>PPYF01305813.1_pt1 | contig 13037 bp, 6 predicted proteins | sample 1559871 | NCBI WGS metagenome assembly PPYF01 (sample SAMN08240021, study PRJNA423297) | Human gut metagenome, whole genome shotgun sequencing project. | reverse complement strand
TGAAAGGCGAGAGCAGAGGCAAGTGAAAACACAGTTTTCAAACTTGACTGTGCTGAGCCGCATTCTATCTTAATATAAAAATACTAAAAGTGAAGAAGAATTGAATATCATTCCGCTTTTCGTGCTTTGAAGAACGGGTTGCTGAATGGATTTCCTATTGGCAGCCAAATGTTTTCATAAGAGAGACTTTTTGTTTTTTCTTTTTAAACATCATTGCCAAGCAACCCATAGTGTTTTTATATCTTTCGTTTAAAAATGCACTACTTGCGAAACTTAAAAAACTTATGATTAAAAGAAAACCATATTTACTTCATGAAGGTGTGTCAAATTTGATATAAACCCCGAAAGTTTTTTGTCTAACTTTCGGGGTTCATATTACTGTTACCAACCCGGATTTTGTCCCAAATTGTTATTTAGGATTTGTTCAGACAGTGGAATAGGATAGAGGTACATCTTATCCTCCCAGCTTCTTTCTTCCAGTAATACTTTCTCGTACCTAAAGCTTCCGTCAGATTGTTTGGTAATCTTTGTGCGATAAATCTTTTGAGTCTGCTCACCGATTTTCCAACGGCGGATATCCCAAAAACGATGGTCTTCAAAAGCAAGTTCTACTCGGCGTTCCCGACGTACACTTTCTTTGAATGCATCACCTGTAGTTGTGATGTTGGGCATGTTGGCAGCATTTCTTACCTGATTCAAGGCAGCTGTTGCTGTCATTGTATGCTTATCGTCGGTGTATGATTCCCCTTTCCATTCTGCCATGGCTTCCGCATAATTCAACAGTACTTCTGCATAACGGAACAATATATAGTGATGTTCTTTGGTTACTGGCTTGGAAGGATCCAGAGATACGGTCTCGTTCATGTACTTTTTCAAGTAATACCCTGTTTTGGTGGCACCTTCAGTACCTTCACCATCTTTTCCGCCTTCATACGATTCGATGGTCTGTTTCATCCAGGTATCTCCATTGCAAAGAATCGTTCGGTAAAAGCGTGGATCTCTGTTGGCATAAGGGTCATCCCCTGAGTTCCAGTCGAAATCTTTGCCATCTTTGGTTTGGAAAGCATCCACCAAATTTTGGGTAGGGACATTTCCCGTTTTGCCTTGTTCATAGCTGATGGGCAGGTTGTTCTCCTCAAAATTGTTGCTGGCAGAGTTTCTGCGTTCGAATATTAACTGTGGAGAATTCAATACTTCGTTTCCTCCGTTGGCATCATATAGCGGGTCCTTGTTTATTTTGGGCAGGGAATACCAGCCTTTGGTTATCAGTTCATAGGCAGCAGTGGCTGCTTTTTCCCATTTGGCTTTGTCGTTAGAGGGATTGTGAAGCGGGCTGGCAGCATATAGCAATGCACGCGATTTCAGTGCCAAAGCAGTTCCTTTGGTTACACGACCGGTTTCACCATAGAAATCTTTCTGGTTAATGGGTAATACTTTTGCAGCTTCATCGCATTCGTTACAGATAAAGGCGATAACCTGGTCGAAGGAGGTTTTCGTAACCTGATTGATTTCATTTTGGTTATAAGTGCGTGTCAGCAAGGGAATGTCTCCATACCGTTTGGCCAGTTCAAAGAAGAAGAAAGCACGGAGCACCCGTAGTTCTTCCCGATACATGTTGGCTTTTTCGATGTCTTCTTCATATTTGTCGTTCCATTGAAAACGTTCTAGTGCTTCGGCTGAATAGTTTTCCATGAATGAGTTTGCCGAGCGAATGGCACCGTAACATTGACTCCACATATTGTCCACAGCATTGTTCGGTCCCCAGGCATGGTTGTAGAAGTCATGTACATTGCTGTCACTCCATACATAAACTGCATTGTCTGTGGCTGATTCTCTCAAGGCACCGTTGAATGTTCCAAAATCATTAGGCAGCTGGCTGTATACATACGTAGCCAGTCCTTTAACATTTTTGAAGTAGCCGTATACTTCATCTTTGCTCATGCCGGTAGATTCATCGAGTTCCAGCATACTGCAACTCGAGGCGGTTAGCAAGGCACTTAAACATATTATTATCTGTTTTTTCATGATGTCTTATATTTTTAGAAATTTACATTTACACCGAAATAGATGGAAGTCATATCGGGGTAGTTTACTTTCAAGTCTTCACAGTTCATGTATTTCACATGGTCGATGGAGAAGAGATTGTTGGCACGTGCATACACTTGGATTTTCTCCATTTTTATTTTCTTTGCCCATGCTTCAGGCAAGTTGTAATAGATGTTCAAGTTACGGAGTTTGAAGTAACTTCCGTTTTCCAACCATTGGGTACTGTTTCTGAAGTTATTGGCATTGTCCTGAGTGGTCAGACGTGGGGCATTGGCAATTTCTTTAGTTTCTTCTGTCCAGCGGATTTTGTCATTCACATACCAGCTGGAAATATTGGTATTATTTCGCAACGGCCAGTATACACTCGGAGTGTTCAGCATTACGCTATAGTGACCTACCCCTTGAAACAGTGCATCGATGCCGAACCCTTTGTATTCAAATCCCAAATTGATGCCGTAATAGATTTCCGGAATAGCTGTAGAATAGCCGATGGCTTTTTGGTCGTTCTCGTCAATCACTTTATCACCGTTCAAGTCTTTATATTTGATGTCACCTGGATGCACTTCCGAGAACTTCTGTACCGGACTTTCCTTGATGTCCTGTTCGTCTTTGAAATAGCCGATGGCTTCCCAACCAAAGCATTGTCCGATGGGATACCCTTTCTTGGAAAGGTAGCTGAATGGCTTCGGACCTTCTCCATTTTCTATGACTTCGCTCTTGGCATACGAGAAGTTTGCACCTATGTAATATTTCAGTTCCTTGAAATTGCTTTGCCACATAGCACCCCATTCCATACCTTTGGTTTCCACTTTTCCGGCATTCATTTTTGGTACACTTGCACCGATGGCTTGTGAGATTAGGTTGGTTCCGTCAATCAGGATGTTGGAGCGTTTGTCATAGAATCCGTCGATAGAAAAAGTCAAACCTTTCAGTAGACTGATGTCTACCCCGATATTGTACTTGTCAGCTACTTCTAAATCCAATTGTTCCATGGGCAATACACCTTCCGTATAACTTCCACCAGCTGTATTATTGGCGCTTTCAAAGTAATAAGAACCTTTTCCAATCCAGAATTTCTTGTCCATATCATAGTCATAGATATCATATCCTGAACGACCGTAAGAGGCACGAAGTTTCAGCTGATCAATGAAATCCACGTTCTGCATAAATGTTTCGTTGGATAATATCCAAGCTGCACTTACAGCCGGGAAGAAGCGATATTTGTCATTCTTTTTCAGTACGCTGGTACCGAAGCAGTTGGCTACTACGTCTACCATGTAACGGTTGTCGAAGTTATAGCCGGCAGTAGCCGTAATATATTGGCGGAAACGGCTGTTGTTAGCTCCTGTCAGTGTCATGGATTCCTGCCTGAACAAGGCACTTGAAGTGAAGTCGTGTTTTCCCCAAGTACGCTTATAGTTTACTTTCGCTTCAAAATTCACGTGAATGAATTGGTCCTTGTAGCCTCCATTGCTGATTTGCAGTTCATCGCGGGCATTGCCGAAAGTGTTGTATACCGGTTCGCCATTTTCTCCTTTGGAGATGGTCTGGTACATGAAGCTTTTCTTACCTGTTTCATTGTAAGTGGCACTATTGTCGTAAGCTACGGCCAGCTCGGCACTCAATCCAGGAGCCAGGCTCGAAAGATCTTGTGTCAGACGTAGGTCGGCCTGCAGCATGCGTTGGTTTAGTTTGTAGTAACCCACATCAGCAATACTGGCGATAGGATTGGTATTCAGTACATTATTGCTTCCCCAGTAGCCTTCTTGGGTACGAACGGGAAAAACAGCCGATGGTGTATTGAAGATTTGACTGAAGATAGTTCCTTCACTTGTATTCGGTCGTTTAGTTTCACGTAACATACCCAGCATACTTAGTTTCAGTTTAGTAGCATCGGACACATCTACGTCAAGGTTCATACGAAGATTCAATGCATATTTCTTCATCTGTGAATTATAGCGACCTGTGTAATCGGTGTAGTCATTGTTCAGCAATCCCATGTCATTCTTATAGTTTAGAACAGTGAAGTAGCGCAGTTTTTTGCCACCACCGCGAAAACTGATATCCAATTGGTGATTAGTCGTGTGATTGCGCAAGGCTTCTTTCTGCCAGTCCACGTTGGGATACAGGTCGCTGTGGATACCTGATGCAAATCCTGCTTCGTCCATATCGGGCATTAGACCGTCATTGCGTAAAGCCTCGTTGCGCAATTTGGCATAGGTGATTGCATCTACAAAATCGGGTTGATTTATGGGAAGCCCCATACCGAATTTATAGTCCACTTTAATTTCTTTTTTCTCGTAGATACCGCGTTTGGTGGTAATCAGTACCACACCATTGGCACCGCGACCGCCCCAAATGGCAGTGGCTGCACCGTCTTTCAGTACAGAGACAGATTCTATTTCTGAAAGGTTGATGTATTCGATAGGACGTACAAATCCGTCTACCACGAACAGAGGTGTATCTCCATTCAGTGAACCGCGTCCCCGTATGTTCATGCGAGCTTTTTCCGACTCCCAACTTGTGTTTTGTAGGGTAGTAAGTCCTGGCAGCAGACCATATAAGGCATTGTAAGGATTAGGTGTAGCATTCTTTTCCAATTCATTGGCGTAGATAGTAGATACAGCTTGAGTTTTTCTGAATTCAGTTGTAGTCTGCGTACCTAAATCTACCGTTCTGTTTTCTATGTTGTTTTCTTGCGCTTTTCCCAAACAGGCACATGCCGTGGAAAGAGCCAATATGATGATTCTTTTTTTCATAATTCCATTTTTAATGAATGACGGATGGGTTATTCCCAACCCGGATTTTGAATTAAACCATATTTCTTATTGATTTCATCTACTGGCAGGGGTAGCAGAAAATATTTTTTACTCCAGATTCCTTCTTTCAGGTATTGGCGTTGTTCAAACATCCCCTGATGCGGTGTGTAGGTAAATCCCGGTTTAGCCTTTACTTTCTTTACAATCAGTCGGGAGAGCGGTTGGCGTATCAAGTCTTCGCGTTTCCAGCGTATCAGGTCAAAGTAACGCACTTCTTCATAGCCGAATTCCAAAGCACGTTCGCGCAGGATGGCTTCTCTGAGTTCATTGCCTGGTTCTGCCATTTCTTTGGTAATGTCGGGCATGCCTGCGCGATTGCGGGTCATGTTCAGATAGTCGTATGCCGTATTGCCAAATTCATCGGCAGTAGTAGCTTTGCCCAATTCGTTCATGGCTTCTGCCATGTTCAGATAGACTTCCGGTAGACGGAGCAATGGACACGAGTAGAACTTACCATTCACTTCATCTCCCCAATTACGTACAAACTTTCTCATGGCAGCCCCATTTTTACTGTACTGTCCTGAGTTATAGGGGTTTTGTTTTGTGCCTTCATAAATTTCCACCACTTTTTTCCCTTGGAATCTGTCTTCGTTGATGGCCAGTGTCTCATACAGGCGGATGTCACGGCGTGTTTTTCCGTTTTTATCAAAAAACGGATACTTTTTGTGATCCGGATTGTTCCAGTCAAACTCTGTACCATCGTTCATTTGGAACATATCAATATAATTTAACGTAGGTGAAGCTACTCCATAGCGGATCTGAGCGAACGGAGTTTTACCGGTCATGTATGTGGTGAAACGTCTGGAAGAAATCAAGACTTCTCCGTTGTGACGGTTAAAGTAACCAGCAGCAAAATCTTCACGCGGATTGCCTGTATTCACCAGTTTGTATCGTCCGTTATTTTCACGCATGAATTGTAAGCCGGCATCCAAAGCTTTCTGCCATCTGTCTGCTGAGTAGTTGCCATACCAGGTAATGAATTGTGCAGATGCATCGCCCTGCAAATAAGGTTCATCGGCATTGAATAGGGGACTGGCAGCAAAGAGCAGCACTCTGGACTTCAGAGCTATGGCCGCAGCCTTGGTTAGATGACCGTCATTATCTGCATCCACCTCCCATGGCAGTGTGTCGGCTGCTTCATCCAAAAGATCAACAATTTTTTCTACGGTTTGCTCCACAGTCATACGTGGAAATTTCATTTCATCTTCAGCTGTATAGGCATGGTCTATCCAGGGCATACCACCATAGTAACGTAGCATTTGAGAGTAGTGATAGGCAATGATAACTTTGGCTTCTGCCTTGCCGATGGCCTTTTCCTGATCGGTCATATCAGGTACACGATCTACATTTTCGATATAGATATAAGCACGGCGGATACCGTAGATGGGACCTACTCCAATCATACGGTTATCTACTCCCAATCGGTATGGCAGATGTTCGGTATATTGGTTGGTACCATCCACAGTGCCGGAGTAGAATTTTGGTGCTCCTTTCTTGTTCCAGTCGGCCAAATCGGTCAGCATTTCCAATACTCCATATCCCAGCCGTCCCTGTGCAGGCAGGAAATCGGGCAGTGAGTGATAAGCTTCTGCTAATGCCTGTTCGGCATAAATCTTTTTGTTAAATACAGAGTCAATGTTCAGTTCATTACTAACAGGTTTTTCCAGAAAGCTTTCTCCGAATTTCAAATCTTCACAAGCAGAGAACAATAAGGTGGTTCCCATTATGAATCCTGTAGTTATATTTTTGTAATTTATTCTCATATTCTGTTATTAAAAAGTTAAGTTAACACCTAAGTTGTAAATCTTCGTAATCGGATAGGCATCACTGCCGTTCGGGTTACATTCCGGGTCCATAATATCAAACTTGTCAAATGTCAGCAGGTTATATCCAGTCAGTTTGATACCGAGTTGTTGAATACCCAGCTTCTTTAGGAACTTCTTATCGGTGAAGTTGTAACCGATGGTTACATTTTTCAGTTTCAGATAAGCCCCATCGTATACCCATAAGGAAGATTTACGCATGTTATACGTTGCATTAGTTTCCGTAAATCTCGGTGTTGTGGCCGTGTAGGCAGTTTCCGGAGTCCAGCGGGTATCTACGTGAAACTGCATCAAACCACGGATTTTACCGTTGCCAAATGGTTCTCTGAATGCGCCATCCAGTAGCAGTGAACGTTGGGCTGCGCCTGTCCAGTTCATGGTTAGGAAGAATCCCTTGTAGTTGATTCCATAATTTAAACCAAAGGTATAGGCCGGACGGTTGGAATGCCCAATCATAGTTTGGTCGTCTGAGTCAATTACATTGTCATTGTTCAAATCTCTGTATTTTACATCACCCGGTTTCACTGCTACATTAGGATTGGCATAGCCAGGCAGCAAATTGCCTTGTTCATCAAAGTCAGTTTCCTGATAGAATCCGTCAGCTACGTATCCGATGATGGAGCCTACGGGACGTCCGGTAGCCCACATATAAGGTTCGTTGGGTTCTACTTCATCTTGGAACACGATTTTGTTTTTACTGTACGACATGTTAGCATTGATATTATAGCCCCATTCACCGATTTTATCGTCCCACTTTACTTCAATTTCATATCCTTGATTTTTTACTTTACCCATGTTGACAGCCGGCATAATGTCAGCGGTCAGACCGGAAATCAGGGGGACTGTTTTGCGGTTGATAATGATATCCTTGCGGTTTTCACGAAAATAATCTACTGCCAGTTTCAAACGATTGCCTAAGAAATGCATATCAATACCATAGTTCTGTTTTAAAGCAGTTTCCCAGGTAACGTTCTTGTTGGCCAGTCTCTTTTCCAAAGCTCCTAGAACCATGGCTTTGCTATTGTAGCCGAAGTTGAAGCCGTATTTGTTATTGTTCCAGCCGTCTACACCGCTTAGACCGACGTTATATCCATCAGGTAGATAGAGGAAACGGTTGTTGCCTAATTTGTCATTACCTACCAGTCCCACAGAAGCACGCAATTTCAGGTAGTCCACTATCTTCTGATTTTTCATGAAAGCCTCTTCTGAGATAATGTAGCCCACAGAACCTGCCGGAAAAGCACCGAAGCGCTTGCCAGGAGCAAAGTTCTCGGAACCATTGTAACCGAAGTTGAACTCGGCCATATAACGTGATTTATAATCGTATGTCATACGTCCCACAAAGCCGATATAGGCGGATGGAATACCTACCCATTGGCTCGGGTAGTATTTTTTGCTTTGGTTGTAAAGGAAGAGTCCACTTACATTGTGATTGCCGAATTTGCGGTTATAGCGCAAGCTCATTTCCATGTACCAGTCACGACCGCGCCCTTTCGATTCATCGTATTGAAGGGGGCGGTTTTCTCCTTCTATTTTATAGACGATGTTTTTGTTGAAAGCAGGATCGTTATAGGCCATACCGGGATTTTCCAGTGAAGACTGATAAAAAGGCTTGTACGTTTCCACGTATCCTCTACGGTCTTTTTGGAAATAATAATCAGTGTTGTAGGCAGCTTTAATTTCGGCTGACAGACCTTTGGTGATGAAGTCCAGTTTTTGGTTGATCAGAAGGTCAAGATTCATCACGTTATTGATTCTGCGCTTGTATCCTGTGCCATATACTTTCTGGATTACACTGTTGCCTAGATTGATTTTATTGTTGAATCGTTCTTCCGGTGTGAAGAGTAGTTTTCCGTCAACAATACCCGGACTACAGAATGGAGTAGACTGATTAATTAAGGTCCAGATAGAATTCTGAGAATCGTTTACATAGGGTTCATTCTTGTCACCTACTCTACCGCCGATACCTACCTTGATGGTTGTAGTCTTAGTAGCGGCAAAATCCAAGTTGGCACGGTAGTTATAACGTTTGAATTTGTAGTTGTTGTTATAGTCCATACCATCGAACTGTTTCAGCAGACCGTCTTGATATAAGAAACCAACTGAGATGAAGTATTTTACATCTTTAGTACCACCGGATACATTGACGTTGTGCTGTGTTTGTACGGAAGCCTTGTTCAACATATATCTTCTCCAGTCGATGTTCGGATACATAATAGGTTCATCATTCAGACGGAAGCGTTCCAGTGCATAGTTATCGAACACCATGTCTGCTTCAGTGGCATTTGGGTTGTCATTCTTAATAATTTCGTTTCTCAATAGAGCATAGGTATAGCTGTCTGCCATTTTCAATATGCGGGTAGGCATTTGCACACCTACGGAAGAGTTTACGGAAATCTTGGTTTTTCCTTCAGTACCGCGGCGAGTGGTTACGATGATTACACCATTCGCACCGCGTACACCAAATACGGCAGTGGCAGATGCATCTTTCAGTACGGTAACACTTTCAATTTCGTTCGGATCTAGCTGGTAAAAAGAACGTTCTACACCATCCACCAAGATTAACGGAGTAGATGCAGATTCATTTAATGAGCCTAAGCCACGGATAAACACCTTGGTATCTTCAGCACCGGGCTGACCACTACTAGCAACTGATGACAAACCTGTAATTTGGCCGGCCAAACTATTGGCCACATTAGCATTTGGTGAGCGAACCAATGCTTCATTATTTATAGCTGAAATGGCGCCAGTCAGTGTTTCCTTCTTTTGTACACCGTAAGCTACTACAGTTACTTCCTGTAGTTCGTTGGCCATTTCTTTCAATACTACTTTGATGTTGGTACGTCCGTTCAGAGCCACTTCTTGTGATTCGTAGCCGATGAAAGAGATTTCGAGTACAGCTTTTTGGGGATCTGATACTTGAAAACTGAATGCTCCGTCAAGATTTGTAATGGCACCATTAGTGGTACCTTTTTCTTTTACATTCGCACCAATTACTTCCAGATTGGTTTCGTCAAACACTATACCAGTAACAGTGGTTTGTGCCCACGATAGGAGTGAGCAACATAACAGCATCAATGTGCTGATGCAACGCTTGCATCTTTTTAGTCTCGTTTGTTTGTTCATAGTAAACGATTTTGAAGATTAAAAATTTAAGATTAAACTTATTGTTAATTAATGTGTGCAAATGTATGTGTTTGTTATAGGTTCTTGTGGTAAAATTGTTCATAAAAGGTTTGTTTTAGTACAATACAGCCTTTTGAATGGCTTTTTTGGGGGGTGAAGCTTTTGAGATAATCTGTTTACATTCATAAATTTTTCTATAAAAGTGAAATGGTCGGATGAGTTAATAGATGGCACAAACAAATAAAGATGCCTTGATTGTCCGTTGTGCCGATATTGTCAGAAGTTATCTTATAGAATATAGGTTATTTCAAGATAAGCTTAAGACAATTTTTTTGATAAAAAATAATTACTTGATGAATTATTCTGTAAAAAGGCTGGTTTTTACATTTCAGAATGTACATAATTTATAAACGTTCTATTTCTTCACTGTTGCTGCTACCTTGTTTTATAGATTTAAATGAGTTAAAAATGTAGCGTAACGACAAGGTTATGTTTCTGCTGTCCGCATTATTGAATTGTTGGGTACGGATATATCCGTAGTTCGTTTCCCAGTTTCCGGTTGCCTTCTTGAGGATATCATTTACCTGTATATTAAAAGATAGTTTGTTCTTTATAGGTACAATAGACATATTACATCCCAAATTATGGGTTGCGCGATATATGTCAGCCTTATCGTAGGATTTTGACTGAAATGTATAGTTAAATGAGAAATTAATCATCCGCCCCAGTTGCCAGTTGCAGTACAGTTGTGCAAAGTATGAAGGTGTGGTACGGTGTAAATGTTGGTCCATATAAGGAATCCTTGAGTTGGGTATAAGGATTCCTGCACTCAGATTGATGGCGTGGCGGTTGAATAAGTGGTCTGAGAATGTCAGCATTCCCGTGAATTGTCTGGACCTATCTATATTGGTATAGGTATACTTCAATACTTGTGCATTTCTTTCATCCGGAACACTAAATGCTATCCGGTCATTCTTTATCAAATTGTATTCCAACTTTACATTGAGTTTGTTCAGCCAAACCATTCCGATGCCGAAATCATATCTGACAGTTGGTTTCAATAGAGGATTTCCTATCATGTAGGAGTACTGATTGAGATAAGTCGTGATAGGCGTCAACTCGCTGAATGAAGGAAGAAAAACCTTATTATTTCCCGAAAGGGAGATTTGCAGGTTTTCTGACAGTTGGTAGGATAATGAAAATGAAGGCAAGAAGAATAAATCCTTATAGTTGGTTACATCTTGTGCTGTACAATGGTATCTTTTATCGAATCTTTCGCTGCGCAAACCAAGTAGCATGACTATTTTCTGCCATTGAAAATTACCCTCTGCATAGAGCGCGTATCGGTTCTCGCGAAGGTTGTAAAAAGTGGATATATCATTTTCTTTTGAATTGTTTTTATTGTACACGTGGCTATAACGTGCTCCCACCGACAGTTTGACGAAGTTGCTGAAGCGGTGTTCATATTCCGTCAGAAGTGAATAGATGTTGTATCTCCCTTGGAAATTCAAAATAGTTTGTTTCTCGGAATTTATAGAGCTTTCTGTTGCATTACCATTGTCTTTGTTATATTGATTCAGGTAATCAGCTGTTATCCGAAGAGTGTTTTTTGACTTTAAATCAACCAGATAGTCTAATGTCGCTACATGTTGTTGTTCTTCATATTTGCCTGTTCTCTGGATGTCAAAATTTTCCCTACCGATAGAGGCATATTGCATGGAAGATAAATATTCAGGTTTATTCGATGAACAGTAACCAGAATATTTCATATTGAGTGTACCGGTCTTTAACTTACTTTGAGTTCCTATATGCCAATCATGGGAGCATCGGTTAGAAAAAGTTGTATCCATGAAAACTCTTTCAAAAGCATTTCCGGTCTGAAAATTTTCTTCTATTTGCTTTGAATATAGTGTTTTTTTTCTCTTTCTAAAACTATAAGCATAGTCTATTAGCGTATTTTTAATTTTCCGCTGAGAGGTGAAACCTGCTGTACCTGAATAGTGACGTCCCCAAGTATCCGTATTATAAATCATTAAGGCTGGTTTTTCCAATGTGGTCTTAATATTTAATATGGAAGAATAACGAGAGTCGTATTTTGCTCCAGGCATATTGTCCACTACAATTTCTGTAATCTGTGAGGGTTGCAAAGCATTCACTTCCTCAGAGCTTTTCGCTTCCCTTCCATTAATAAGAAGCAGTATCTGACCTTTACCGAAGTACGTCAATTTGTTATTCGTACGGAGTACACCGGGAATATTGCTCAGCAGGCTTTCCACATTAGGAAGTTCCGAAAGATATGTCTCTTTGACATTGATGTGCAGGAGATTGTTTTTGTAGGAAGTTACCTTACGGGCAGACTTTACCACGACTTCGTCCAACTCATAGCCGGATGGAAGCTGAATGGTTCCTAAATCAATACTGTTTTTTACATCTAATGTTATTTGCTTGATTTGATAACCTATATGACTAATGTTCAATATATAGCAATCAGCGGGTATATTTTTCAGTAAGAATCCATGTTCTGAGTTAATACTTTGTGCGACGATAGAATTATCATGCCACAATACAACATTGGCATTAAGTATTGCCATTCCGTTACCGTTAAATTCCACTTCCTTGTAAACCCGATATTGACCGGAAGTATTGTCATTGAACAATGGATAGAGTTTGGCTTTGAAATGGTAATCACCGTCAGGTTTCAATATAATGCCAATGTCGTGCACCAAACTGTTGTCATGTAATGGTATCCATTGTTCTCCCTGTTTGCGTGCTACAAAATAATATTCGCCAAAGAATAAATTTTGTTGGCTCAAGTTCTTGTTGGTTAGTATTACATTTACACTTTCTGTTCCAATCGGGTAAACAGGCTTCTCGGTTTTCATGCTTATTTGCAGTGTGTCGGTATATGCTCTTTGTGTAAAGGGGGAAGGTTTGCGTACTGCTCCATAGTTAATGGCAGAATAGTTAAGCATCTCCTTTCTGAATAATTTTTGAAAATGAATGGAATTATTAATCAGATCCACAAAGATTGAATCACCGCGCATACCAGAGCCATAAATATTCTGTGATGAAATTGTCTTGCCATTCCAAGAGGCGGCATCCATCTGTTTTCTCAGCCGTTTGGCTCCGGCTTCATCAACTAATTCAAACTCTGCATAAGCAACTTGGGCGTTTCTGTTGAAAGTTTTGTAGATACGATATTTGCCAGCACGATTAGGAACTT
>PPYF01103326.1_pt1 | contig 13040 bp, 8 predicted proteins | sample 1559871 | NCBI WGS metagenome assembly PPYF01 (sample SAMN08240021, study PRJNA423297) | Human gut metagenome, whole genome shotgun sequencing project. | reverse complement strand
AGACGATGGGGATGAGCAGGACGATCTCGGTGAGCGCGAGCGTCATGCTGTGGGTATGGTCGGTGAAAATGCCGGGCAGCGGCCAGCCAAGCATGTGCCCCATGCCTATGTAGAACAGTGGGATGAGGAATACGATCGAGACGATGAGGCGAGTGCACATGGCAGAGGCAGCGGCCTCCAGTTTTTTGGTGGGCGACTCCATATGGGCGGCGCCAGACCCGGCTTGCGTACTGCCGCTTTGGGCGGCGTCGGTGCCCGTGCTGACGGGCGAGGCCGAGTAGCCAGCGCGATCGACAGCGGTGCAGATGTCGTCGGGGGAGACCTGCGCGGGGTCGTAGTCCACCAGCATAGAGCCGGCGAGCAGATTGACCGCAACGCTCTCGACGCCGTCGAGCTTGCTCACGGCACGGTCCACGTGCGCCTGGCAGGCGGCGCACGTCATGCCACCCACATCGAACTTATCTTGAGCCATGGCTTCTCCTTTCCGTGGTTCGGTATTGGAATTGTTAACCTGCCGATACTATACACCCATACCCCCTGGGGGTGTTAAGTACAGAAAGAAATGTATGACATTTCGTTACGGATAAGGGTGGTTGCGTGGCCGATAACCCGTCCCAGCCAATCATCTCAATCTGTAACATCTAGCAGGGAAAATGACCTCTAACTGTTACAGATCGAGACAATTGACGGGGAGGGGTCCCGTCACGGCAAGACGCCCGCCGCCTAGATGCAGAACCCGGGGATCACACAGGTTAGCTTGTTTGGCTTTTCCGCAGGCGTTGCGTACGTAAAGACGTCGCCGTCGTGTCCCACGCGATTCATATAGAGTGTGCCTTCACTCTCCGATGTGTCGGGACTCGCCGTTCGTTCCCACCAACAGGCGTCCTTGCCCTTCCACTGGCGAACCAACGTCTCGTTCGTGGTATACGGACTTACCTTGAGCTCGCGGAAGAGTTGGTACTCCTTGCCCTCGCCGTTATAGATGTCGGCCAGGTAGTGAAAGTCCTTGGCAAACGAATCGGGCGGTTGCGTACCGCACAGCTCGACCATGGCGGGCAGCCAAAGGGTTGCGGGCAACTCGCTCAGACACGATGCACTGTTGGCGGCGCCAACGTTATTTGAGATCTTTTTGACGGATTTGATGAGTGCGCGCAACTCGTTGGGCAGCAGCTTAAGGCCGTCGCCGTTGAGCCATTCCCGCAGCTCGCAATCTGCCCAGCCGGCGCTCGGCGGTTCAGCCGCAGCGTTGCGCTCGGCAATACCCGCATCGAACATAAACGTCAGCCCGGCCTTGCCCGTTCCGTCCAGAAGCTCATCGTGACGGATGCCCACAAGCTGCGTGCTGACCTCCAGCCCGTTGGCGAGTTTCACGCGCTTGGTGCACGGATAGGGAATATGCCCATCGGCATCGAGCAGGTGATAGTGCTTGGCAATCTCGCGTGCCTCGCTACGGGTCTCGGCGGCCTTAATCTTGAGCGAAATCTCCTGCAGCTGATCCCAGGTGTAGTCGTCAAGTGAACCGCGGATGCCGTCCAGGTAGTCGGGGATGCCAAAGCCATGGGTCGCCGCCCCAATGACGCTGAGCCCCGCAACGGCTGCAACAACGCCACCGATAATAAAGCGGCGGCGGGTCATGGCATCGTGCCGGGCCTGCTCCAGGATCTCTCGCGCGCGCTCGCCGGCGACGTCGACCTTAAGGTGTGTACCGGAGTCGATGTCGATTGCGGCGTCGCTGCCCGCGCCTTCGCGGCCCTCGGATTCGGCATCGGTGAGGTATGCCGAGAGCACCTCGAGCATCTGCTGCTCGGTGGGACGATCGCACTGCTCGACTGAGAGACCCTTCATGATGATTTGGACGAGCGCTTCATCGCCCTCGCAGCGCGGCTCGAGCGGTGCCGGCTTGGCCTTGGTCTTTACGAGATAGAACGAGCCGGTTGCAGCGGCGTCCGTCGACTCAAAGTCAAACGGTTTGCGACCGCTGTAGAGCTGGTACAGAATGCTCGAAAGCGCATAGACGTCGATTGCCGGCGAACGGCGAAGGGCCGCGATGCCTTCGATATCCTGCGTGAGCATCTCGGGCGCGGCGTATGCGGGCGTGGCAAAGCGCCAGATGTCGGCGCGCCGGGTGATCGTGTCGTCGCCGAGAGCCATGGTCGCGGAGCCCATGTCGATGAGGCAGGGGTCAAAGGAGCAATCGGCAATCTGCTGCTCGAGCGTTCGGCTGGTGGTGCGGAACATGATATTGGCAGGCGACAGGTCGCGATGGATGACCGGATTCACGAGGCCTTGGGTCATCAAGAGCGCGCGAAGCACGGCGTTTCCGACGGCGGCGACCATCTGGGTGGTCAGCCCGCCCGAGGCGTCGTGCGGAAGCAAGGGCAGCGCCTGCTTGAGCGAGGTGCCCTCGACCCACTCCATGAGGATGAGCGGGTCATCCTCGCACGATCCGTAGCCATAAACGCGCGGAAATCCGCGCAGGTGCGAGACGGTACACAGATGACGATACTCCTCGAACAGCGCGGCGGTGTTGGCCAGGTGCGCGGCCGATTGCTCGGCGGAGCGGTCGGGAGTTTGGCCGGAAAGGATGGCGTTGTCCTTGAGTAACTTGACGGCAAAGACTTCGCCGCTCGTGTTGGTCGCGCGCAGCACGTGCCCGATGTTGCCGTTGTTGCGGTGGGCCGTCTGGAGAATAAGCGTCATAAACCGACGCTTGGCGTCGTCCTCGGCGCTGGGGTCGACCGCCACGGCGGTATCGAACGTATCGAGACGGATGAGTTTGTCGCCATAGGCGCTATCGGTAGTATCCATGGCGTTCCTTTGTCTGGCATGGATCGCCGCGCGTATACGTGGGCAGTGCGGATATCGGTAAAGTACTATGATAGCCGCACTGCTCACGTATAACGCTGAGTATTGTCGTTTACGACGCAGAAGGTAGAAGACGGAAGACGGATGGCGACCGTCTTCCGATCGCCGTCCGTGCTAGTCCACAATGACAAGGAATGTTGTGTAGAGACCCAGATGGAGCCTGTCGCTGTTTTCGATTTCCACCGGGGGATAGATCTTGCCGGGCTCGCGTTGGTCGCGCGGCGGCTCAATCACAATATCGCCGTCGCGCGCGCCCGATTCGAGCACTGTGCCGTTGGTCGATCCAAGGCCCTGGGCGTACCAGTGCTCACCCTCGAGCCAAATGCGAAGATGCTCGCGCGAGGCGTCGGCGCCTACATCGGTGATGCTGGGCGAGGTTTTGGGCAAAGAACCAATCACGGTGCCGCGCGGATCGCGTGTGAGGGGATGGATTTGCATGCCGGCGCAGTTGTCGGCATGGGTTCTGAGCAGACCGAGATTGGGGGCGACGGTGCGCGGCTGTTCCAGGCTGCTCATAAAGCCACGTCCGACGGTAGTTTCGGTGGTGCCAAAGTGCCCGCCCGTCTTGCTGTTGCAAAAGCGCTCGACGGTGGCCACGCCCTGAACGGGATCGGCGAGCGCTCCCGTTGTCACAAAGAGCATCAAAAAGAGCGTGCTTTTTTCGCGCACGGCATTGCCGTCAAAGTTGTCGATGCGATTGAGGGCATTTGCATATAGGCGGCTGTCCAGCTTGTGGCTGGCGAGAGCCGACATCATTTCGTTGGCGGCCGGACCGCGATAGTGCTCGGCGATTGCCTGATAGGCGGACTCGCCGCCGCCGAGCTTGCTGCAGATTGCCGCGGAAAGGTTGAGCGTGGTGACGGTAAAGTCGCTGTAGATGGCGGGCGCGCACTGGTCAGGCTTGCGATGGACGATGTAACGGGTGAGATACGAGCGGTTGGAAGAGCATTTCTCGAGCAGGGTACTGCCGAGATAAGAGTTTCCATTGATAAGCATTCGGGCGATCTCGAGATGTTTAAGACCGCCGAACGAGCGAATATCGTTATAGAGGACCGAGCAAGGTGTCTCTGCTGCCACGGATACCTCCTTTGATTGCTTCCTAGCCAATATGGCGATAGGAATTAATGGCTCCCGGTGGGCGATGTATTAAATGGCTGCGCAATATATAGCGTAACCAAAGCAACATTATAGGCCACATGTTCGAAATTGCAGGAAGAGCGAGAGATTTGGTTTAGACTGAACGGAAATCCCCCTCTGTCTTGTTCTATAACAATTAGGACCGATTTTACTCGGTAGCTGTTACAGGTTGAGACAATCAGCCGGGCCACCTCGGGCCCGCCCCGTCCGCCTCGTCATCTGTGGTTTACGTGGGGGCATGCGAAGCACGGGTATACTAACCGGCGGCGAATCTGCTCCATCGCTTAGAGCTGCTGCGTCTGGACGGCGCGTGATAGGGCTGCCAAAGCGATCGCCAGCGTGCTGAGCAACGTCCTCTCTGTGCGCACCTGTTTTGTATGTATTAGCGCACTACCAAGCACGCCCGCGCGGCCGCATGCCGTGCCCATAGCGCGTGCAGATAAGGAACAACAACATATGCGTAATTCTGTATCCGACGTCACTGACGCCGAGATCCTGGACGAGACCCGCGAGGCCATGACCCAGGCTGCCTTCGATGCTGCCGATGAGGCCAATGCTGCCCAGGCCGTCGAGTCCGCTACCGAGAGCCTGCCCGCCTTTGACGAGCTGGGCCTTTCCGACGAGATGCTTCGTGCTATCGAGAACCTGGGCTACACGGCGCCGACGCCCGTGCAGGCCGGCTCGATCCCCGTGGTGCTCGAGGGCCGCGACCTGCTTGCCGCCGCCCAGACCGGCACCGGCAAGACGGCCGCCTTCTTGCTGCCGACCATGAACAATCTGGAGCACATCGCTCCGCCCAAACCCGTGCGCGAGCGCGGCGGCCGCAACCGTCGTCGCGGTGCCAAGAAGCCCGAGGGCAACGGCCGCGGCCCCGTGATGCTCGTCATCACTCCCACGCGCGAGCTTGCCCAGCAGATCGACGAGGTCGCGAGCAAGATCGCCGACGTCACCGGCCATGTCGCCGTGACCGTCGTGGGTGGCGTGAGCTACAAGCCGCAGACCGCGGCACTCAAGTACGGCTGCGATATCCTGGTCGCCACGCCGGGCCGTCTGGTCGACCTGATTGAGCAGGGCGCCTGCCACCTGGACGAGGTCAAGGTGCTGGTGCTCGACGAGGCCGATCGCATGCTCGACATGGGCTTTTTGCCCGCCGTCCGCCGCATTGTGCGCGAGACGCCGGCCGAGCGCCAGACGCTGCTGTTCTCGGCGACCCTCGACAAGGAGGCCGTGGGTGAGATCACCGACCTGGTGAGCGATCCGGCTCGCGTGGAGATCGCGCCCGCCACGTCGACCGCCGATACCGTCGACCAGTTTGTGTTCCCGGTGTCCATCGAGGCCAAGAATAACCTGTTGCCCGAGTTCCTCAAGAAGGAGGGCCCGGAGCGCACCATCGTCTTTATGCGAACCAAGCACCGCGCCGACAGCTGCTGCCGTCGTCTGGAGCGCAAAGGCATCAAGGCCGCCGCAATCCACGGCAACCGCAGCCAGGCCCAGCGCGAGCGTGCCCTTTCGGCCTTCCGCGACGGTACCGTCGATGTGTTGGTGGCAACCGACGTGCTTGCCCGCGGCATCGACATTAGCGACGTGCGCTACGTCGTGAACTTTGACGTGCCGGCCGAGCCGACCGACTATATCCACCGCATTGGCCGTACGGGCCGCGCCGGCGAGCTGGGCTGGGCCATTACGTTTGTGACCGAGCAGGACGTCGACGAGTTCTACGAGATCGAGAAGCTCATGGACAAGACGGCCGACATCTACGAGGCCGGTGACCTGCATGTGGGTCCCAACCCACCAGCGGTTGATCCCGAGCGCGACCCTGCGGCCTTTAAGGTGAAGAAGAAGACCAAGCGCGGCAAGTCCAAGAGCAAGAAGAAGCTTGAACAGGCACGTCGCGACGGCAAGCGCAACGGCGATGATTACGGCGATGTGGCCGGTCGTTCCAACCGCGGTCGAGACGAGCGTCGCGGCGACGGCGAGCGTCCGAGCCGTCCCAAGCGCGGCGGCAAGACCCGCGTGCGCGAGGGCGTTCAGGCTCGCGTGGACGAGGCTGTGGAGAGCGTGGCCCGCGAGGTGGCTGCCGAGGAGAGCGCTGGTGCTGGTGCCGCTGAGCAGCCTGCGCGCGGTAACCGTGCCGAGCGTCGTGCCAAGCAGTTCCAGGGCGAGGCGCATCGCCGCCGTCGCGAGGATGATGATCGCGGTGGCCGTCGTCGTGTCGAGCGCGAGGACGAGGGCCGCGGTTCGCGCGGTGGCAAGCGCGGTGCGGGCGACCGCCGCCGATCCGGTCGCGATGGCGAGCGCGGTGGCCGTGGCGGTGAGCGTCGCGAGGGCGTTCGCGGCAATGGCGGCCGCAGCGGCGCTGGCCGCTCTGGTGAGTCGCGCGATCGTCGTGATCCGCGTGCCAGCCGCGATCGTCGCGATGACTGGCGCAACTACGACGACACCCGCGAGGAGCGCCGTGGCGGCTATCGTGGCGCTCGTGGCGGCAACCAGGTCGGCTCCCGTGGCGGCCGTGCCGGCGGTCGCGATAACCGTGGCAGCTATGGCAACAGCCGTGGTGGCAAGCGCGGTGGCAGCTCCCGTCGCCCCGGCGACGGCGGCGGCAAGCGCAAGTAACATACGCGTCGCGCTCTAAGTCGAGGCGACCAGAGGGCTCCGGGCATGTTTTTGCTCGGAGCCCTTTTTGGTGCAAGGGGGACAGCTTCATATACACCAACGTCTTGAAGTTGCGGTGGAATACGGACTGTTTTGGCCTTTTGAGCGGCTTTTCAGTCCCTATTTCACCGCAACTCATGATTGGTGCAAAGTAACCTGTCCCCAATGCACCAAACAAGGAGTGTCCCTAAGTGCCGCTTAAATACCGTTTATCGAAGAAAAAATACCGCTCACCGGTCGTAATGACTATTCTTGCTTTGCTGTTGCCTACAATAATCCCCGTAAAAAGAAATGCGGAAGGTTACCGAGTCCCTCGGACGTGGGCCTAACCAAAGTCTTTGAACGGGTGTGTCCCTATGGATGCATTCGCTTGATTTTGGTTGGGCTATATTTATGAAGGGACATGTCACCATGGGTTTCTTTTCTCGCCTGATGGGCGGTTCGGATGAGCAGAAGACTGCAACCTCCGAGTTCGAAATCCTCGCTCCCGTTTCCGGCGAGCTTGTTCACCTAGAAAAAACCAACGATCCCGCTTTTAGCAGCCGTGCCGTGGGCGATGGCGTTGCCGTGGTTCCCCATGAGGGAACGGTATGCGCTCCTGTCTCCGGTACCGTCGCGGCACTGTTCCCGACCGAGCATGCACTGGGCATCATGTCCGACGACAGCTCTGCTCAGGTGATGCTGCATATCGGAATCGACACTGTTAAACTCGAGGGCAAGGGCTTCCATGCGCTTGTTGCCCAGGGTGACCATGTCGACGCGGGCCAGCCCCTCGTCGAGGTCGATTTCGACGCGGTCCGCGCCGCCGGCTTCGATCCCACGGTCTTCGTTATCGTGTGCGAGCGCTCGGAGAAATCGACTCTTCGTAAGCATGCTTCCGGTCCTGTTGCTGTTAAAGAGCCTGTCGTCTGGCTTTCCGAGTAAATTCTTGTGGTGGGTACCGTGGTTATCAAGCGAGTTTTCAACAATAACGTCGCAATGGTCGCTTCGGACGATGGCTCCGAGCTCATTGTCATCGGTCGAGGCCTCTGCTTTGGCCGTCATGCCGGCGACGCTATCGATGAAGCGTCGGTCGAAAAGACCTATGCGCTGCAGGAGGGCACTTCTCAGGATTCGCGTACGATTGACCGCTTGGCACATCTTTTGGAGTCCATCCCCACCGTCAACCTCGTGATTGCCGAGGACATTGTTCAGATGCTCCGTCGAGAGCTCAATGTTGATGTCAACGACAAGATTCTCATTGCTCTTGCAGACCATATCAGCCTTGCTTTGGAGCGCGAGCGCAAGGGCGTCCCCTGCGAGAATCCGTTGCTGCTCGAGATCCAGCAGTTCTATCGCAAGGAGTATGCGCTTGCGGGCCGTGCGCTGCAGATTGTCAAGGAGTATATGGGCATCCAGATGAGCGAAGAAGAGCAGGGTTTTATTACGCTGCTATCGTCAACGCCACCATGCCGCAACGCTCCGACCGTCTCATCATCTCGGTCCAGCTTGTTCGCGACGTGCTTGCGATTGTTTCCGAGCGCTATGCTACGACCCTCGATGACACCTCGCTGCCTTACGAACGTTTCGTTCGTCACCTGCAGTTTTTCGCACAGCGAGCGCTCGATCCTGCGGCCGGGCAAATCAATGGCGACGCGCTGTTCCGAATCGATGAAACGGCGTATCCGTGCGCATTCTCGTGCGCGGACGCCATAGCTGCCCACTTGTCGTCTACCCATAACGTTGTCGTTACCGATGCCGAGAAGAGTTATCTCGCATATCACATTGTTAACCTGCTTGGAGAACCTGGTCTCTAGGCATAACGTGCCCATACATCGATTGATATAAGGTAAGGCTCACGGTCTTGTCCAGGGCACATCTGTCTTAATTTGCGGAAAAGGAAGGGGAGTACCGCTATGACCGCAAAAAAGAAGTTCAATTTCAAAGCGCCGTTGGAGGTGTTCGCGAAGTCGATAGTCCAGCCGATGATGTATCTCTCGGTTGCCGGCATCCTGCTCATCGTGGGCATCATTCTGACCAACAAGACCATCTGCGCTTTGGTCCCCGTACTGGGCTCCGGTCCGTTCCAGCTTGTGGGCGCCGTTGTTTATCAGTCGCTGATGTTTATCATCAACAACCTCTCGATTCTGTTCTGCGTGGGCATCGCCGGCGCCATGGCAAAGAAGAACAAGGGCCATGCTTCGCTGATCGCCCTGATGTCGTTCTTCCTGTTCCTGCAGGCTAACAACATCGTGCTCAACGCCACCGGCTCTCTTGCCGATGCGAGCGGCATGCTCGGTCTTACCGGAACCGGCCAGAGCACCGTTATGGGCATTCAGGTGCTCGATACCGGCGTGTTTGGCGGCATCATTCTTGGCTGCATCACCGGTGCCGTGTTCAACAAGTACTCGAACAAGCAGTTCCCCATTGCCCTTTCGATGTTCTCGGGCGTTCGCTTTCCGTTCCTAATCATGATCATCATCTCCTGGATCATGGGCGCGGGCTTCTGCATCGTTTGGCCTCCTGTCCAGGGCGCCATCTCCTCCGTTGCCGGCATTATTAAGGAGTCCGGCAACATCGGCCTCTTTATCTACGGTATGCTCAACAAGCTGCTCGTTCCCACCGGTCTGCATCACCTCATCTACACTCCGCTCCAGTTCTCCGATATGGGTGGCACCTTGACGCTGGGCGATCAGGTTATCGCCGGCGCCTATCCCATCCGTGTCGCCGAGATGGCAATGACGGGCCAGCCCTTCTCCGATAGCACGTATTTCAACAGCTATACCTTCAACAACCTGTGGCCTTACATCGGCATCGGTCTCGCCTTTATCTACACCGCTTACAAGGGGAACAAGGATAAGACCAAGGCCGTTATCATCCCGCTGATCATCACCGCCGTGCTCTCCTGTGTCACCGAGCCCATGGACTTCCTCTTTGTCTTTGCCGCTCCCGTGCTCTTTGTCGTTCACTCGGTTCTTTCCGGTATCTTCCTGGTCCTGCTCAAGGTCCTCTCCGTGCCCGCTTCGACTGCAGGCGGCATCATCAACATCGTGGTTTCCAACCTGGTCCTCGGTGTCGACAAGACCAACTGGCCGGTTATGCTGGTGCTTGGAGTCGTCAACGCCGCTCTGTACTTCTTCCTCTTCACCTTCCTTATTAAGAAGCTCAACCTCCACACGCCTGGTCGCGAGGAGGAGTCCGAGCTCGCCGAGTCCGTTGCCGAGGGCGAGGCCGCCGCGTCTGTCGCGGTGAAGCAGGGCGCTGTTGCCGCAGCTCCCGCAGAGGGCGTCGATGCAGGTATTGCCGACCTGGTCGCAGGTCTTGGCGGCAAGGACAACATCGAGGAGCTCGAGAACTGTTTTACGCGTCTCCGCGTGAACGTTAAGAACCCGGATCTCATCGATGAGAACCTCATCAACCACGTGCCCAACAGCGGCATCAACCGCAACGGCAACAATATCCAGATCATCTTTGGCATGAAGGTTGCCGAGATGCGCGACAAGGTCGAAAACGCAATTGAGAAGGAGCAGTAAACAATGATCATTACTCTGTGTGGTGGCGGATCCACCTTTACCCCCGGCATCGTCAAGTCCATCGCCCTGCGCAAGGACGAGCTCGACGTTGACGAGATTCGTCTGTACGACATCAACGAGGAGCGCCAGCGCAAGATCGGCGTGCTCGTGGACTGGATTTTGCACGAGGACCTCGGCCTGGACATCAAGCTCACGGTGACCACCGACAAAAAGACGGCTTTTACCGACGCGAGCTTCGTGTTTGCCCAGATGCGCGTGGGCGGCTATGCCATGCGCGAGCAGGACGAGAAGATCCCCCTGCGTCACGGCTGCGTTGGTCAGGAGACTTGCGGTTGCGGCGGCCTTGCCTATGGCATGCGCACCATCTTCCCCATGGTCGAGCTGATCGATGACGTTGAGAAGTACGCCAAGAAGGATTACTGGATTCTCAACTACTCCAACCCTGCCGCCATCGTGTCCGAGGGCTGCCGCGTGCTGCGTCCCAATGCTCGCATCATCAACATCTGCGACATGCCGATCGCGATCATCGACGTGGTTTGCGCCGCGCTCGATATCGACAAGAAGGATGTTGAGTACGATTACTTTGGCCTCAACCACTTTGGTTGGTTCACCTCGATCCGTCACAAGGGCGAGGAGGTGCTCCCGCAGCTGCGCGAGTACATCAAGGAGCATGAGATCCTGCTGCCCGATTCTTACCTCAAGGGCATTAGCTCGCTGATGTCCAAGAAGCCCGAGGAGACCACCGACGAACACCCCGAGCAGAACCGCCACACCAAGGGCAGCTGGTACTACGTCTGGAAGGGCGAGTACGAGATCATGGAGTGCTTCCCGGAGTACCTGCCCAACACGTATCTGAACTACTACCTGCAGCAGAAGGAGTTCGTCGAGCATTCCAACCCCGAGCGCACCCGTGCGAATGAGGTTGAGGAGACGCGTGAGAAGAACCTCTTCGACGGCATCGACCACTACGAGAAGACGGGCGAGATCGACGAGAGCACGTTCTATGCGGGCAGCCACGGCGACTGGATTGCCGATCTGGCTATCGCTCTGAAGAACGACACCAAGCAGCGCTTCCTGGTCATTTGCGAGAACAAGGGCGCTATCCCCAACATGCCCTACGACGCTATGGTCGAGCTGCCTGCCTACATTGGCAAGAACGGCCCCGAGGTCATCAGCCGCGACAACATTCCCCTGTTCCAGCAGGGCCTCATGATGCAGCAGCTTAATTCCGAAAAGCTGATCGTCGAGGCATGTATCGAGGGTTCGTACGAGAAGGCCCTCCAGGCATTTACACTCAACAAAACCGTTCCGTCCATGACGGTTGCCAAGGAAGTGCTCGATGAGATGATCGAGGCCAACAAGGATTATTGGCCCGAGCTGAAGTAGCGGTCCGCCAAAACCTTTGAGTGCCCGCACCGGCTGTGAGTTGCCGGTGCGGGCACTTTTATATGGAGCAAATAAGGAGCTAGCTATGGTGTTCGAGAAGAATGCTGTATATCCTGTCAGTGCGCTGCAGCGCAATTCTCGTGAGGTTCGAGATGCCGTAAAGGAAAAGCTCCTGCGTATCACGGAAAACGGCGCCTCTGCATACATATTTTGTTCTGAGGAGGTGCTGGAGCGGACGATTAACCAGGCGGTCGAAGAGGCTTTGTACGAAAGGGAGTGCCTAGAGGCAATCGAACGCGGCGAGGAGGCAATCGAACGCGGGGACTGCATGTGCGGGCTTGATAATCTTAAAAAGCGCGCGACGGCCGTGCGCAATTCCGGGGCATTTGTCGACAAAAAGTAGACAGGCTTGGGAGACAATGCGGGTGGATTGACAGCGGCGGGGGACGGAGACGCCATGCGGATGCTCGTGGTGGATGATGAGGCCGAGATCGCGGATATGCTCGCGGAGTATTTCACGCTCGAGGGGTTCGAGGTGACGTGCGCGAACAGCGGTTCCGAGGCATTGGTCGCTGCTCCGCGCGGGGTCGACATCATCCTGCTCGATGTGAACATGCCGGGCATGGACGGGTTCGAGGTGTGCCGTCGCATTCGCGAGCATCTGAGCTGCCCTATCATTTTTCTTACCGCGCGTATCGAGGACGTTGATCAGCTCGACGGGTTTGCCGCCGGGGCCGACGATTATGTGCTCAAGCCGTTCTCCCTGCCGGTACTGGGGCGCCGCGTGGCCGCGCACATGGCCCGTGAGGCGCGGTCGCGCCAGGACGATCTGGCGGTGCGCTTCTTTGGGGAGCTCACGATCGATTACGGCAAGCGTTCGGTGGAGGTGCGCCGCGCGGGCGAGCCAGCGGTGCCGGTGGAGTTCACACGCCTGGAGTTCGATATCGTTGCGTTGCTGAGCAAGCGTACCGGCCAGGTTTTCGACCGCGATGCCATCTACGAGCGCGTATGGGGCTGGGATGGCACGGGCGACGCCTCGCTCGTGCGCGAGCATATCCGCCGTATTCGTAAAAAGTTCCAGTTGGCCGGCGTTGCGGCCGACCCCATCGAGACGGTATGGGGCGTGGGATATAAGTGGGTGGCCCGATGAAGGGCGGTGCGCCGAGGGCTGAGCGGCCGAGCCTGCGCGAGCGGGCGCGCGCGTGGTGGAGGGCCCGCCCGCTCGGCGTGACCTTTGCCGCCTGCGTGTCGGTGTACTTGCTTGTGGCAACGGCGGCCTGCCTGGCGCTGATCGGCGCGACCGAGACGGTGGAGGACGTCTATCGGCGTTCGGTTACGGGCATCGATGAGGATAGCTGGCTGTTCTCGGGTCCGTATATCTACGACTCGGCTGCGCACGAGCTGCGCCCCGCAACTGAGATATCGGTTCCCGGGGCCGAGGGGCTCGCAGTTTTTTTGGCCACGGGCGAGGACGAGGGGGCGCAGCGC
>PPYF01545617.1_pt1 | contig 13041 bp, 10 predicted proteins | sample 1559871 | NCBI WGS metagenome assembly PPYF01 (sample SAMN08240021, study PRJNA423297) | Human gut metagenome, whole genome shotgun sequencing project. | reverse complement strand
ATGTGCCGACAGGCACATGCCAGTAACAGCCCCTTATAGGGGCAGAGCAAACCACCGGCTTAGCCGGTGGTTTTGATTTATTGAATGTATCGAGTAAAATAGTCCACTCCCAATAGATGTTACCGACTTTGAACATGGTCATATCGGAAACAACGATTTGCAGAGGCGCTGTTGCGTTCCAGTTCCCATGGACTTCATTGGCAAACTTTGTACTTTCCTCACCGGGTGGCTGGTATCGATACTTTCTAGCTTTAAAATGGATCCCCGCGGCCTTGCAGCACTTGTGTGCCAAATTGTGAGAGAATACCCGCCCAGTCCTTTGAAATACATCGTTTGCCAATCTGTGGTATCCGTGAGAGGGATGCTTTTTGTGCGCTTCCTGTAGAAGTTCGGTCAACAAAACCCGATCCTTTTCATATCTGTTCTGTTTTCCTTGCCGTTGTTTCCATTTGTAGTAATCTGATTGGTTTATTCCCATGATCTCACAAAGAAAGTTTACTGGATATTTCACTTTGAGTTTTTCTACCACCTCGTACTCTTTTCGCTGCCAGTAACGTACTCCTTGTTTACACCAACTCCTTCCACCCAATCCCCTTTTTTTAATCGCGCTATCTCTACCGCCTGCTTTGCTACCACCAAACGCAGGCGCTCTACTTCACTAAGAGATTTACTGGTATGCAACGCTGTGTATGGATTGCCATTATGTGGTTCTAACGATTCCTCGCCTTCTTCCAGATACCGCCTTACCCATGTCGCAATAAGACCGTTTTGGATCCCATATTGCCGCTCCAGTTCAAGTAAACTTACATGTTCCTCCAAATGCAACTTTACATATTTCAGCTTCTCTTCTTTACTGAATCGACGGTGCCGACTCCCTCTCTTTCCCATTCTCTCGCTTTCTTTCTTTTCTTCTTATTCTAACACAAAATTAGACACTCACACCTCTTTGTGTGTGTCTAATTTTATCTTACAGTTTCAGAGTTGCACAGTGAATACAATATATGCACAAATATATTTTACTACACTGGAAAACCCACACATTTCAATGGACAAGTCTTTGTTTTTTAAAATCATTCCGGATGGACAAAGTCATACATACGTTATTAACATGGCGAGAAATGATCTGTGGGAGGGGCTCGTTCAGACAATAAGGTTCGATCCGGCCCAATTTTATGAGGTCTATCTGTAGAAAGAGAATACAGAATGTTTCTGTCATATTGAACAAATCGCTTTTTGGCGAACATTGCCAACAAATATCATGTATAGCATCAAAAGAAATCAGAGACATTGGAATGTTAAAAAATGAAGAATGCTAACAAAAATTACACATAAACATAATTTAACGGTAGGTCAATATGGTTACATTCTATTACTTTGTGATAGGGAAACTTTTTAAAATAAAATAAATTCGGAGGGGACATAATGCTCCCGTTCTTTGGGAAGCACGCCGTCTTTACAATATTGTTTTGCCATCTCTGTTGCCAACCGCGCCTGCCCGGCGACATTCTGCTTCACAATTGCCTCTAGAATCTGATCTGTGGCATATTGTTCATTCAGATGTGCATTTTCAAAGCCTAAGCAGCGGACTTGCCCTTCTTTTCCTAATTTTTTGATGGCGCCGCACACATAGGGAGTATACCCATCCGGAGAAAAAATACAGTCAAAGGGAAATCGCTCACCAATTGGCTGCAATATCCGAGCTAGCTGCGACGAAAAATCCTTTTTCCCCAAAAGGGGCGGTGCTGCCTGCTGAAACCGGTATTCGCCGGATTGATTGAGCCGCCAGGTAAATCCTTCCACTCGCTGGGCATGATTTTTGCTTTCCCTACAGGAAAGAATCAGTATGTTTCCGGGAGAAGGATGGCGGTCGGCATAATATTCGGCCAGTAACATTCCGTCTTTCCGAGCATCACTTCCGATAAAAAAAACCCGGTCGTCTGTGAGATCGCCATCTTCCGAGAGCAGAAATACGGGTATTGTGCATGAAATGCTCCGAACCGCCCCGATGATGGAAGGCGAAAATGGGGCAGACAGCAGGACACATTTCGCTCCGCAATTCCGGGCATGCTCCAGATATTTTATAATAAGATATTCGTTTTCCTGATTGGCCGAAATGCTGGAATAAAGATTCACCTTATCTTGCAAACTGAAACATTCTTTTTTCAGAAAAGAAGAGATTTCACGCCAGAAAAAAACAGGTGTATCGGGTAAAATCGCATAGATTTCCACATTGGCAGGTGTGGGAACTGCTATTGCATGGTCGGAAAGATAACGATATACCCGATATCTCTGGTCGGCATGGACGCCGCCTTGGTGATTCATAACTTTGGAAACGACAGAAATGCTAACCTGAATGGCTTGCGCAATTTCTGTTACAGAATTATGCAACATGCCTGAAAATCTCCTGATATTTTTGGTTTTAGTGCACATGAACAGAAAATACACTTTCACTATAATCATAGTAAAAGTATTTAAATTTTTTGTCAAGAAAAAGGAGGACTGTAAAATGAAAAAAAGAAGATGGCTTGCCGGCCTTCTCACGATGCTGGTTGGATTATCTGCTCTTCCTGTGAAGACATTGTCCGCCGGAGGACAGTTTGAAGGATGGGTGGTCGACGAAACCCAATGGTCATGGTCGGAAGAGAATACTGTGATTACTTCAAAGGGGGACGTTATTAACTCAATAAAAGCTGAGGGAGCGGTAAATGCCAGTCAGATTGATTTCTCTGTAGCGATACAGAAAGTGCAGAGCGATGTGGATGGAAATGTCGGGTTGTATTACGAATGTCAAAGCGGAGAGGATTTCTTTTTTGAATACAATTCCGTTCTGCACTTTCTGCGGATCCGGAAACTTGTCAATGATGTTGCCGTCACAGAAAATATTGTTCCCTATGTGATGGATCCAGGAGAATGGTATGACTGCAAGGTCCTGTTACTGGATTCCAAGATCGAATTTTATGTCAACAATACGCTAATGCTGACGCAGACGGAAAATTATGGAACGGTTTTTCAAAATGGGACTTGCCGTGTACAAGGATACAATACAATCTTGTCTTTACGAAATTGCACATTCTCCGAGTATAAAGGTGAGGAATCCGGCGAAACAGATTGGCTCTACAATGCGAACTGGAAGCCCGGGGAAAATGGAGAAGTCACTTCCAATGGAGCAGAAATGATTTGTAAAATCGAATCACGCGGCCAGGTCAACGTAAACAATATAGAATTTTCCGCAAAAATCGAAGAGGTTCGCAGTGAAGTTGACGGCAACGTCGGCGTATATTACCAATGTTCCAACGGAGAAGATGTCTTTTTTGAATATAATACGGTGCTGCATCTTGCAAGAATTCGACGGTTTATCAACGGCACCGACAACCATGTGTCTCCCGCGTTTTCTATAGAGCTCAAAGAGGGTGAATGGCATGATTTTAAAGTGATCCTTGACGAGGATATTATTTTATTCTACATTGATGGACAAGTAGTCGGTTCTGCGCAGGGAACATACGGCGGTATGTTCGAAGGTGGTCACTGCGCGATTCAAGGATACAACACCACGATTTCGGTGAAGTTAAACAACTTAAAGAATGACACCGAAACAGTGTATAAATATGATTTCGAGTTCAAGAAAGCCTCCTCTGTCAATGGCTTCGTTGCACAAAATGGGAGCGTTTCCCAGCGGGATGGTTTGCTGATCTATACCATCCAGGGGGCGGATTCCATATTGGAAACACCGGTTCTGCAAACCAAAGCAGGGGACCGATATGCGGCACTTCTTCCGTTGAGAAACACCGTTTTCCTGAGAATGAAGAACAGCACGAAAGCGGAAGAGCTGAAAATCAGCGTGATTACGACAGATCAAACAGAATATTCCGCATCTGCCGAAAAGCTTATTCCGATTTCTCCGAATTCCGATTTTTGCTCATATTTTATAAATCTGTCCGACTTGAATCTGAGTGGCTATTTGCGTCAGATTCGATTTGAAGCAGTAGGAGCAGAATCCGGAAGTATTGAGCTGGATGCTATCTCATTTGAGCGAGAAACGCCTATCGCGGCGACTGCCGGTACGATTCTGCAATGTACAGCGGATCAAAGCACAATTACTGTTAGAGGAACGCTGAAAGAGTCGTACCGAAATAAAAAGGTATCCCTGTATGAAACTTCTCTTGCAAACTTTACAGAAAGTCTTACCGGCATGCCACTGGCTTCTGTTACGGCAGAGGGATTGGACTTTACGATTCAGATTCCTTTGTATAATGGCAAAGTGTCTCGCTTATCGTCTTTGTTCCTCGTAGGAGTGGATGGCGTAAAATGCGGCGGCTGCTTTATGGTTTCCAATTATCGGGATTTTCAGGAGAATCCATATGCGTTTTCTCTTCCTTCCTTGAGCGTCCGCGTTACTGATGCTCCTTATTCCGCGAAAGGGGATGCCTTTACTGATGATACAGCGGCGATTCAGGCGGCAATTGACGCAGTCCACGAACAGGGAGGCGGAACAGTCATTTTACCGGGAGAACCGGAAAATCCATATGGAAAGCGCTACATTGTGACGAATCTTTTGCTGAAGGATCATGTGGAGCTTCGTATTGAGACAGGAGCTATAGTATGGCAATCTTCCCGGATTGAAGAATATCAATATGACGCGGTTTACGGACATGACATCGTAATTCCCGGTGTCAACTGGACGCATGCTTGCCTTAGCCATAACCTTCCGCTGATTCAGGCGTATGAAGCAGAGAATATCCGTGTCACAGGCGGCGGTACGATTCGTTCTATGGATACTGGCAGCGAATGTAGGGATGGAGTGGACGGTGGTACGATCTGGACGGGGTGTCCCTCCAGAATTCATGTAGTCCCGATTGGATTCTATGGGTGTAAAAATGTAGAAATTTCAGATGTCACGCTTCTCCGTACCAATAATTACCATATTGTAACATATGCCTGTGAAAATGTTTATGTAGGAAATGTCATGATGAAGGAAGTGACATGTGCCAGTGGTGACGGTATCTCTATTTCCATGGGAACACACGACGTTTTGGTGAATCGCTGCTTCCTATATTCCAATGATGACAGTGTGGTACTGTGCTCCAGCTACAATGACCCTCGTGGTCTTAAGTGGTGGAAAGCCAGACCGGAGTGCGACAATTCCGTTCAGAATGTTACGGTTTGCCACAGCTATTTTGTGGGAGGGCACGGAGTCACGTTCATTACATGGGGAACAGATAATCCTGATTTGTCAAAGAATGAAATTAAGAATATTAATGTTTATGACAATGTTCTGAACTGGATTGGCACTTGGCCTGATAACCCGTATTATGGGAAAGAAGCGTTTGATAATACAGAGATCGACGACTACTCGCCTGTCAAGCAAGTCCGCATTTTAAACAATAAGATCTTGGCCACGCCGGATCTGGGGCCGATCCAGGCTACCGATCTGGTGACGGACACCAACCTCCACAGCAGTGAACAATTCCAAAACGGTGATTTCGAGCGAGGGGACGCTCTCCATCCGGAGTGGATTTCCGGTCTTTCTAACTGGACTGTACAGGAAAAAGGCGGGAGTGCCTCTGTAGTGAAAGAGGGGAATGGATCTTGCGGTATGATTTCCGGAAAAGCCATTGTGGCGCAGGGACTTTATCAGAAAGAAGGTGGGCACCGGTTCTCTGTAGACGTTAAGGTTAGCGAAGGAACCGCACGAATCTTCGTCTGCGATATCTTGACTGGTGAAATTTTGGCAGACAAATACGTCACAGACAGAGAATTCAATACGGTTTCGTTGACATATTTTGGGACGAACCGCAATCTGTATCTGGGAATTGAAGTTCTGACAGATGACGGAGCTGTGTATTTGGATAACGCGAAAGTTGAATCCATTCCGGATTCAGAGGTAAAGCCGGAAAAGATTTCAGATGAAGAAGATCCGGAACAACCGAATCCCGAGAAACCCGGAACGGAGAACCCGATAACTGGAACAGATTCACACGCTCTGTTTTCGTCACTTTTGTCGTGCCTGTTGTTTGCTTGCTTTATGGCTTTCTCGATTCTGAGAAAGAACCGCAGACTTGAAAAATAAGATTGCAAAAGGATAAGATCCTTATAAAAACAGTCAGAAAGAGCAGAACTCAATTTTCAGAGTTCTGCTCTTCGCAAATGCAGCAATTAGGAAAGAAATTTTTTCATATCTTCAATTTGTTGCTTCTGCAGTGCAAGAAACTTATCTTCGAGACGATAACACGCTTGATCTGCATGTTGATAGACTTTTTTGTGCTTTTCGCTTTTAATGATTCCCATCGTACAGCCCTGAATCAGCATCTCGGCCATGTGTGATGAAGTTTTGTCTTTTAATGTGTTCATTTGGACTCCCATCCACAAACCTGCTTTTTCTCCACTGCGAGCTCCTTTCGGGACTTCTCCTTTTTGAGATAGTAGGGAGGCGGCTTCTTTTTTAATATCGTTATAACGATTCCAATATTCGTGTAGTATATCAGAAAAATCACAATCTTCCGTTTTGTTGATTAGTAACTCTGAACCATCTACCCCCATAGAAGCTGCTTGATAAATTTCATTCAGCATTTCGACAGAGCAATCTGTATTTGTTTTATTCATGGAAAAAATCCTCCTTTTGTTCTGGATTAGTATGCGATGTATTGCAGAATCTATGCGCGCTTCTGTTTCAGAAAAAATATTTGTAAAATAACGAACAGATCGATATAATATAGAAAAATAGCCGCAGAAAAAAAGAACAGGAGCCGACGATGAAATGAATAAAATTTTAATTCAAAAACTGCTGTGTCTGATAAGTGGAATCCTTTTGATATTACCGTTGGTTTTGCATCCGAAGGTTCAGGCATCGGAGAATATGACAGGAACGGAACAGAATGAAATTGATCCCACACAGTGGGTCGCGGTGGACGGGTTAGGAAGAACCGTGTCCACATACGAAAATACGGGAGCACCGCGGCAGAATAGATATGTTGGAATTTTCTACTGGACGTGGCATTATAATTTTGCAGGCAACAAAGCCGTAAACATCAACAACGTGATTCAGCAATATCCGGAAGCAGCGCATGATTATCACGCGGAAATCTGGAAAACACAGAACGGCCAGTGCTGGTGGAATGAATCGATTTATGGCTATTATTCCAGTACGGATCAATATGTTCTGAGAAAACAAATGGAACTGCTTGCCGATGCCGGAGTGGATGTCCTTTTCTTTGATTGTACCAATGGAAGTTATTTATGGGAGAAAAGCTGTATTGCGTTATTTGATGTAATAGCGGCGGCGAGAGCGGACGGAATTGCCGCACCGCGCGCCTGCTTTATGTTGCCGTTTGCTGCAAATGACGACAGTAAACAATCGCTGATCAAACTCTACAAAAGGTTCTACAGCAAGGAAGAATACAATGAAATCTGGTTCTACTGGGATGGAAAGCCGTTAATTATGGCACATCCGGACAATTTATCTCCGAAAAAAGAAACCGAGAAAGAAATTTTGGAATATTTTACATTCAAGAAAAACTGGCCTGGCTATTTCGACGGTGATCAGTCTTCTGAATACTGGGGTTGGCTGTCTGTGTATCCACAGGCAAAATATACAAAACCAGATGGAACGGTGGAGCAGATGACTGTAGGCGTTGCGCAGAATGCGAGTGAGCATGGACTGGTCGCTATGAACGATTACAGGGGAGGTGTTTACGGAAGGGCGTATTCATCTGATTTGAATGGAGCGTATTCTTACACATACCATTATAGGGATTCCGATATTACGGTTGATTCTGCAATGGAAAATGCGCATTATTATGGTGTGAATTTTCAGCAGCAGTGGGATTATGCCCTGAAAACGGATCCTGAATTTCTTTTTGTAACGGGCTGGAACGAATGGACCATGGGCCGCTTCGAGACGTGGCAGGGCTCTCCAAATGCATTCCCGGACCAGTACAACGATGCGTATTCACGAGATTGTGAACCGTCGAAAGGGGAACTGAAAGATTACTATTATTATCAACTCGTTTCCAATATTCGCAAATTCAAGGGGAGCGCTCAGCCGGTAAGACAGAGCGAAAAGCGGACGATTGATATTTACGGAGACCTCCGTCAGTGGGAATCCGTTTATGCCTTTAACCATTATACAAATAATACGCCGGAACGTGATGCAAAAGGCTTCGGTACGCTGCATTACCAAAGCGATACGATGCGGAACGATATTACGCGAGCAAAAGCGGCATATGATGATGACAATATTTATTTTTATGTAGAAACTGCGGATGCGCTGACGCCAGAAAGCGATCCGGCCTGGATGCGCTTGTTTATCGATACCGGCGCGGCAACTGCGGATTCTACGGACTGGGAAGAATTTGAATATGTGATTAACCGGTTGAATCCTGATGCTGCGGGCGCGTATCTCGAACGGAGCACGGGAGGGTGGAATTGGGAACCGGTTTGTACGGTTCCGTATTCTGTCCGGGAAAATGTGCTTCAAATCGCGGTTCCCAGAGAAGCGCTGGGGCTTACGGGAAAATCCGTACATTTTAATTTCAAATGGTCGGATAATATGCAACCGCTAGATGGCGTAGAAGGCGATATTATGGATTTTTATTTAAGCGGGGACGTCGCACCAGGGGGAAGATTTGCATTTCGTTTTACGACAGAAGAAGTGACGGATTCCTCTTCTGCTTTCAAAGTTTCTCTTTCTGTCGTATTGGCGGTTTGTGTGGCGGGAATCCTGACAGTTGCGGACGGGATTCTTTTCAATATCAGAAAGAAACGGGTAAAAATATGACACTAAAGATGATTGGACGTGATTTTTCGATTTGTAAGATCCGGAATATCGCACAGGTTGATTTTACAGATGAATTTTGTTTTGTTGGTAAAACGGATCAGGAACTTTCTCTTGTCTGTACTTCAGACTGTGTGCCGAAGGATGTGTTGGAATGTGAACATGGTTGGAAAGCTTTTCGAGTAGAAGGCGTTCTGGATTTTTCTTTGATTGGTATTTTATCAAAAATATCCGAGCTTCTTGCGAAAAATAAAATCGGGATTTTTGTGGTTTCAACGTATAACACGGATTATATTTTAACCAAAAAGGAACAGTATAAATTTGCTGCTGATGTTTTAAAATGCGGCGGATATTCCGTCGTATCCTATTAATTTGTGAAAAGGATCTCGAAGCGTTATATGGATGGATACACTATTATCGGGAAAACGCAAATAGAAAATATAGAGCAGAACTTGCTCTGAAAGATTTTCAAGAGCAAGACGGAAAAATCCGGATCATCACGCTCTTCTTTTATCAAAACATTGAAACATAGAAAGCAGAAGACGGAACGGTTTCTGTAATATTTCAAAATGCTAATGATTCTGAATCCTGGTATGAGGAGATGCTGCGCCTGAGACAAAACCAATACAGTAGCGGAGAAACCGTTTTCTATGCCGTAGGACTGGCACATCTTTTAGGAGAAGAAGGAATCATCCGACAGTTGCAGAATGCCGGATATTCTATGGAACGTGTAAAATAATTTGTGCCTGAGTGCTTCCGCGTACAAGCATCTTATTGAGAACGCATCCATTCTGTAAGACGTTCCAGATTGTCAATCGTTATTTTATTGATAAAATGCTCTATTTTCTCAACCTGTTCAAGTTCGTCTTTGGTATGGTTCAGAAGACAGAGAAAATCATGCAGGACTCTATGACGGTGAAGCAGATAGTTTCCCGTTTCTAGCCCTTTCTGCGTAATTGCAATATATCCATATTTTTTAAATTCAATGTAGCCAGCCTCTTTTAGGTTATTCACCATTTTTGAAGCAGAGGATGGTTTGACATGCAGATTCTCGGCCAGTTCCCTGATGCGAACGACCTCATTTTTCTGTAAAATCCGGCAGATCATTTCCAGATAGTCCTCCATTGAAGAAGTCAATTTTTCATTTTCATTCAAGCTGTATCCTTTTAAGGTATAAAAACCGCTGCCATTTTCCATCGCTGCATATCACCGCCCTCCTACTTTTAATATAATAGCATTAGGAAAGAAAGTTTCCTTATTCAAATTATATTATGAGGTGTGCTCTTTATGACGAAAATAGATTGTTTAAACGATATAAAGCCGGGACAGACGGCAAAAGTTAAAGAATTATTATCTACAGGCAGCATTCGCAGGCGGCTGCTTGACATCGGTCTGATTGAAAATACTGAGGTGGAATGTCTTGGCAGAAGCCCGGCGGGAGATCCATCTGCTTTTTTGATCCGAGGTGCGGTGATTGCGATCCGCAGTGAAGATTGCAGAAATATATTAATTATGAAATAAGAGGAGGTTCATAATGGGGCTAACAAATGATTCAGTCGGAATAAACGCGGTCGATTCAGGCCTAACAATTAAAAAGCAAACGCCCGAGGATAAAGTGATTGCAATTGCGGGCAATCCAAATGTCGGGAAAAGTACGCTGTTCAATAATTTAACAGGTCTCAACCAGCACACGGGAAATTGGCCAGGAAAGACGGTTACAAATGCACAAGGATACTGCAGTACGGAAAAACACTCTTATGTGTTGGTTGACATTCCGGGGACATATTCTCTTATGGCGCATTCAGCCGAAGAAGAGGTTGCCCGAAATTTTATATGCTTTGGAAATCCGGATGCCGTTGCAGTCGTTTGTGACGCGACATGCCTGGAACGAAATCTGAATTTGGTACTTCAGACGATCGAAATCACAGAACATGTGATTGTATGTGTGAATCTGATGGATGAAGCTGAACGCAAAAAAATTCAAATTGATTTAAATCATCTATCTGAAAAGCTGGGGGTTCCCGTAGTAGGGATCACCGCACGAAAGAAAAAAACACTTGCGCTGTTTTTGCAAAAACTTGATGAAATGATGGCAGGAAACCATCAAGCACATCCCTTCCGTGTGACATATCCGGACGATGTGGAACAAGCAATTGCCGTACTGGAACCTGTCGTGGGTGCAAAGTTGAAAGGTGCACTTAATTCCCGGTGGGTCAGCTTGAAATTACTGGATTATGACGACTCCCTGATCAACGAATTAAACACATATCTGGGAACAGATATTTTACAGGATGATGAAATTCAAGTGGCGACCCGGGAAGCTACGGAACGGATCAGGGGGTCCCTTAAGGACACGATCGTATCCAGCCTCGTATCTACAGCGGAGAACATTTGCAGGGAGACAGTGAAATATGATAAAAATACGTATAATATCACGGACCGCAGGATCGATCGCGTGCTTACAAGTAAAACGTTCGGCTATCCGATCATGATCCTTTTGTTGGCGTTTATTTTTTGGCTGACGATAAGCGGCGCGAATTATCCCTCCCAGCTTTTATCGAAAGGTTTATTTTGGATTCAGGATCGTCTGACGGATTTCTTCCAATATATGGGCGCGCCAGATTGGCTTCACGGGGTGCTTGTGCTTGGAGTATACCGGGTACTTGCATGGGTGGTATCGGTAATGCTGCCACCGATGGCGATCTTTTTCCCTCTTTTCACACTGCTGGAAGACGCCGGATATCTTCCGCGTGTGGCATATAATCTCGATCAACCCTTTAAAAAGTGCAGTGCATGCGGTAAACAGGCGCTGACCATGTGTATGGGATTTGGCTGCAATGCGGCCGGAATTGTAGGTTGCCGGATCATTGATTCTCCACGGGAGCGTCTCATTGCGATGATCACCAATAACTTTGTTCCATGTAATGGGCGTTTCCCGCAACCATGGAAAGGGCAACAAATTTCCAACCATATTGCAAACGTACCGGTTTTATCAATACGGGACGTAGCGCGCAAATAGAAATCATGCTTTTTCTCCAGAATTTTTACAAATCGCGATCATTTCTTCCAAAATCAGGCACTGCTCTTTTTTTGTAAAAGCGCCTCCTGAGAGTTCTTCTTCGATCAGTGCAAGATAAGCTTCTATAAACTTATCTGCATTTTCTTTCCGGTTGGTTCCCATATGGAATTGAATGTCAATTTTATGATGTTTCATATTTCACAAGATCTTCTGAATCGTTTATTGCATCATATGACGCTTCCCGTTTGTCTCATTCCGTATGGCCAGGCATATAACGCAGAGAGCCGCATTATATTAATATGAACGGTAAAATGGGCAGGTTTTATATGACATTTTTTATTTACGGCAGAAAATCGGTTCTTACCGGAAAGGGAGAAAGTGTTGAGAATCAAATAGAAATGTGCAGGCAATATATTGGACGCAGGTTCTCGGAAGAAGCCGATAGACGAATCTTAATTTATGAAGACGAAGGCTTTTCGGCGAAAAATATGGATCGTCCGCAGTTTCAGATCATGCTGCGCGATCTCCGACGCATCCGACCAGAATATCTCGTCTGTTATCGTCTAGACCGGATCAGCCGCAGTGTCAGCGATTTTTCCGCGTTGATCGAAAATCTGAATAAGAACGGAATTTCTTTTATTTGTATTAAAGAAGAATTTGATACTTCCAAACCGATGGGCAAAGCAATGATGTATATTGCATCTGTATTTGCACAACTGGAACGCGAAACGATCGCGGAGCGTGTCCGGGACAATATGCTAATGCTGGCACGCGGAGGACGCTGGCTAGGCGGTACGCCGCCGACTGGGTATTTCTCTGGTAAAACACATGAGATACTGTTGGATGGGAAAATTAAAAATTATTGTATTTTACAGGAAGATCCGGCGGAAGCGGATATTGTACGTAAGATTTTTGCGGAATATCTGAAAATACCAAGCTTGACCGGCGTATGTAATTTTCTGACGTCTTGCTGCATCTTGGCGCGTTCCGGAAAACCCTATACACCTGCGGTCATTCGCCAGATTTTAAAAAATCCTGTTTATTGTACGGCTGATGAAGCCTCGTTTTCGTATTTTACGCAAAAAGGGGCAGACGTTTGCTTCGGAGAGAAAGATTTTGCGAACGGATGCGGCTTGATTGCGTATAATAAGCGCGATTATAAGAAAGAACATGTGCCGCGTCGTCCTGTTTCAGAATGGATCGTTGCAGCCGGGAAGCATCCGGGACTTCTCCCCGGGGCACAATGGGTTTC
>PPYF01671466.1_pt1 | contig 13042 bp, 8 predicted proteins | sample 1559871 | NCBI WGS metagenome assembly PPYF01 (sample SAMN08240021, study PRJNA423297) | Human gut metagenome, whole genome shotgun sequencing project. | reverse complement strand
GTGATGGGGTTAACTCTGGCCAGCGGAAGTTATTTTATGAAATGATAGAAATTAGCAGAATAAATTGCAAGATTTACCTGAGACTATTATAGAAGAGAGTTGACAAATAGTTTTACCAATATTAAAATATAGATATGAAAACTATGTTACATGGAAATGAGAACACAAACTATATCTCAGAAGTTTCAAGCTGATATTTTGTAAATAGGGATTTCTTTTTTAGAATATATATCCTATTTTTGATATGGAATTCTCTGTGATGTAAATATATACCTAAACGTGTTGGAGGAAGAGATGAATTATAAAATTATTAGTGATGGCTGTTGTGATTTAGAAAAAGAGATCATTGAACAGTATAATTTACGTATTATACCTTTTTATATATCATTTGATGAGGAGACATATTATAAAGAGATTGAAGAAATCGGAATTCGTGAAGTATATGAGCGAATGGTAGGGAATCCAGATGTATATCCGAAGACCTCTCTTCCATCTGTACAGAATTATATTGACGTTTTTACGGAATATGTGAAAGAAGGAACACCGGTAGTCTGTATTTGTTTTACTCCATCTTTGAGTGGTTCTTACAACTGTGCATGTAATGCCAGAGAAATTGTTTGTGAGGATTATCCGGATGCCAAAATTGCGGTGATTAATTCTGAAGCAGGAACAGTAAGTCAGGGTCTTATGGTTATTGAAGCAGGAAGAATGTGTCAGAATGGAGTTCCTTATGAACAATGTGTAGATATTCTTGAGAAGATGAAAAAGACGAATAGAATCTTCTTTACAGTCGGTAACACAGATTATTTAAAACATGGCGGACGAATCGGAAAGCTTGCAGGAATCGCAAGCAGCGCCCTTTCCTTAAAGCCTCTGATTACTTTAGTAAATGGTGAGATCGAAGCTTCAGGAATCGGACGAAGCCGTAAGAAGACAGTTGCCAAAACGATTGCGTTAATGGATGACTATTTTAAAGAAACCGGAGATGCGATGGAAGACTATTCTTTCCGCGTTGGTTTTGGTTACGATATAGAGGAAGGCAAGGAATATTATAATACCGTTGCGAACCATATCTATGGAGAGAGCCATGTAGATCAGGTGGGAATCTGCCAGATTGGGGCAACCATTGCGGTACATACCGGACCATATGCGATTGGAATCGGGTGTGTTAAGAAGTATGAGAATTATTTATAATCTAAGCCAATCCTATTCAAATAATAAAAAAGACCCCACGGAATATAGCTTCGTGGGGTCTTTACTAAATAGAGTTTGAATAGTAAGAAATAATAGAATGTATAAACCAGAAGATATGGTTATTACTTCTCACATTTGCAGAGGCAACTATTATTCTACTTTCTCCGGGAGCGTCTCTCCCTGCCTGAGGCAAAATACTATTTATAAAAATACCAATTATATAAAATGTTTAAGAGAAACTTATTTTACTTTCACAGTTTTCACTTTGCTGTATGCCCCATAAGTCTTAGTCTTTCCAACCTGCTTGTAGGAGCGTACTTTTACAAAGTATTTCTTTTTAGATGTTAATTTCTTTACTACTTTGCTTGTTGTCTTGTTACTCTTTACTACAATTGTCTTCTTTCCTTTGAAAGATTTCTTCGTGGAATATGTGATTTCGTAACCGGAAGCTTTTTTATCTTTTTTCCAGGATACTTTGATTTTTTTCTTTCCATTTGCTTTTACTTTTGTAGTCTGTTTTGCAAGTTTTACTTTTGTGGCTGTTGTGTTTGGCTTCTTTGCTGTAGTAGCAGGTTTTGTAGCTGGTTTAGCAGCAGTTGTTGTATTTGGTTTAGAAGCTGTTGTACTGTCCGGTATGGATGGTGTTGGTGCTTCTGTGGATTGATATGGTTTTAATAATTCAGTAAGTTCATTGATTAAATCAGCAGCATCGGCACTGGTAGAACTTTCGTTTGCTAAGAGTTCTGCTGCCTCATTTTTATGTGCTAATAATACACTATCATCAGCACCGGCACCTTTTAATGCAGTTTCAGCCTGTTTGATAAGTTCCTGTAACTGTGCTTTTTGAGCTTCTGTTACAGGGATTGCGACGTAGATATCAGCGTAGTCATCACAAGAAATAGTAACGCTGTAAGTTCCACCCTCCGCATCAGATGGGATAGCATTTAAGTCAAGAGAAACGTTTTTTGCAATAGCTCCGGAATACAGAGTATAAGGAGTCTTCTTATGACCTGCTCCAACAGTATATGTTACAGTCAATGTTCCATTTTTAACAGTAGGAAGCTGATTTAAAGTAAATGATTTCATATCGTCACTGAAAGTACCGCTGATTTCTTCAGAGTAAGCCGGTTTTATAAAGATTCCATCAGCGAAAGTATAAACATAGTTACCTTCTGGTGTTACATAAGTAATTTTGTTAATTGTTTTATTCACAAGCTTTGCAAATTCAGCCGTATTATCTGATTTTGCAATTCCCATAGTAGCCGCTTCATTGGTAACATTAAAAGATAATTTATAAGGCTGCACCCATATATTTGCAAGATGTTCTAAGCCTACTTTATAGCCATCTGTTGTTTCAAGGATGATTCCCTGAATTGTAGAGTTGACAGGGAATCCCTCATCTTGTCGGGAATTTCTTAAGTATTTTGTGCTTGTTTCCACCACATCAATTTCGTATTCACCCCAGGTAGATCCTGTTGTTAATGTTGGTACGGCATCCGTTACAGTAGTGACTGTTTTGTTATTAGAAACATAAGAACCGTCTTTCTGAAGTGTTTTATACTGAGAAGGAACCTGTGTAGGATTTTCATTTAATGTAATATCAGAAGCTTCCTCATATGCTTTGCTTAATTCTTTGTTTGCATCTTTTAAAATAATAGATTCAACATAAAGGTCAGAATCAACAGCAATATTTACCTTCGCAACACCTTTTACATGATATCCCCCTGCAGCTTCTGCACTTTCCTTCTTATAATCTGTCCAGGCATTAGATAAAACAGAATACTTAGAGGTGCTGGCAGTAGTAACGACATCAAAGCTGTCCGTACTGCTTACATCACCAGAATAAAATTCTTTGTAAGTTAAATTAGATGTTCCATATATCGTTCCGGAAAAACCTGTACCGTTAGTTAATTTATAATATAATCCACTGTTTCCAATCTGAGTATAGCCTTCTAAAGCTTCTGCAGAATATGTGTAAGTGCTGCCTGCGATAGAAACGGATTTTGTTCCTTCTGCTGCAAATGCAGGAACAGAAAGCTGGCTGACAGACATAAATACTGCCATAGAAGCTGCCAGAGCCTTAGTTAATAATTTTTGTTTTCTCATTAAATTTGTAGTCTCCCTTCTTCTCTTGTATACTTTTAGAACCTGATTATGAAATCAAACATAAAAAATTCCAAAAGGACATATTTGATAAGAAAATAAATATATAAAAATCTGTGCACTGATTTTTAAGGCAAAAAATTAGAGAACTCTCCCTAGCGCGCATACGGAGTGCGTTAGTGGAGGGTCCCCTACCAGGTTTTCATGCATGAATATCTAATAAAAAGATATTAAGCACCGAAAATTCAATTCAAATCTTGTAAGTCTGAGATAGAAAATCTATTCTGTAATTAGATAGTACTATATAAAATTAGTTGTGTCAAACAAAAAATGTCAAATGAAAAAAGTTCTCAAAAAAGGGAATGATTAAATACTAATTTGAGGAAGAGTAAGGGGATTGTCTAGAAGTCTATGGCTTTCCAGGAAATCAAATTCCAAGAAACTGACATTTATATAAGGAGTTCTATTTCTTTTGCCGGTATCCCTTGCTATTTTCTTATGGCGAAATAGTTCTTTGATTAAAAGTCAGAATCTTCTGGAGAATCCCCTTCTCTTTCCAATATAAATCACTAATTTGCTATTTGTTATCAAAACCAGACAGCCACTGAAATAAAATTTTATGCTGAATTATAAGAAGACTAGCTACAATTCAGCACAATATCTTCTATATAAAGCGGCATCTGTGTCCTCAGCAAATTAGTATTTTGTCTTCACAGTTTTTATTGCAGACCATTTTGATGTAGCTGTCTGATATCCGGCTTTTGTATATACAGCGCGGATGCGGACTTTATATCTTGTTTTCTTTTTCAGTTTCTTAAGCTGAGTAGATGTGATCTTAGCCTTGGAAACTTTAATTGTTTTTGTAGCTTTTTTGTTACCGAATCCTTTTGTTGTGTACTGGATTTCATAACCGGTAGCTTTCTTAACTTTTTTCCATGTAACTTTTGCTTTGTTCTTTGTTGTTTTTCCAACTTTAAGAACAGGTTTAGAAAGTTTTACATTTGCTTTCTTTAATGCTGGTGTCGTGTTATTTTTCTTTTCTGTTGTAGGATTAGAAGGAGTAACTGTTTTCTCTTTTAAGCCTGAAAGAGCTTCTGTAAGTTTTGTGTTTGCAGCATCAACAATTGCCTGTGTGTTAGCGGATTTTGCTTCTTTTGCTTCTGTTAAAGCAGTCTGAAGTGCTTTCCAGGTTTCAGCAGTATATTTGCTGCTATCAAGTGCTTCTGCTTTTTTGATGGAAGCTTCAAGGATAGAAGTATTCAGCTGTACAGTTCCAGATACAGATGGGTAACCGGTTGATGTAAGCTCTATTGTGTAAGAAGCAGATTTGTCTGCAAATACAGGTGTGGAAGAACCATCTTTACCTTTAATTGCTGCATTGAAGTTAATGTTTCCGTCTGCATCAAATAAATCAGTAGCTTTAATTCCGCCTTTTCCTGTTTTTTCTACCCCATTAATTTTAATAGATGTAATATTATTTACATATTTTTTTAAGTTGACACCGGCAGGAAGAGTAACCTGATTATTTTTATTAATGGAGATATCTCCAGTCTTGTAGCCAGATTCTAATGTGAAGGAGGCTACAATATCAGAGTAAGTATCATCTGTAAATACCATAGAATAGGAACCTGCACCAGTATGATCTGTAGCTTTTATCGTCAGAGTATTGTTTGCGTATGTATAATCTGTACCTTCTGTCAGGACAGTTTTTCCCATACTTACGCTGCTTAAAGTATAAGTAGAACCGGAAGGAACAGCAGCAGTATCAACAGAAACGGTTGCACCATCTTTAAAGTTATCGTTGGCGGTAGCTTTAATGCTGTCAGAACCAGCTAAAGTTTTACATTTTAAGTTAGTATTAATAACAATATCAGCACCGTTTTTTACAAGATAAGTAACTTTTTTAATTGTTTTACCCTGTAAATCTTCATGACGCTTATAATCAATTGTGTTTCCGTGTTTTTCTTTAAATCCATCTGTTACAGCAAAGGAGAATTTTCCTCCGCCATAGATGTTTTCCAGATGTTCCATACCATATTTAGTACCATCTTCGTCTTCAACAATGATACCAAGTAAGGACTTTTTAGCATCTAAATTAGAAAGAGGGCTGTTTTCAGAAGTTACAGGATCTACTTCATATTGTCCGTAGGAAGACTGTGTTTTGATAGTAAGTGTATCAGAAGTATCTTCGATAACCTCAGATTTCATAGCTGTCAAAGTACCATCACCATTTAAGATTTTATATTCAGATGGTGTCGTATCAGATAACTTCATAGAACTAATAATTTCTAATAATTTATTGCTGCATTCTTTATTATCGGAAATAGCCTTTTTCGAATTTTCATATAATGAAGTTGGAACAGCAATATTTACGTCTTTTATACCGATAATAGAGCCACCCTGTTCGTTTGTATTATCTTCTGAATACGTACTGGAGAAGTAATTTTTGTATTTATTAGTTGTAGCACTACTTACTGCATCATACATACCACTTTCGCGATAAGAAGCTGCTTTATCAGAAGTGAGGTCTAAAGTAGTATCCTCTTTTACATCTTTTAATTCTCCGTAATAGAAATCTGCATAAGAAAGATTCGCTGTTCCGTATACATATTTATCAAGAGCATTTTTAGCGTCTGTAAGATGTTTGATTGCCTCATCAACCTCTGCCTGATTAGGAGCCTCTTTTGCTAAAATGTCTTTTGCTTCTTTTAATTCTGTTTCGAAGCTATTCCAGCTCTTTTCTGTATAATCCGATGGGTTTAATCCTTCAACAGAAGAAACAAGTTTGTTTAACTCAGTTGTATCGCCAGCATTTGTGTCAGGTTTTACAATGTTTGCATCAGTAGCTTCAAAGTTATATGTAGAATCAGCGTATCCAAGAGCATAAATGGTTAAACTCCAGTAGCCAGTTCCGTCATATCCTTTTGGAAGCTGGCAGCGAATAGAATTTGTAAGACCTAACTGGATTCCCATACTTTTATGCATCCAGTTATCAGCAGCAAACTTTGTTCCGTAAGTGGCAAGTGCCTTAGAACGTGTGCTGTCATTTCCATAGTAGGTCCATTTTACAGCCTGCATATTAGCGCCAAGATCGCCGTAATTTTTTGTGAAATCTACACGAAGAAATTCACCGTAGCTACCGCTTGCATCCTTTACAGTTGCTCCCATATTGTTTAAATCAGCAGTTTTAAGAGTCTTATCTTTAATACCAGAAGAAGAGCCGTTACTTCTTTGGGTAAATGTGAAGGAACCATCACTCTGCTTTTCGGCAGTCTTTAGGCCATTGGTATCCTTATCAACAGATGCAGTAACGTTGTTATAAGCCTGCAGATTCTTTTCTCCATAGCCACCAATTAAGGTACCGTTATTTTCTACAACGGAATACTTTTCTTTAAAGCTGGCATAGTCAGAAGATTTTACTTTGACAGGAACATATTTTAATCCAAGAACATCATATTCTGTCATAGTCTGTGTAGTGCCATCGGTTAAGGTGAGAGTACCTCTGTTCCATCCGGCACTGGTACCATCTGTAAAGTAGACAGTTTTTCCATCACTGCTCCAATGGGAAACACTATATTCTCCTTCAGCAGTTTTAATAACTGCAGTACACTGATAACTTCCGCGGTGAAGTCCGTGATTAGTGGTAGCTCTTGTTACTGCATCAAAGGCACCTTTATCTTTTTCATCGTGTGAATCAGCTGTATCAGAAGACGTGGTATCACCTGCTGCCATAACTCCTTCAGCCTTCCAATATTCAGCCCATGTCAGGCCTGCATAGCAGTAAACGTAGTCATCACTATTTTCTGCTGTCTGTGTCTGTGCTGTAGATACACTTGCTGCTTTTACAACTGCTGGAGTAATACTGGAAAATACAGTAGTACAAGTCATTGCAAGAGCAAGAGTACCTGCTACAAGTAATTTGTTTCTCATAAGTTCCTCCTTATATTATAATTGGTATTTAAGTTAGCTTATTCTAACGAAAAATATAATAATATACTATTATTAGCTGTGTCAAACTGTATATATATTAATGAAAAAAGTTCTCATTTTCTTATAAAAAAATTGCATTGTCAGAATATTTTCTATATAATGTATGAAGTTAGAAAGAACTAATGAAAGTAAGTTTCAAGATAATGGAGGATTGTTGTGATAAATTTTAGAAAAAAAGCAGTTGCGATGTTACTGGCCACTGTGTTCACTGCAGGAATGCTTTCCGGATGTGGAACATCAGTAGATACAGAGAAAAGTAAGAATGATAGTAGAAAGGCTGTGGAGCAGACAACACAGGCAGAAGCGGATACAAATAGTAAGACTCAAAATGAAGAGGACAAATCAGAATCAAGAGATATTTTTGCGATGGATACGTATATGACTTTAACGGCTTACGGAAAGAATGCTAAGAAAGCGTTGGACGAGGCGGTTGATGAGATTAACAATATTGAACAGCTTGTTTCTACGGGGATTGACAGCAGTGAAGTTTCGCAGATTAATAAGAATGGAAAAGGTTCGGTATCAGAAACAACAGGATATCTGATTAAGCGCTCAAAAGAGATTTATGACAGCACGAATGGAGTGTTTGACATTACGATTTACCCGATTATGCAGGCGTGGGGGTTCCCGACGGAGAACTATCGTGTTCCCGGAAAGAAAGAGCTGAAGAAGTTAAGGGGACTGATGGGAGCAGATCACGTTTTATATGATGAGAAAAAACAGGAGGTCACTTTAAATAAGGAAGGAATGAAGATTGACCTTGGTGGAATTGCGAAAGGATATACTTCTTCAAAAGTAATGGATATTTTTAAAGAAAATGGGATTTCTAGTGCAGTGATCAGTCTTGGCGGTAATGTGCAGACACTAAACGGAAAGCCAGATGGTTCTGACTGGAGAGTGGCAGTTGAGAATCCGGCAGATACGGGAAGTTATATTGGAGTGCTTTCTATAAAGGATAAGGCAGTGATTACTTCTGGGGGATATGAGCGTTATTTTAAGCAGGATGGAAAAACATATCATCATATTATTGATCCGGCTAATGGATATCCGGCAAATAATGGTCTGACTTCTGTTACGATCGTATCAGATGACGGAACACTTGCAGACGGTTTGTCCACATCATTATTCATTATGGGACCGGAAAAAGCACAGAAATACTGGAAAGAACACAGTGATGAGTTTGACACGATTCTTGTAAAAGATGACGGAAGCATTCTAGTTTCAGAGGGACTCGCAGAGTATTTTACCAGTGAGTCTGATTTTACGATAATAAAAAAATAATGATACAAAAAATTTCTCATAAAATCAAGTACAAAAAGATTTCGAGAATATAAGAATGCAAGAGTACAGGAATACAAGAATACATTCAAAAAGAAAGGGAGATATGATGAGAGAAAAGTGGAAAAAATATGTTGAAAAATTTAAAAGTCTTGGTGATAAGGTTTCAGGTGTGAAAGGAATTACAGCGATAATTCCGGCGGTTTGCCTGGCAGTTCTTATGGTGACAGTACTTACCGGATACAAAACCCCACAGGCAAAAAAGTATGAAGCTTCAGAGACAGAAGACATCAGTCAGATTAAGGAAGCGCTTGCGAAGGAAAGTAGGGCAGCAACGGCAGAAACAACGAAAAAGAATACAACAAAGAAGGGAAAGAAGGGGGCTATTGATGTAAAAGATGGAACGTATAAAGGTTCTGCAAACGGATATGGCGGAAAAGTTACAGTAAATGTTACTGTAAGCAAAAAGACGATGACAGCGATTGATGTTGTCAGTGCTCCAGGTGAGACGGATTCTTTCTTTCAGCGTGCAAAAGGGGTTATTGATGAGATGCTTACGGCACAGAGTACAGATGTAGATGTCGTGTCCGGAGCAACATACAGTTCAAATGGAATTATCGGTGCAGTAAAAAATGCACTTTTTGGAACGGAGTCTAATAATGCGACAGCGGCAGCAGCGAACGCAGGTAATGCAGGTGGTTCGGCTCCGAGTGTTTCTAAAGTAAGTGAATCCGGTACATGGAAGGATGGAACTTACACTGGTTCGGGCAAAGGATTTGGTGGAACTATTTCTGTAAAAGTAACAGTAAAAGATGGAAAAATCAGCGCGATCGATGTAACAAGCGCATCAGGAGAAACTGCTTCCTATTTTAGTAAGGCAAAAGGAATTATTCCTAAGATGATTAGCGGACAGACTACAAATGTGGATGTGGCATCCGGAGCAACCTATAGTTCCAATGGAATTATTACCGCAGTAAGAAATGCTCTTTCAAAGGCAGAAACAGGAAAAAGCAGTACGAAAAAGAAAAAGAAGAAAAATAAAAAAAATAAGAAAAAAAACAGTGGTTCTAACAGCAATAATAACAACAATAATATTGCAGCACCGGCAGAAGGGTATGAAGACGGCACCTATACCGGAAGTGCGGCATGTTCGGGAGAGCAGTTTAAGGAATATAGTGTAACGGCAAATGTAACGATTAAAAATGGAAAGATTTCTGCAGTGGAGATTTCTTCTACAGCAAAAGGAACCAACCTGAAACAGTTTATGAGCAGAGATGAGATTAAGAATCTTCCATCACTTATTGTCTCTAAAAACGGAACAAGCGGAGTAGATGCTGTCAGTGGAGCAACGTACAGTTCTCATGCTATTTTTAATGCGGTAAATGATGCTTTATCAAAGGCGAAGAAAAACAGTTCTTCTACGGAAAAGAAAGAAGAGACAACAACGGAGAAGAAGGAAGAGACGACAACAGAAAAGAAAGAGGAAACAACCACAGAAAAAAAGGAAGAGACAACGACAGAAAAGAAAGAGGAAACGACTACAGAGAAAAAAGAAGAAACAACAGAAAATCCAGACGAAGGGAAAAACTACAAAAATGGAACATACAAAGTAAGCGTAAGCTGCGAGCCGGATGAAGATGAGGATTTTGATCCGTATACGATTTCCATGGATATCACAATTAAAAAAGATAAAATTACAGAAATTTCTAATATTACCGCGAATACAAATTCAACGAATAAAGCCTATACAAACGATGCAAAGAAAGGAATGGTTTCTAAAATTGTAGCAAATGGAAATGCAGATAGTGTAAATACTGTATCAGGAGCCACCTGTTCTTCTAAAGCAATTAAAGATGCATGCCAGAAGGCATTTAATGCGGCAAAGAAGTAATTTTGAAAAGAGAAGCTTTTGTGTTTATCTAAGAAAAAGTTATTTGAATATTTAAAATAGTAAGAAAATTTATAAAAGACAATAGAAAGAATTTTAGAAGGGACAACGAATGAAATATAAAAACTTTTTAATCCGTTTATGTGATCTTATTCTCGTTCTGGGGCTTTTAGCAGGATATCAGGCTGTGATTTACAGTCGTGATAAAGAAGCCACAATTGCAGAATTAAAAAGCCAGGTAAATCAGCTCCAAGGAGAAAAAGAGGATATTCTTGAAGCAGCAAAAAATTCTGGAAAGCTAGGGACCGATGGTGCATCTGCCGGTCAGGCAGGAACGTATAAAGATGGAACATATACTGGAAGTTCGCAGGGATTTGGCGGAGAAATTAAAGTAAAAGTAACGGTATCCGGGAAGAAAATCAGTGCTATAGATATTATAGAAGCAAGTGGGGAAGATGAGGCTTATTTATCAATGGCAAAAGATATTGTGAAGACAATACTTGATAAGCAGACGACAGAGGTTGATACAATAAGCGGAGCAACCTATTCATCTACAGGAATAAAGAATGCAGTAGGACAGGCATTAGAAGGAGCAGCTAAATAATGAAGAAAAAGAAAAAAATATCGGTGCAGACAATCATAGAAGTGATGATACGGGCAGTATTTTTTATCATCTATCCAGCCTTATTTTCCACTGCATTTACCGGAATAAAATTAATTGTAGAACAAATTACACAGCGTGCAAGTCTGCAGTGGAATTCCTTTGTACAGACACTTGTGGTATTACTGGTCTTTACCATTGTGTTTGGACGATTTTTCTGTGGATTTGCCTGTGCATTTGGAACATGGGGTGATTTCGTTTATTTTATTTCATCTATGATTCGCAAAAAAAGAAAAAAGAAACCGTTGAAATGTTTTTCAAAAGCGGGAAAGATACTCCGGTATTTAAAATATGTTGTACTGATTGTTGTCCTGCTTCTTTGCATAAAAGGTTACAGTAGTGCCGTTGCTATACATAGTCCGTTCAGTGCATTTTCCCGTTTTCATCAGTTAAAGATGGCAGACAGTCTTATAGGAACAGGCCTCTTTTTATTGGTTACAGCAGGAATGGCATTGGAACCAAGATTTTTCTGCCGTTTCTTATGCCCAATGGGAGCAGTATTTTCCCTGATGCCGGTTCTGCCGTTTTCTGTAATCAAACGAAACAGAGAAAACTGTATTCCAAACTGTAAAGCGTGTAATTTAGTATGTCCGGCAAGTCTTGAGATACCATCGGATAAAGAAGGGGATAATGCGGCATCCGGAGAATGTTTCTCCTGTGGAAAATGTATCGGAAAATGTCCAAAGCAAAACACACATAATGGTTTTTTGGGAAAGCTATGGTTACCAATGCTTGTAGGAAAGGCTGTGATATTATTCGTGATATTTAGAATATTGTATTAAAGAACTTTCCTGATTTTGTCTGTCGGATAAATTATTATATCAAAAATCCTTTTTCGTGTTATAATGAACGGTAATTGCTGTATATTGCTACCCTCATAAGAAAGGAGTATTTTTTGAATAAAGCGAATTTGATTATAGAAGAAGTGAATAAAGTAATTATTGGTAAAGAAAAGGTCATCCGTAAGGTGTGGATGACGATTCTCTCTGGTGGACATGTTTTGCTTGAGGATGTACCTGGTGTGGGAAAGACAACGATGGCGCTGGCTTTTTCAAAGGCTTTGGGACTTTCTTATCGAAGAATACAGTTTACACCGGACGTCATGCCATCGGATGTGGTCGGTTTCTACTATTATAATAAGGAAAATGGAAAGTTTGAATACCGTCAGGGAGCAGTTATGACGAACCTTCTGCTGGCAGATGAAATTAACCGTACTTCAAGTAGAACGCAGTCAGCACTTTTGGAGGTTATGGAAGAAGGACAGGTAACGGTAGATGGTGTGACAAGAAATATACAGGAACCATTTTTTGTTATTGCAACGCAAAATCCGCTTGGTTCTGCGGGTACGCAGATGCTTCCGGAGTCGCAGATGGATCGTTTTATGGTTCTTTTATCTATGGGATACCCAACAATAAAGGAAGAAATGATTCTGATGAGTCAGAGAAAGGTGAGTGATCCATTAGATGATGTGAATGAGGTTATCTCAAAAGAAGAATTACTTTCTATGCAAAAGGAAGTGAATGAGATTAAGGTTTCTTCTTTAATCTATCAGTATATTGCAATGCTTTCTGATGCGACACGAAGACATGATATGATTCAGCTGGGTGTCAGCCCAAGAGGATCTCTGGCCTTGTGCAGAATGGCAAAAGCGAGTGCATTTTTGGCTGGCAGAGATTATGTTGTGCCGGAAGATGTTCAGGATGTTGTAAAAGATGTTTTCCGTCATCGTCTGGTATTAAAGTCAAGAGCAAGGTTATCGAGGAAAGATGTGGATAAGATTATGGATGAAATTTGTGCCACTGTACATGTGCCAGATCGAAGAGCGGCAGGAGGAAGAAGATGACCCGAAAAAGATTATGGATGAATCGAATTAGCGGGATTGTCTGTCTGTTACTGTGGATTGCATTCATTATTTTTCTTTCTGGAAC
>PPYF01030342.1_pt1 | contig 13047 bp, 9 predicted proteins | sample 1559871 | NCBI WGS metagenome assembly PPYF01 (sample SAMN08240021, study PRJNA423297) | Human gut metagenome, whole genome shotgun sequencing project. | reverse complement strand
TCCAGAAGTTCGTCATCATATGTTTCTTCAATCTTCTGATCAGTATTAACCATAACAGAAGAAAGATTCTCCCCGTTATCCGCTTCTTCCACACAGTAAACCAGAGGTCCCTTTACTACTGCCACTTTTGCACTGTCAACTCTTACCTGTGGATTTGCATGAACAAATACTGGCTCTGCATCAAAACTTATTTCAAATATTTCTTTATACATTTTTCCGGAAATTTTAATATATCCATGGTCTTCTGTCAGATTCTCTTCTTTACCGTTTCTCAAAATTTTGAAATTCTCTGCATATGCCGGAACCCTGAATGCGATCATCGCCTCAGTTTCTTGCACACCATCTACAGAAACTGTCATCTTGTTTTCCCATGGGAAATTTCCTTTTAACGTAATTTTGAACGGAACTCCATTAAGTGTAACTTCTGTTTCATTTGCAACATACAGATTTACGTAAATTTCATTTTCTTCTTGGAAATAGATGTATTGTCCAAGAGATGCCAATGTTCTGGTAATGTTTGGCGGGCAGCATGCAACACCAAACCATTTCTGCCTGACAGGTTTCACATGTTCGCGTGAAGTTCTCGGCATACAGCTTACCGGCCATACTTCCAGAGGATTTACATAAAAAAAGCTTTTTCCATCCATAGCTATGCCTGATAAAAGTGTATTATATAAAGCCCGTTCCACTACATCCATATAAGAAGCATCCTTCTCCATATCTGCCATTCTCTTTCCAAACATAGCAAGTGCAATCGTAGCACATGTCTCAGAATAATTGCTGTCATTTGGCAGATCATAATCTGTTGTAAATCGTTCCAAGAATCCAGAAGATCCAACACTTCCTGTAATATACATTCTTTTGTGCACCATATTATCCCACAAGTTTCGGCATGCCTGCTGTAATTCTTTATCCTGATATTCATATGCCAGGTCTGCCATTGCAGAATACATATAGTTTGCTCTTACAGCGTGTCCTTCTGCTGTTCTCTGTTTTCTTACCGGTTTATGTGCCTGCGCATACATGGTATCATAATTTACAAAATCCGGAAAAATACGCTTATGTCCCGGTCTCTTTTCCTCCTCCAGAAAATAATTTTTGCCAGTACCTCTCAGATCTATGAAATATTTTGCCAGATCCAGATATTTTTTCTCACGTGTTACACGGTAAAGCTTTACAAGTGCCAGTTCTATTTCCTGATGTCCCGGATATCCATGGATTTTTCCCTCTTCCGATCCGAAAGTCTGGCAGACAAGATCTGCAAATTTTGATACAATTTCCAGGAATCTACGTTTTCCGGTTGCTTCATAGTATGCTACTGCTGCCTCGATCATATGCCCTGCTGTATAAAGCTCATGACCTTCCATAAGATTACTCCATCGTCCATCCGGTTCTTTGATCGTAAAATATGTATTTAAATATCCATCCGGCTGCTGTGCACGTCCGATCAGTTCAATCGTCTCATCAGCCAATTCTTCCAGCTTTTCATCTCTTTCATAATTTAACACAAAACCAACTGCTTCCAGCCATTTTGCAACATCCGTATCCTGAAATACGGCGCCCTGAAATTCTCCCTCTTTTTCTCCTGCTGCAATTTTGAAATTTTCTATACAATGACTGGTTTCTACATCTTCCAGTTTATCATTCAGAATATCCCACTGATAAGGAATAATCACATCCTTTACCAGATGCACATATTTATTCCAAAAATTATCTGTAACATGAATCTGTTTAAGAGAAATACTTGAATTTGCTGCTTTTCCCATTTTTTCTTCTCCTTTATCATCCATTTGGATCAGCGGTGACACCGTTAAATGTTCTTTAAAAGGGTGTCGAAAATTATCCCTCGATAATTCTGCGACACCCTCCTGATCTTTAAACTTCTTTATTTCATCGGCAGTTTGTAACCATCTCTTGTAAACAATGGAATCTGCTCGATCGGTGCTGCCACATGTACTTTCTGTCCACCTTCAAAGGTTTCACCTGTCCATGCATTTGTCCAGGAGGCTCCACCAGGAAGATATACATCTGTCTCACGTGCATCTGCATCTGTGATCGGTTTTACCAGAACTTTTGGTCCAAACATATACTCTGTCTCTACATTCCAACTTTCTTTGTCTTCCGGGAAGTCATAGAACAGCGGACGCATAACAGGAGTTCCTTTTTCATGAGCCTCCTCCATCAATTCTGTAATATATGGAAGCATGCGCTCTCTTAATCTCAAATAATCTGACAGAATCTCACAAACCTGATCTGTGTAACTCCATACCTCATTTGGTGCTCCTGATACACATGTAGCTCCACCAGTTGTACCATACTGAGGCTGAAGCGGCCAGCGATATCCGTGAAGTCTCATAACCGGACAGAAGCATCCATATTCAAACCAACGGACCAGAAGTTCATGGAATTCCGGATCATTTATATTTGCTCCGAAAAATCCGCCGATATCTGTTGTCCACCACGGAATACCTGCAATTCCCATATTAAGACCTGCTGCAACCTGATTTTTCATACTCGGGAAGGAAGATTTGATGTCTCCGGACCAGACCAGTGCACCATATTTCTGTGAACCGGCCCATGCGCAGCGGAGAAGATTGATAATGTTCTCCTGTCCTTCTGCTTTCATTCCATCAAAAAATGTCTTTGCATACATAACAGGATAAATATTTCCAACCTGAATATCCGGTCCGAGATGATAACGATAATTCTCGAAATCATAAACTGTATATTCCGGTTCTGCTTCATCCAGCCAGAATACTTTTACACCTTTATCATAATAATTCTTCTTTGCTTTTTCCCATACATATTCACGTGCTTCCGGATTAGTTGCATCGTAATGAAGTGTATTTCCCTGAAAATCCATGGATATCGGATATCCGGAATCTACGCGGATCAGAAGACCTTTACTCTTCATTTCATTGAAATTCTCGCTTCTGTAATCTACTGTCGGCCAGATGGAAACCATCAGTTCAATTCCCATATCTTTCAGTTCTTTGATCATTGCATCCGGATCCGGCCAGTATGTCGGGTCAAATTTCCATTCGCCCTGCATTGGCCAGTGAAAGAAGTCAACAACTATTACAGAAATCGGGAGGTTACGGCGTTTATATTCTCTTGCTACTTCAAGAAGTTCTTCCTGTGTCTGATAACGAAGTTTGCACTGCCAGAATCCCATTGCATATTCCGGCATCATCGGAACTTTGCCTGTTGCATTTGCATAAGCTTCTTCGATTTCGGCCGGTGTGTCACCTGCTGTGATCCAATAATCCAGTTTCTTGGAAGAAAATGCTTCCCATGTTGTAATATTTTTGCCAAAATTTACACGTCCTACAGCCGGATTATTCCACAAGAATCCATATCCAAGACTAGAAAGCATGAACGGAACACTTGCCTGTGAATTTCTGTGTGCCAGTTCAAGATCAGCTCCCTTTACATCAAGGTATGGCTGCTGATACTGGCCCATACCATATATTTTCTCCTCCGGTGTGGAAACAAAACGCATTGTCAGTCTGTAATCCCCACCTGTGATAGGCTTAAATTCTCTAGCTTCTACTTCAAGAGAACTGCAGGTATTTCCGAACATATCTTTTCTGTTGCGGACATACTCATCCAGTAAAAGTTCTCCTTTCTGATTATAAAATGCAATTTTACCGATCAGATTAATCTCTGCACGGATCTTACCATTACGGATCGTTGCTCCGTCTTCGCGAACTTCGATTTCCGGTGTGATTTCCTTCTCTGGTTTGATCAATGCCCAGTCTGCCTGATCCATCTCTGCGGTTTTCCATGCACGTACACGAAGGCTGTCAGCACCCCACGGCTCAATTCTTACCCGTTCAGCCTCATAACGGTAGCACAGCGCATTTCCTTTTTGCTCAAAATACCCATATACGTCTCTTACTTCTTCCTGATTTGCCATTTCTGCCTTCTCCTTTTCATTCTTAATGGAGTTTCAGCGAATTGGAACTGCAGTTTTATCTGTTTTGTTCTAATCCGCTGAACTTGTTTATAATATAAATAATAGCTTTATTTTATCAGTCTTTTACCGCACCTGCGACAAGACCGCCTACAATATATTTCTGTAAGAAAATAAACATCAGAATTACCGGAAGTACCAGTATTGCACCATAAGCCATGATACAGTTCCATCTTGTACCATATGCACTCTGGAATTTATAAATATTCGCTGTCAAAGGTCTCATTGTCTCTGCAACATTAAATGTCATTGAATATACCAGATCATTCCAGCCGTTCAGGAATGAAATAACCATGATAGTAATAATTCCTGTTTTTACTGCCGGAAGCATAACCATAAGAAATGCTTTTACCGATCCGCATCCATCCAGTCTTGCGGCCTCATCCAATGATACCGGAATACTTCTGAAATAAGGTCTCAATGTTACGATTACAAACGGTATAGAACTGGCTGCAATCGCAACCGGAGCTGTCAGATGATTTCCAAGAAAGCCCAATTTACTGAAAATCAGATACATTGGGGTCAATGTCAGGGATGGAGGAAGCATCTGTGAAATCAGAAATGTAAGAAGGAAAACATTTCCACCTTTTACTCTGTATCTTCCCATTCCATATGCTGCCGGGACACCGAGTACCAGAGCAATTGCCATTGTCAAAAGTCCATTAAGAAAACTGTTTTTCAAAGATATCAGAAACGTTTTATCTGTTAAGTTTTCCAGCCACGGTTCAAAGGTGAAATCATGTGGAAAATAGGTAAGAACCTTTCCAAATGTTTCTGCATCTGACTTAAATGAAATCTGTATCAGCCAGTAAATCGGAAATAAGAAGATAAATGCAATAAGAAGTGCAAATATCGAATTTCTGATCTCTTTTGCCTTTTCAGCACCTGTCATATTATCCATATCAGCCTTCCTCCTCTTCTTTTGATAACAGTTTCAGATAGAACAGACCAATAAGGAACAGGCATGCAAACAGTACCATTGCAACTGCCGCACCTTTTGAAAAGTTAAACTGTGTAAATGATAACATATAAGAATATGTTCCCAGCACATCTGTTGAATTCAACGGACCTCCGGCTGTCATGATATACATCAGGTCAAATGCACGGAATGTATAGATAAATCCTAACATCAGTACTGCAAGAATTGACTCTTTCATCAGGGGAAGAGTTATAAAAAGAAAACGTTGTCCCCAATTTGCTCCATCCATGGATGCGCTCTCGTATACATCCGGTGAAATACTTGTAAGTCCTGATACAAGAAGGAGCATATTAAACGGAATACCTACCCAGCAGTTCATAATAATTACTGCAATCAGAGCTGTGCTGGTGTTAACCAGCCATTCCGGACCGCTGATTCCGATTTTTCCAAGCAGGTCATTGATAAGACCTGCATTGGAAAAGATATTTTTACCAAGAAGACCAGTTACTGCCATTGGCATCATATAGCTGACAAGAATCAGACCTCTGATCGGACCTGCGAGTTTAAATTTCTGATTGAAAAACATCGCAAATGCAAATCCGATGGTAAACTGGAAAATAAGACAAGCTATTGTAAAAATAAATGTATTGCGCAGAACCAGAAGAAATGTCGGATCATGGAATAAATCAATATAGTTCTGTAATCCGACAAATACGGAAGTTCCTGATTTCAGGTTCTTTACATTTACATCCTTAAGACTGAGAATAATGTTATAAACGATCGGGTATCCCAGCACAAGGATCATATAAATAAATGCAGGTACAATGAAACAGTATGCTTCTTTCGTCTTTTGCTGCGCCATAGTCCTAGACTTTGCTGCCATTAAAGCCACATCCTTCCCTGTTTGTTAGTTTTAGTTGCTTTCAGGAAGAGGAGTTTCTTCTACGATTGGATTAATTTTAGCTGCTGCTGTTTCAAGAGCGTCTTTTGCAGATGTTCCGTCTACGATTACAGACTGTGTTGCTGTATAAACCGCTTCAGAAATAGATGGCCATTCAGCGTGCGGTCCACGAGCCTGCGCATAATTCATTTCATCTGTAAATACCTTAAATCCATCCTGCTCAAATGTGTATTCAGCTGTCGCATCCTGTCTTGTAGGAATCTTTCCGCCTACAGCTGCCCATTTTGCTTCGTTTTCCTGTGAGCAGAGCCACTCAAGGAATTTAGCACATGCTTCTTTGTTTTCTGATCCTTTGCAGACACCAAAGTTCTCACCACCGATTGTAGATGTAGAGGTTCCTTCGTCGCCTGTTGGAAGAAGTGTAAAGTCATATTCAAATGCTCCGTTGATTGCATCTGTCTGTGCCAGATGCCATGTTCCACATTCTGCAAATGCAGCTTTTCCTGCGCAGAACTGATTCCATGCATCTGCCTGTGTCCAGTTTACACACTCTTTACTCATGTATCCGTTTGCTACAAAATCTCCAAGTGTCTGTAATCCATTTACAGCAGAATCAGCAGTAATATTATCAACATTAACGCCAGTTCTCATCAGTGATATCTTCGAATACTCCGAGAGATATGTAGGATTCCATATCCGGTGAATCTACCTGTCCGATATCAGGAAGTTCTCCTGAAAGTGCTCCAACTGTGTACTGGTTCATTAACTCTGTTCTGGATACGAATGTTGCATTGATGTGAATGTCATCCTGTAAAGAATTATATTCTTCAACCATGTCTGCGAGCATTTCCTGCTCTGGATTCTGATCAAAATAATGCCACATTGTAACTTCCTGCGGAGCTGCCTGTACAGTTGATGCCGCCATCAGCGAAGCCGCCAATAATGTTGCTGTAAATAATGTTTTTTTCATGTTTTTTCCTCCCTTTTTCCTTCTTAGTTGAATTTTGTTTTGGTTAGTTGCACAATTTTAAGTCGTCTCTCTGTTGTTTTGTTGTATATATTTTACCATTCAAATTTCCACCGCATAACCCAAGATTTTATGGAAAAAGGAATTTTGTACGGATAATATTTTAAGATTAAGGAAATATTTTAAGATTTTCAGGATATTTTCCATATATTTCTTATATTTTTACTCTTTTATTTCTGACAGATATTCAGATGGACTCTTTCCTGTCACCTCGCGAAAGACTTTTTTGAAGTATTTAGAATCGGAAAATCCTACCTGATAAGGAACATCCCTCTGATCACATATTTCTTCCCTCAACATATACTGTGCCTGTTCAATTCTATACTCCCTTAGAAAAGTGCTGAAATTTTCTCCGATATTTTTTCCAAAAAGATAACTGAAATATTCCTGGCTCAGCCCAAGATCTTCTGCCAATTTCTTCTGGCTTATTTTTCCGGCATATCCACTCTGTATGATATCCAGAGCTTGCAGAATCATAGGGTGGGCATCCGGATATTTATCTCTCAAATTTCTGGATTTTCTGCGGGAATAGCTATTTTTTCCACTGATCTTATTCTCAATTTTCTTCAGTACTGCTTCTGCCTCATCTCTTGTAAGAGGTTTCAGAAGATACTCTATTACACCAAGAGAAATTGACTGCTTGGCAAAATCAAAATCTGCATATGCACTTACAATCACAAATTCTGCCTTAATTCCCTGAGCTCTGGCAGCTTCTATTACTGAAAGCCCGTCCATAAACGGCATCTTGATATCAATAAAAACCACATCCGGCTTCTGTTCCAGAATCATTTCCAGCGCTGCTTTTCCATTAGATGCCTGTGCCACAATCTCATACTCATCCCTCAGGCTCTGCAAAACCCTTACTAATCCCTGTCTGGTTCTCTGCTCATCTTCTGCAATTAAAATTCTCAATGTATAAAGACCTCCTCTGTTACTTTTTTTGCTACATTTATTTACTCTATATCTTTCTCCGGATTCTCTGGTATTGGAAGCCAGAAAGTAAATTTTGTCCCCTTTTCAGGTTCTGATTCCAAAACTACAGAAAGTTCTTCTCCATAATACATTCGCAGTCTTGTCACTACATTCTGAATCCCGATTCCTGTTCCTGCCAAATCCAAAGTATGCTTTTCCATAAGAATCTGCTGCATCAGTTTCTCTGTATCTTCATTCATTCCACATCCATTATCTTCAATGCAAAGACGGAATCCGGATCCATCAATGTGACCCGTAATACGGATCATTCCCCCGCTTTCTCTTCCTTCAAAACCATGAAGGATAGAATTCTCCACAAATGGCTGAATAAACAGTTTACAGCATGGCCATTCGCCGTATTCTTCCTGAAATTCAATCTCGTAGTCAAACACATCCATAAGCCTGAACTTCTGCAGATATAGATACTGCTCTACCCATCTCAGTTCCTGCCCCAGACTTACTGACACAAGCTTCCTTGAGAATGTATATGAAAGCATATTAGAAAGCTTTTTCAGAAGATCTGCTACCTCATAATCTTCATTATCTATCGCATTATAATTGATCGCAGTCAGTGTATTGCAGAGAAAATGTGCATTGATCTGTGATTCCAGAGCTTCTTTCTCTGCCTTATTTTTCTGACGGATAGAAAGATTCTTTTCACGATAATATCTACGTATTTCCTTGTACTGTCGTTCCAGAGTTTCCGCCATTTCGTTATAATAACCAGCCAACTGCCATATCTCATTGGTTCCCTTTACTTCTATCTTCGGAAGATTCTTGGAAAGTTTAATATTTCGCATAGAATCCCGTATAATATCAATTGGTTTTAATACTCTTCGTATTGTAAACTGCCATAAAAATCCACAGATACACAACAAAAACAGATATACATAAATGCTTCTGGTATACATCTGGTTAACCTGTGCACGCATTTTTCCAAGATCCGTGGTAATATATGCTGTCCATCCAAAATATTTTAATGATCTGCTGATATTCTCGGTACTGTCCAGCGTTTTTCTGTAACTTTCCACTGTCATTCCATCGTACTCTTCATTTGGATGGTAAATGATTCTGTTATTTTCATCTGCAATATATCCAATCGAAAGAGGTTTATCAGCTACTCTGTCAAAAGCACTTTTTTCCAGAATATCTCCCATATCGAAAGATACGACCGCTACATTTTTCACATGAGAATAACTGTAAGTTTTTCCAATCAGCGGAACTGCAATATGTACCATTCTTATCTGCGGCCACTGACTGTGAACAGCAGGATCTGTCTCTACATAGTACCTGACATTTGCTTTCTCTTTCTGAAGTGCCATGGTCTTTTCATATATTTCCTGAAGTTTATCCAGATTGCCATCTTCCCATACTCCTTTTGAAGATGTCTGGTACCAATAAACCCCATACTCCTGCCACAGACCTTCATCTGATACAATTGCAATAGATACAACACTTCCAATCTGATGAGCAATATCATCCATTCTGCTGCCCAATGTCAGTTTTTCTTTTGCCAGAAGTATTCCGTCTGCTTCCGTGTTTTCTACCAGAACTCTTAATGTCTCATTAACTCCTACATTGCATGCAGCACTGATGATATCCTTCAGATTTGCATCAATATTAATCGTCGATGTTTCAATCATGGATTCTTCCATTGATCTGGTATTCCTGAGCAGATAATTAAAATATTGATTTTTTACGTAAATCTGAAGGACCAGACCTGCCAGAATCAGAAGTAATACTACTGTTACTGTAACCTGCGCACTCATATGTGAGCAAAAATAATTTCTGATTCTTCCCGGCATTTTTTTGATTTTCTCTTTCATTTTTCTTTACCTGCCTCGTTTTTTATAATTCTACGACTATTTTACATCATTCTACAACATCTTATAAAGATATATCATATAAAATTTTGTGATTATTTACTGATTGATATCTATAGATGGCAAAGGACAAAAAAAGCCAGTAACTAAGCTTATCTGCTATTAATAAACTTAATTACTGGTTTTCATCTTTTTATTATGTTCAAACAGTCACCTACAATTGAATCAGATAACTTATTTGATTCGGTAATTATTTCTCCACTGCCTTAAATGTAAATCTGATTGGCTGGTAATCACCTGTTGTCAATGGTAATGGCAGTCCTGCTTTCATCAGTGCTGCGCCTGTGTATACTTTTCCGGTTGCAATGTCTTCGTAATGCAGATCTGCATCCAGTCCCTGAGGATAGAAAAGATAGATATACGGATTAGCTTCGCTGTGGAGTCTTACGCCACATACAACTGTCTCTTTTTTGTCCTTGGATACGAACTGCCAGAGTACATGGTTGTTGTTTTCAAATGGATTTATCAGACGATAGTAATCTCCGGACTGTACCAGATGCTCGATTTCTTTGTATTTCAGAATCTGCTCTCTGGCTGTCTTTTTGTCTTCTTCGGACATCTTCATCAGATCCAGTTCATAGCCAAATGTACCGGATGATGCAACCGTTCCTCTTGTCTCGAATGGTGTGATCCTGCCTGACTGGTGGTTCGGGCATACGCTGACATGAGCCCCCATTGCACTTACCGGATATCCGAAAGAAGTACCGTACTGGATTTTCAGTCTGTCAATAGCATCAGTGTTATCGCTGCACCAGATCTGTGGAGAATAATAGAGCATTCCTGCATCAAATCTTCCGCCGCCACCTGAGCAGGATTCAAACAGGAGATTTGGATATCTCTGCACAAGGCTTTCCATCATTTCATATACTGCAAGTACATATCTGTGATAAACCTCTCCCTGGCGTTCTTTTGGAAGTGCTGCGGAGAATACGTTGTCTACACTGCGGTTCATATCCCATTTTACATAATCTGCCTTGCATGCATCCAGAACTTTGAAAATCTGGTTCATGATATGGTCACGGACTTCTTTTCTGGTAATGTCCAGATTGAGCTGATGTCTGCTCCGGTTCATAGCACGTCCCGGAATCTTCAATGCCCAGTCCGGATATTCTCTGTAGAGATCACTGTCCTCGGAAATCATCTCCGGCTCTACCCAGAGACCGAATTTCAGTCCAAGTCCGTGGATTCTCTCTGCAAGTGCAGGAAGTCCACCTTTGATCTTCTCTTCATTTACTTCCCAGTCACCAAGTGCGCACCAGTCATTATCTCTTTTGCCAAACCATCCATCGTCCAGAACAAACATATCCAAGCCGATGTTCCTGGCTTCTTCTGCAATATGATACAGTTTGTCTGCATCAAAATCAAAATAGGTAGCTTCCCAGTTGTTTACGAGGATTGGTCTTGGCTGTTCTACGTATTTGCTGCGGATCAGGTTGTTTCTGTATGCATCATGATAAATGCGAGAAAGTTTTCCAAATCCTTCTGCGGAATATGACATAATCACTTCCGGAGTTTCAAATGTGTCACCTTTTTCCAGTGTCCATGCGAAATGATATGGATGGATTCCCATTACCACACGGGTATGTCCTACCTGATCTACCTCTGTCTCAAATGTAAAGTTTCCACTGTAAGCCAGTGCATATCCATAGCAGTTTCCATATGTTTCTTCTGTGTTTCTGTCGCAGAGGATTACAAATGGGTTATGATGATGACTGGAAGTGCCGCGAATACTTCCTACAGACCAGTTTGCATGACCCAGATGTGTTCTTTCCATCTGACGTTCTACGTTATGTCTGCCATAGAAATGAACTGCATCCATTTCTCTATATTCAAAATCCATTTCCATAGACATTGCTTTCTTTACTGTAACAGGTGTCTCACCAGTCTGTTCCAGACGAACTGCTCTGGTGATCACATCCAGATGTGGGAATACACTGTAGAGAAGATGTGCTTTCAGTCCGCTGACACGGTCTGCCAGGACAATCTCCAATGTCTCTGCCTCATCTTCTTTTGCAAACATTGCAGGGAGACCTTTCAGGCTGTATTTTCCTTTTGTGATCTCATAGGATTCAAATTTCAGATTTGCAGTGTCGCTGCCGTCTGCCTGCTCTACTTCCAGACCATTGATACGATAATCTCCGTTTCCGTAAGCTGTATATTCCTGCGGCAGAGTATCCAGGGAAAATGTTTTGTCTTTTCCTGCTTCATACGGATTTCCGGAGAATCCTCTGTCCACACATACAATCCTGTCCGTAATCAGGGAATCCCCTACCGGGCATCCATAATACAGATGAACCAGAGTATCATACTCTCTTACCTGCATCTGATAGGTGCTGTTTTCTGTTCTCAGGTCAAATACTTTTTCTGCCTCATGATACTTAATCCATTCCATACTCTGTACCTCTCATTTCTTTGTTGTTTTTTTGTTAAAAAGCATACTGATCCGGTTCTGTATCTACATAGTGATGTTCTTCTTCGTCCTCTTTGAAATACGGTTTGAACAGTTTCCACATAAACCAGGAATCTGCATAGGCTGTCAGGGAAAATCCCACCATCAGCCAAATCAGCAGATATACCGGAAAAAGTTTTGCATCTACAAGTGTCATGGTCATTGGCAGTATCGTGATCACTGCCACTGCTATCGCATAACCTATATGTTTAACCGCAAAATAAAATGCGTTTGTGATCAAAGTCATTGTTTTGTTTTCAAATGCTGCAACTGTCGGGAATATGTACAGTGCAATGGCAATCAGCGGAATACATACCGCCAGAATCACGTAATTGAAAATCTGTGGCATGGAACCAGGCATAGTTACCAACGATTCTTTCTCCATATAAAGAAATACTGCAACTGCTGCCATCAGGATCCAGATCAGAGTTGACTGTTTGAAGTTCTGCTTAAAGCTTTTAAAAAAATCATGAAATACCCGGATATCTCCATCCTTGTGGAGTTTTAATGTACAATAATACAAAGCAGTGGTGGATGCCCCTGCTGTAATAACAGGAAGAGAGCACACGATCCATAGTAAATTCAATGCAATTAACTGACCTAAAAATCCAAATATCCTGTCATAAAGACTTCCTGGTTTCATTTTTTATTACCCCTTCCTTTTTCTATCTTAATGATTTTGTCCTGACTTTCACCTTTACAGATGATTCAGCAATCAGATATCCAGTTTCAGGCAGCCTTCTGTTATTCTTCTCTTTCCAGTTGTATAACAAAATTCTGCCTGTATAGTTCAGGGGAAATGTCCCGAACCTCCCGGATTCTTCTTTTTATTTTTTTTAACTTACAGCTTACCACCAGATGTTGCAATACCTTCGATGAACTGCTTCTGGAAGATCAGATACAGTACGATCATCGGGATA
>PPYF01028327.1_pt1 | contig 13047 bp, 7 predicted proteins | sample 1559871 | NCBI WGS metagenome assembly PPYF01 (sample SAMN08240021, study PRJNA423297) | Human gut metagenome, whole genome shotgun sequencing project. | reverse complement strand
GGCGACTCCGGACTGCTCGGTACTGAAGAACAGGAAATCATCATACCGGCCATCAGTGAGGCCCGTGAGCGCAAGATTCTGGCTTTCGGGCCTTACGCAGCCGACGGCTTTTTCGGTGCGGGACGTTTCGTGAAGTTCGACGGCATACTTGCCATGTACCACGACCAGGGCCTTGCACCTTTCAAGGCACTCGCCACCGATTCAGGCATCAATTTCACTGCCGGACTCCCATTTATACGTACATCACCCGACCACGGCACAGGCTACGACATAGCAGGACGTGGCGAAGCATCAGCGGAGTCAATGCGCGCCGCAATCTACGCTGCCATCGACATTTGCCGCAATCGCCGCAACGATTACGAGGCTCATCGCTCACCACTGCGCCGCCTCTACCACGAAAAAGGCTCTGACAACGTAGTTCTCGATCTCTCAGGCGAATAATTTGATTATGAAAGTTATAAGCCTTATAATCTGTATGCTTTCCTTGCTCATGAGCGTGTCGTGCTCCGGCAAAGGCAATGCAGCGTCATCTGAAAACGCATCCACCGACGCGCCGGCATTCACGGAGCGCGGAGCCTTTTCAGCCGATTCGGCCTATGGCTATGTCGAGCGGCAAGTGGCTTTTGGTCCACGTATACCCGGAAGCAACGCTCACAAAGCCTGTCGCGAATGGCTCACATCCCAGCTTGGCTCCTATGCCGACACAGTTATGGTAACCGGCACTCCGGTCAAGGCATGGGACGGGAACACCCTGCCGGTGCATAATATTCTCGGACGCTTCAATCCTCAGTCCACGACACGTATACTCCTGCTTGCCCACTACGACACACGCCCCTGGGCCGACCATGACCCCGATGAAGACGCACGTATGCTGCCATTCGACGGTGCAAACGACGGTGCAAGCGGCGTCGGCGTACTGCTCGAAATAGCCCGCAACCTCGCTAAAGAACGTCCCGAAATTGGTGTAGACATCCTTCTCACCGACGTTGAGGACTATGGAGCGCGCAACGACGTGCAGGTAGCCGGAGAAGAAGACTCCTGGTGTCTCGGTTCTCAGCAATTCGTACAGAATCTGCCTTACAACGCTGTCGACGCTCCGCGTTACGGCATCCTCCTTGATATGGTCGGGGGCAAGAACGCCCGCTTCCCGCAGGAATACTTCTCGGCACGCTACGCGCAAAAACCGACGGCCAAGGTGTGGGCAATGGCAAAGAAACTCGGCCTTGGCAACCGCTTCCCCACATCTGAAGGCGGCTCCATCAACGACGACCACATTCCCTTCATACGTGCCGGTATTCCCGTCACCGACATCATAGAAAGCGCCAATCCCGCTACAGGGTCTTTCAACCCCACATGGCACACCCATGCCGACAATATGGAAAATATAGACAAGACCACACTTGGAGACGTGGGACGTGTGGTGCTGAACGTAATTTATTCTGAAAAATAAATGTGAATATGTCAATAGAAGATAAGCAACAAGAAATCATTGAGGAGTTCGCCGACATTGACGACTGGCTCGACCGATATGCACAGATAATAGACCTCGGCAATGAACTGCCTCCGATTGACGAGAGCCTTAAGACTCCCGACCATCTCATAGAGGGCTGCCAGAGCCGCGTATGGCTTGACGCCACCCTTGACAACAAAGGCCACGTGCACTACACCGCCGACTCCGACGCCATCATTGTAAAAGGCATCATATCACTGCTCATCAGTGTGCTCAACGACCACACACCGCAGGAGATACTCAACTCCGACCTCCACTTCATCAACGACATCGGCCTGGGCGAACACCTCTCCCCCACCCGCTCAAACGGTCTGCTTGCAATGGTGAAGCAAATGCGTCTGTACGCCCTGGCATTCAAGGCCCGCCAGGAAGCCGAAAACAAACAATAATTCAGTACTAATCCTAAATTATAAACCATGTTTAAAAATCACCCAAAAGGCCTCATTCCGGCAGCTCTCAGCAATATGGGCGAACGCTTCGGATACTACATCATGAACGCGGTGCTCGTGCTGTTCCTGTGTTCCAAGTTCGGTTTGAGCGACGAGACCAGCGGCATTATCTACTCCTGTTTCTATGCCGGCATCTACATTCTGAGCCTTGTAGGCGGTTATATTGCCGACAAGACCCAAAACTATAAAGGCACCATCATCAAGGGCCTCATTGTAATGTCTTTGGGTTACTGCATTCTTGCCATACCCATTCTCTCTACCAGCGACAATATCTCATGGCTGCTGCCACTCACCTGCTTTGCTCTCTTCCTGATTGCTTTTGGCAACGGTCTTTTCAAAGGCAACCTGCAGGCCATAGTGGGTCAGCTCTACGATAATCCCCGTTATGCCGCCCAGCGCGACTCTGGCTTCCAGATTTTCTACGTATTCATCAATATCGGAGGTCTTGTAGCTCCTTTCGTAGCACCTATGCTGCGCTCATGGTGGCTTGGAGTACATAATCTCACCTACAACGCATCACTCCCCGCACTCGCTCATGAATACCTCTCAGTAGGCGACAACATGAACATGGAGAATGCCAACAACCTCTATGCGCTCATCACCCAGGTCGGCGGCGACACCCAGGCTGACATCAGTGCATTCTGCACACAGTATCTCGATGTGTTCAACACCGGCATTCACTACTCGTTCATCGCCTCTATCGTGGCAATGCTCATCTCGCTCTGCATCTTCATCTGGTGCAAGAACGGCCTGCCTAATCCACCCAAGAAGGAAGCTGTTGAATCACAGAACTACACTGCCGAAGAAAAACTGGCCATGGCCAAGGAAATCAAGCAGCGTATGTATGCTCTCTTCGCCGTCCTCGGCATCGCAATCTTCTTCTGGTTCTCATTCCACCAGAACGGTACATCGCTGTCGCTCTTCGCACGCGACTTCGTTAAGACCGATGCTGTCGCTCCCGAAATCTGGCAGGCTGTCAATCCCTTCTTTGTCATTGTCCTCACACCCGTAATCATGTGGATTTTCGGCTCTCTCGCAGCCAAAGGAAAAGAAATCTCCACTCCCCGCAAAATCGGTATCGGTATGGGCATAGCCGGTCTTGCATATCTCTTCCTCATGATATTCAGCCTTGTCAAAGGATATCCCTCGGCAGAAGCGTTCAAGGCTCTCTCACCTGACTTAGCGGAAGCCATGAAGAGCGGATGGTGGATTATGTTTGTCATCTACTTCTTCCTCACTGTAGCAGAACTGTTCATCTCGCCCCTTGGCCTCTCGTTTGTGTCGAAAGTTGCTCCCAAGCACATGCAGGGTCTCTGCCAGGGTCTCTGGCTCGGTGCCACTGCCGTAGGTAACCTCCTGCTTTGGATTGGCCCGCTTATGTACAACAAGTGGCCCATCTGGCAGGCATGGGGTGTATTCCTCATCGTTTGCCTTATCTCCATGGCCGTCATGTTCGGCATGGTCAAGTGGCTTGAACGTGTCACCTCCGCACAGGCTCCCGTAGCCGACGAAGCCATCGCTTCTACCGAAGAAGACACCATCTGATTTTTACGAATAATTCTTAAATTTACTTATCCACCTGTTGCCCCTTTTCGGGCAACAGGTGTCTTTTACAGCTATAGCTATGGCCAAGAAAATTGCAGAAACTCCATTGATGAAACAGTATATCGAGATGAAAAAGAAGCATCCCGATGCTGTATTGCTGTTCCGGGTGGGCGACTTTTACGAAACATTCTCCGACGATGCCATCATAGCATCCGAAATTCTTGGCATTACTCTCACCAAACGAGCCAACGGCTATGCACAGAGCGTAGAACTGGCGGGCTTTCCCCACCATGCGCTCGACACGTACCTGCCTCGTCTGGTCCGGGCCGGAAAGCGCGTGGCAATCTGTGAACAACTCGAAGACCCAAAGCTCGCCAAGGGGCTTGTAAAACGTGGTATCACTGAACTTGTCACCCCGGGTGTAGCACTCACCGATACGGTACTCTCTCACCGCGAAAACAACTTCCTCGCAGCCATCAACTTCGGCAAGAACAAGACCGGTGTAGCATTCCTTGACATATCGACCGGCGAATTCCTTGCTACAGAAGGCACTACGGACTATGTTGATAAAATCATCGCCAACATGTCTCCAAAGGAAGTACTCGTCATGCGCGGTCTCAAGCAAAAAGCCGGAGAGGTACTTACCGATAAATACCTGTATTTCGAGTTGGATGACTGGCTCTTCACCCTCGACTCGGCCGGCGAACGCCTGCGTACACAGTTTGGCACGGCGTCACTCAAAGGATTCGGCTTGCACGGCATGAATGATGCCGTCATTGCCGCCGGCGTAATTCTCCACTATCTCGACATAACCCAGCATACACGCCTGAGCCACATAACAGCCATATCGCGCATAGAGGAAGACCGCTATGTAAGGCTCGACCGATTCACTGTACGCAATCTCGAACTCATTTCCTCGCTCGATGAGGGCGGCAAAAGCCTTCTCAGCGTGCTCGACCGCACAGTCACCCCAATGGGTTCACGCCTGCTGCATCGCTGGCTGCTCTTCCCTCTCAAGGACCCCAAGGCTATCAACGACCGCCTGAATGTGGTTGAAGCATTCTTCCGTACACCCGATGACCGCGACGACCTCACCGATTGCCTGCAGCGCGTGGGCGACCTCGAACGACTTATATCCAAAGTTGCATCCGACCGAGCCAATCCGCGCGACTTGCTGCAGATTCGCAATGCATTGGCAGAAATCCCACGTATCAAGCAAATCTGTCTTAACTCCTCCGAGCCTTCGCTCAAAGCCATGGGCGAACAGCTCAATCCCTGCGCCACCGTGCGCGACCGCATTGCCCGCGAACTGCGCGAAGACGCGTCAGTTAAGGGTGACTACATCAGCCAAGGCGTCAACGACGAACTCGACGAGCTCCGCGCGATAGCCTACTCAGGAAAAGACTACCTGCTCAAGATTCAAGCCCGCGAGATACAGGCCACCGGCATCAATTCGCTCAAAATCGGCTACAACAATGTCTTCGGCTACTACATTGAGGTCACCAACACCCACAAGGACAAGGTTCCATCAGAATGGATTCGTAAGCAGACACTTGTCAACGCCGAACGTTACATCACCCAGGAACTAAAGGAATATGAGGAAAAGATTCTTTCCGCTCAAGAAAAGATTGAATCGCTCCAAGCACGCATCTACTCAGAACTGATTGCCGCGGTGGCCTCATATATCAGCACGTTGCAGCTTGATGCCGGCATTCTCGCCAAGCTCGACGTTCTCAACTCGTTCACTCGTGTTTCTGCCGAAAACCGCTACACACGTCCTGTAGTAGACGATTCTCTTGAAATCAAACTTATAGAGGCACGCCACCCCGTAATCGAGCGTCAGCTGCCTCCGGGCGAACCTTACATATCCAATTCTGTCACACTCAACAACGATACCGACCAAATAATGATGATTACCGGACCGAATATGTCCGGTAAGTCAGCACTGCTGCGTCAGACAGCCCTTAACGTCATTATGGCACAGATTGGATGCTTCGTAGCTGCCGACAGCGCGCATATTGGTGTAGTAGACAAGATTTTCACCCGTGTTGGAGCTTCAGATAATATTTCTTTAGGCGAATCAACATTCATGGTTGAGATGAATGAAGCGGCCGCCATACTCAACAACATGTCGCGCCGTTCACTCATCCTTTTCGATGAACTTGGCCGAGGCACTTCCACCTACGACGGCATTTCCATAGCCTGGGCCATCATCGAATATATCCACGACTGGCAAGACCTTCACCCCAAGACCCTCTTCGCTACTCACTATCACGAACTCAATGAGATGAAGAACACCCACGACCGTATTGTCAACGTCAACGTGTCGGTCAAGGAAATCGACGGCAAAGTTGTGTTCCTCCGTAAGCTTGCTCCGGGCGGCTCGGAGCATTCGTTCGGTATTCATGTAGCACGTCTTGCCGGGATGCCCCGCGCCATAATCAACCGCGCCGACCAGGTGCTTCATCAGCTCGAACAAGCCAACCGGCGCACATCACAGCCCGTGGACGCCGGCACTCCGGCAGCCTCGGTCGACACCGACGCCCGGGCAACCCTCTCTACTCTTGACTCCACTCCGGGAATGCAACTCTCATTCTTCCAGCTCGACGACCCTGTGCTCGAACAGGTACGCGATGAGATTCTTGGCATCGACATCAACAACCTCACACCCCTCGAAGCTCTCACAAAGCTCAACGACATCCGTTCCATACTTACCGGTAAATTCTGACAACCAAATAAAGAGCAAACAATTACATAAACACGGATAAATCGAATAGGAGCAAAACAAGATAGTTTTTATTACTGTCCGCTAAACCATAAATCAATGAGTCCAACTTCTTGAAAGGCAGAAGTTGGACTCATTGATTTATGAAATAACTATCTTATGGGAACTGTATGGCTCAGAGACGCACCTTCACACGCAGGGAGCCTGCTGTGAGAATATAGAGGCCCGGTTCGGTACGCAGGGTGAGTGTCCCTTCGCCGGAGACTGACGCTACCTGCACTCCGGATATGGAGGTAAGGGTGGCTGTCATCCGCTCAGGCGCGGAGACTGTCACACAGCCCGGCATCACACTGTATGTCGTTGGAATCTCCAATGAGGGAAGCATTTCGAAGCCGCTCGTCTCTACAGGAGCCGAGAAAGCATTCACGACTTGGCCATCTGTGGTGTCGAGAATCATAGCTACAACAGAGAGATTAGAGACATCCTTGACAGCCTGCGGCACATCGAAAGTATAATCAAAGTCATATTTCTCTCCTGCTGTCAGCGACGAGGGGAGCGACCCCGATATGCCGAAGAACGCTTCATCGGCCACTTTACGCGCCACATGATGCAGCACGAAATCGGAGACTATAGGATTGGGCATTCCGTCGAAACCTCCTATAGGCGCACGGTTGGAGAGACCTGAAAGATAGTTAGCCTGACGGTAGCGGTCACCCCATACATTATCTTCGGTCAACACAAGACATATCTTGTAGGGAGCGTCAACGCAGTCGGTGATGAATCGCGAAGAAGTGGAGACAGCTATCGACGTGTGGTCGTCGGAAAGAACTGCTGAGGCCGAGATTTCTCCCTCGGGGAAGATGGCAAGACGCTCATCGGCAAAAGTACCGAAACCGCCATGGTCTACCGTATACCACTCTTTATGAGCCGGAGAGCCCATTAGCGGCATGGGAGTGGTACACATTGCCACACGGTCGAAATATCCTGACGGAGCACCGGAGATACCGAGAGCTGCGGCATAATCGTTGTATGCCACAGGGTCTTCGTTGAAATGTACGGCTACTGGAATCACCCTGTCGCCATGGCGCATCACCAATGTGTCGGTGGCCACCATTCCCAGCGGACACCATCCGCACCATGTGCCAGTGCCTTCCTCTATGACTACACGCTTTATGGGGCGGAACGGTGCCATCACAGTCTCGCAGGCTATCGGGTCGTATTCGACACCGTTGACAAAGGGTGTCACCGAATATGAGACTTTAGAGCCGTAGCCCGGTGATGGGAACGCATCAGCCCACAGGGTGGTCTGTTCCCCTTTAGCAATATTCAGTCCGGAGGCTGACGCCGAGTGTGTCACTCCGTCGAGAGTACATGAGAAAGCCACGTCAGTCAGGTTCTCGGCAGATGTGGCTGTGAAAGTGACACCCACTTTCAGTTCGTCGCGGCTTTCGCAGAAATCGCCGGGGAGCACGTCGAACGATGCGGTTCCCACAGATCCCATCACGAGTATGTCATCAATAGCGAGAATCTCGCCGTCGAGAGTGTTGTTGACAAAACAGATGGAGATGCGTTTCCCCGCATAGGAGTCGAGCGAGAGCTCGTAAGGCGCCCAGCCCTCGGGCGATGCGTGGAAGTCAATGGCTTTTTCGCCATTGATGATTACCGAGAACGAGCCCGTTTTTTGCGACTGCTCATTGATGCAGCGCGCACGCCAGGATAGGCGTGCATTCTGGCCGCGCACCAGTATCGAGGGGAGGGTCATGCGGTCGTCGGCCGGAGTCTCGCGGTCGGTTTTGTGCATTGACGGCGAACCCGCATAGAAGTTGCCGTCGCGCTCGGATAGTACCTTCCAGCTGTCGCCCTGGTCGAAGCCGGCTTGCACCATAAGGAAATGGAGCTGGCATCCGTCGCGATCTTCGAGAGAGACACCCTGAGGCATGCCGTCGGTGAAGTCGCAGTTGAAATATACAGTCTCTGCCGGCGATGCGAACGCCGGAAGAGAAACTGTTATTGCCACTGCAAGCGCATAGATGGACTTGCGGATTGTCATATTACAGGGATTACGGTTATTTCACTACAATCTTACCGGTGAGCACACGTCCGGGAAGGGCGGCACGGTAAGTATAGATACCACGCGGAAGGGATGCAGTGGAGAGCGCATCGGTCTCGGCTGCGAGCAGGCGTGAGCCATCGAGGGCGAACACTTCAATCATGGCATTTCCAGAGGTCACAGAGAGGACGCCGTTGGCATATTTCACCTCAGAGTTGTCGGTGATGACAGAGGGAGCTGCACCTAATTCCGGTTTCTTCACACGCCAGATGCCACCATTGTTGGAGTCCACTGAGAACTGGGCGGAGAAAAGATAGTTCTCGCTGGCGGCCAGAGAGATTGTATTTGTCTGGAAGATGTTGTAACCATAAGGCCACTTCGGCAGCCCTTCGCTGAAGAAAGTCCATGTCTCGCCCTCGTCTTCAGAATAGAAAATCTGTGAATAGAGGAGACCTGTGTAGATACGTTCGTCGTCCTGAGTTATGGCGCGCACATACCAGCTAAGCGGGTCGGTGCCTTCAGGAATACCCTCTACCTCGTAGTGAGGCTTTGGCATCGGGGTGAAGTTCACCATGTCGGTGCTTGAGTAGAGATATTCGGGGCTGGCATCAGTGCTTTCCGCAGCGTGGCCGGCGATAAAGCGTCCATTGCGTACAATCGACGACACGAGAGCGTTGCTGTTGAAGATATTGCCATCGGCGTCCCTGACGGTGTCCCACTTGTCGGCGTCGGCATCATATTTCCACAGGCCGTAGAGACCGAGAGCGTAGAAATTGCCGTTGAACATAGTTGAGCCGTAAAAATTGTCCATGGTCTTTTGGTCGCCCCAGTCAATGAGCAGCGACTCGCGGTCGGTGAGTTTCCAAGTCTCTCCGAAGTCATCGGAATAAATAACTCCGGCGGTTTCCGAGTAAATCGGCATATAGATGCGATTTCTCTCGGAATCGTAACTTGCAGCGTAAGAATGCAAATAAGGAAGTTCTTTTGCAGAGACTATGTCGGCCAGGACGCGTTCATAGCTCATGACGGTCCAGCTCTTGCCACCGTCTTCCGAACGTGCGATGCGAGGCTCATACTCGGCTATAGCGAAGACATAGTCGCCGGCCTCGAAGAAACGACACCACCATTTGTCGGCAATCTCCGACTTGCTCCAGGTATCACCCTCGTCGGTAGAATAGAAAATGCCGCCTTCCTGATAGTCATTCTGGTCACCGGCGAGGACAATGCCTTTCGAGGTTACGAATACCGACTGTGCGAAGGCCTGCGGAAGCGAATGTTCCCATTGGGCGCATACCGGAACGGATGCCATGGCGGTCAGAGCTGCCACAACAAGCGTTTTTGATAGAGTAGAAATTTTAATCATGCTGGTTGTCTTTTAAAGTTAGTGGATTAGATGTGTGTAATAATTTTTGCTCTCGCCAAAGATAAGCATAATTTTTCAAATGGAACTATATAAACTAATTTGATTTGTAAAAATTTTTAAGGGCGATTCTATTTTTTGGTTTTTTGATGATTCTAATATACGGCAGACCCTCGTTTGACCGCGTTGCCTCGGACTATGCGCTCCCTACTATCAGGGCACTCGGGACTTCTACCCGATAGATTATGCCCTTGGCAGGCGAATTAAAAAAGTCCGGACGACTACACTTGTCGCCCGGACTTATATTATTAGTGGATCTGAATGTTAACGAGTCATGAATTTCTTGACTACGTTCTCATTTGCTGACTTAACGTTCACAATGATGATTTCGTTACCTGAAGTGGAAATATTGATTTCAGAGGCACCGCTATATTCACCTATCAGCTGCCCGAAGAGGGTGTAGACGCGACATACATCATATTCACCGTCAATGATGATTCTGTCTTCCTTATCAGAATATCTTACATCAAGAGTTCCGTCTTCAAGAGGATTATTCACACCAAGATGCGATGACACAAAGAACGATGCATTTGGAAGGTCGTGATAGCTTCCATTAGGTTGCTGTGAAAAATCGAACCTGGTGTCGCCACGATAGAGACAGGTGTGATAGAGCGGGTCGCTTGTCGAATATGCAGCTTCAAAGAAGATTGGTGTCATCACGTTACTGTCGTGACGTGTGAACACACACAGGTTACCTCCGGTGTAATGGAACGGGGTATCGAACACTATGGTCACAGTCTTGTCTGCCGGATTGATTTCGAGCTTACCTGAATATACGGGAGACAAAAGATTTTCAGCGACCATCTGCTTGTCGGCAAAATCGACTTTATCCACACATGCGAGTGCTACATCAAAGTCTATGGTACTCTTTTCCTGCGACATTGCAGTATATATGTAATACACAATAGCATTGATATCAACGTCCGTAACATTGCCGAATACGTCAGCAGGATAGATGGTCTGTACAGCGCTATGGAGATAAGTTCCATAGAATGGAGCATAGCCCGTACCTGTAGTACCGTCCTTGACATGTATCATCTCACCTTCTCCCAGTACAGTTATATTAAGTGCTTCACCGAAGTCGTTGGATGCATCAGCATCTCCTTCAGCTATAATATGCGCTTTGAGCGATACCTTGCCTACCTTTTCAGGTGTCCATGCCACCTCAACCTTCGTCGTCTTCTGGCTCGGGATAGCTGTGTGGAATATAGATGATGCGACTATATTACCGTTTTCATCAACAAGATTAATTGTAAATTCATCTACATCATTGAATCCGTGGTTGGTAATATCTACGCTGAATAGAGATTCTGTACCAACATTAGCCATTGTATTGCCATTGAGTGCGCCTACTGCGACATCGACCGGGGCAACTTCTTCAATCACAAACTTGTAGAATTGTGTCGGTACAGCGTTTCTAATCTGGATTCCAAAACTATATGCGCCTGATTCCTCAACGGTAAATGGAACAGCATGCGTAATCCATTCGATGTCGTTTACCTCACCATCTGTCTCAGTAAGCTTTATGTTCATTCCTTCAGGAGTCTGTGATTTTCCCATAGCGAAAGTTATATTGGCCGGGAACAAATCACCGAGAAGTCGAAGGTCGTATTTGGCCACATAAAGCTTGCCCTTCTCAAGATTTACAAGCGGTGAGATAAGCCAGTCCGAAGTAGCAGTCTCGGGATTTAGGACATTCTCGGGATTGTAGCGGAAGAACGCATCGAATGTACCGCCCCAGCCGGTGGTATAGATGTACCACGCATAACCATCATTATCGCTATCAAATATCTTCCACTGATTCACTACATCATTGTCATTAAAGTCGGGGGTATAAGGAGTGGAATGAGGATTACCCACTACAACAGGTTCAGACTTGCCTTTACCGCCCTCTCCGGCCGGGGTCATAGCAGTCACTTCATAGTAATAACCATGCATATCATTGAGACCTTCATCAGTAAACGAATTAGCCGTTGAATTTGTGAGAATTGCAACGCCATCCGGACGACGTGTTACATTGTATGCAATACCGGTTGCATCATACCAGCCACCGTGAAGGCCACTTTCGGGTGCAGACCAACTGATGGTAATAGAATTTGTGCCTGTGGCTACAGCCTTAACGACAGGGGCACCGGGCACATCTTCGCCTATCCACATTTCAGATGCAAAGACCTTGCGACCATCTGAAGAAGGATTGGCTGCCGCTACACTGTATGTATAGTTTCCGGCTACAACATCCTTGTCGGTCCATGTCTGTTCTGAGCCTGCAGCAAGAGAAGTCAGAGTTGCTACAAGTTCATCATTGCGATAGATTTTTATATCAACTTTGTCAAGGGCGTCGCCACCAATGGTCTTTGACGGGTTCTTCCATTTCAGCATAGCCTGTGGCGCACCTTGCGCACCTGGAGTGACAGACAGATTTTCAACTACCGACGGAGCTGTAGAAGGAAGCGGATTCGAGTCAATATACAAACCTATGATTTCGCTGTTAATGCCAATTGGACCTACCTCTTCCTTCTCATATTCCCAGTCATCGTTGCGCATGAACTTGATGAGTTGCGATACCCCGTTATTATTCTGGTCAGCAGTGTATGACGCCCAATATGAAACGCCTTTACCAAAATCGTGCGCCATTGACTGCAAGCCTACCGGAGTGACACCGAGATTTACGAGGTCGTAATTCGGCATACCGGCCCATTTTGACACATCCCAAAGGTATCCGTAATTGTCTATACCAAGAAGCGAGCCCTCGTTATCAATCATGATAGAGACAAGCATCGTCTCGTCCTGCTCGCCGACAAGTGTAGCTTCTCCGGTAGCGGGATTGATTGTAAATATTCCGAATGGCGCTGACGGTTCTTCATCATCCCCGGCCTCAGCGTTGTTCATATTGTAGCCGGCTGCATATATCATTCCGGATGTAGTATCATAAGTCATGTCAGAATATATGATATTTCCGGCAACATCGAACTTCCAGTCATAGGTTTTTACGATATCAATCGCCATTGTGTTGAGATTAAGCGTAAGGAATTTCGAAGCGAGGACTCCGTCGTCTGAATGAATCAGGTAGTAGATATTGTCATGACATGTCGCAGCCATAATTTTGTATTCCGAGAGGTCGAGCAATACCTTTTCTTCTGAAGGATTGTCTACGGGGAATGATACAAGCTGCGTGGCATCAGACGTACTGGAATACACTCGTATTCCATATCCCATGCTTGTGGGAGCTGTCTCCTGGGCAGACACAGAGGACCAGCCGACGAGAAGCGCACAAGCCATAAAACATGTAGCAAGTCTTTTCATATTGTTCTGGTTTATATTTATTAAATAAGTTACTCAGAATTATAG
>PPYF01028945.1_pt1 | contig 13051 bp, 6 predicted proteins | sample 1559871 | NCBI WGS metagenome assembly PPYF01 (sample SAMN08240021, study PRJNA423297) | Human gut metagenome, whole genome shotgun sequencing project. | reverse complement strand
GGTAAGCGGTTTAACACTCTTGTATTCTGCAAACGGCTTTGTCTTGCGGTCGCTTGCGTCGAGCCATTTCTTAAACTCCTCGCGAGTCACACCAGTTACAACAATCTTGCGTCCATTTGCCCAGTCGGCTGAGTAGTTTGAGAGATATGCTGCTTTAGCTTCATCAGCTGTGGCAAAGCCATACATTACCTTGTGCTCGTCAAATGCACCGTCAGCGCCTTCGTTGTATTGATCTACCACATAGACATTACCTTCTGCAGGATTGTCTGAGAGAAAAACATCTATCTTGTCGCCGTCCACGCCTGTGGTGCCACGGATATAGCCGTAGGTATTATTCATCTTGGTTTCCCAAGCTTTGCCTTCGGCGTCCGTGCCACGGCGCACACTCCCTTTCGGGTTTTCAATAGTGATTTCGAGGCCATCAATCTTTACGTGACCCATCTTGTAGTTGCCGGCCTTTTTCTGCGCCTCAGTCGGGTTTGTATTAACCTCTGCTTCGGCAGAAGCGACAAGTGTTTGGAGTGAGTTATCCTCTATTCCGCTCCCTTGTCCGCTATCGCTTGAAGTTCCTGTTCCACTGTTGGTCGGTTCTGCTTCGCTCTGAGATTGTTCTGCGCCGTCAGCGTTTCCTTCGCTTCCGGGTCGCCCAGCTTGGACATCTTTACTATCGACGTCCAATATAGTACTTCCATTGGTTCCATTGTCCTGTTTTTTTATAGGTTGATATTCGAGATTAAGTACACGGCGTATAGCCTCTGCAAGCGGCTTCGGTGTCTTGTCAGCTGTCTCAAACAGATTGTCCTGCTCAGTACCCTGCACAATGTCATACATCATATTGAATACTGACTGAATGTGCTTTTGGGTGTGACACTTATACATCGCCGCCAGTGCAAGCGCAAAGTTACTGAAAGTTTCCGAAGGAAGATACGATTCGCCCGAAACATCATCGAAAGCATATTGTTTCTTCCACGCTTCGACTGCATTCTGAGCTGTCGCTGCGTTTGTTGCATCTCGGAACTGCTCAAAGGCCATCAGTGCGTTAAACGCAATGATAGATTTTTGAATCTCGCTAATCATGCGCTCAGCAAGCGGACTATCATAGTCGCGGAATGCAGTAGCCAGAATTGCACGTTGAGCCTTGGCGGGTATATTGTTGAACATCTCTTCAAGGCGTGTGCTACCGCCGGTAAAGATTGATTGATACATGATGCCCTTAAGGTCGTTGGCCGCTTCGGCTGAAAGATTGCCCTTGCTGTCAAAAGCGCTTGCATACTGGGTGTTGGTAATAATGCCCTGTTGATTCATCCATTTAAGCGCCTCAACGCCGTTAGCGTCTACAAGCTGTGCAAAAGTGTCCTCATCATCAGTGGAACGAAGCAACAGATTGGCGAATGTGCGTATCTTGTCGCCCATTTTCTGTACTGCATTTTTTGGTTTGATACGTTCTATGCCGCCGCTCTCTGTGTCTTGTGCAACATATTGGCCAAGGTTTATAGCTTCTTCATCAGGCACGTCAAGCATATTTACAAGCACCGGTTGCTCAAAAGCTGCGATTGCTTCAGGGGTCAGGCCGAATTCAGCCGCATGCTCAATAAGATACTGCTTGTATCTTTCCGCTGATTGTGCATTACGCTCATACATAATACGGAGTGCTTCGCTACGATTGTTGCCTTGGATAACCTCGCCACGCGAGTTGACGCTTGGCGCACCGGTATAGGCCGTAACGCTCGACGTGATTTCTTCGGGGCGCATAGTCTCTGCAATCTTGGCAGCGGCGAAACGGCTTGCCGCATCCTTGCGCTCTTTAGGTTGTGCTTCATCGAGGAAGTGGGCAGGGTTGCGCTGTCCCTCGCGATGGCTCGGCTGAAGTTGCGAAGCCTCAATTACTACGACATTACCACGAGGCATAACGTTGTCGGCAAACTTTACTTCTACAGCATTGCCAAAAGCATAGTTGTCTATGACTTCGGGACGGTCAACTTTCTGCGGGCCATTACGGCGGAAGCCACGTGCGCGGGCATCGGCAGGAGTGTCAACATTCCAGTCGGGTACGCCGTTGAGAGCTTCGCGCTCCTTGCGCTCTGCTTCTTCTCGCTCGGCTTTTAACCTTGCTTCCTGCTCTGCGGTCTCTTGCGCAACACGACGAGCTTCTGCTTCTTCTGCTGCTCGGAGATCGGCTTCACGGCGCTGTTTTGTACCGGCAATTTTCTTCCAATGGTCGAGAGCTGCCTTCGCCCTGTCGCGGATAGCCTGAGCCTCTGCTAATGCAGCTTTCGCAGCATTCTTGGCTGCGATACGTTCTGCCATAGTTGGTGCCGGATCGTCCTTCTTGCGTTTCTCTGGCTTGCCTTCCTTTGTCTTGGCAAGAGCCTTTTCTGCTGCGTTATAGTCTTCCTCACGGTCGGCCACGATGTCGGCTACAACCTCGGCGGCAATAGCCTCATCGCCCTGCGCTTGCTCAACGATTGCATCCCATGCTGTTTCGGGGTCGGCTTCATCATACTTGGGCTGACCTTGCTCATCAACAGGGACACGCGATAACGCCGATGGCTGCGGTTCTGTCGCAGTTTCTGCGCCATTGGGAACGCTTTCCGTGGGATTTTCACCGATTTCAATGGCATTTTCAGTATTTTCGGCAGAACTGGGAACGCTATCAGCATTTTCGGGAACGGCCTCAGTTGTGGTTGTCTCCCCATTATATGTTCCAAACATTCCCTCCAGTTCGGCAGGGGTAAAGCGGTTCACACGATTGCCATTGATTGGCTCCTCGGTGTAAATCTCCACTGTGCCGTCCTCGTCAAGTTCGCCGGTGATTGAGCCTCGTATTGGCAATCCTGCATCGTTGAGAATAGTAAACTCGTCGTTAAGGCGGAATTGTGGCCTTTTAGCCTCAGCCTCGGTTGCTTGCTGCTGTGCTCGTGCGGCTGCTCGCTCTTGCTCGAAGCCATTGAGACGTTCAAGGGCCAACAATAGTTGCATTTACGAAGCCGCCTTCACCACTGATTTGCACGACATCGCCGGGGTTAAATGCAAGAGTGCCGTTCATCGCGTCAGCTGCTACCTGTGCGGCTTGCTGACGAATAGCGTCAATAGCGTTGGCCTTTTCTAACTCGGGGTCAATTTCAGCCATCACCGAATAAATAGACTTCGGGTCTGTAAATTCGAGCGCACCTGTCTGTGCATCGCGAACAACAATACTCTCATCGGAAGCGTCGCGGTCTACCGTGCCATCGGGATTAACAGCGAGTGAACCGCCAACAACATACACCTGTCTGTCATCAAGGCCCATCAGTGCGGGTTGTATCATGCCGGTAGCCTGATTTATTCTGCCGCTTATCATCGCGTCGCTTTGGGCAATTTGCTCATCTATATCATCGTTAACGCGCTGAAAAATGCCGTCGCGCACGGTTTTGGCATTGATGTAGTCGCGGGCTGCATCGATTTCTTCCGGAGTATATAGTCCGTTCTGCGACATCTCCATAAGAGCGTTCACAGGGTTGCCGTCCAACCAATCAAGTGTAGACGGCTCAAACATACCCTCAGCGCGTTGGCGTTGATACTCAAACATGTTTTGTGCATCGGTCATTTCCTGCTGCGACTGAGCCTCGTAGCCGTCAAGATAAGATTGGCTTAACTCACCATCAACACTTTGCCCCTCGCTCTGAGCACCCCTGCTTTGGGCCATTGCGCCGAGATTGAGACCGCGAAGATTTAAACTGCGCTCCATATACTCCATGGCAACGGAACGCTCATTGTCCGAAAGTCCTTGGTCGTTAGCCATATTTTCGGCCAATGTTCCCATGTCTTCATTTGTCGTATTGTCAATAAGTTCGCGTATAGGCTCCCATCTTTCGGGTGTGAAGATTTCGGATGCTTTCTTGTCAGCCTTGTTAACCTGATGTTTCATGCTGCCGTAGGCAATTCCGGAGATTGAATACTTACCGGCTCCAATCAAGCCCATAGAAAGAGCCATGCCGCCCCAGATATCGCCGTGGAATTGTCCTGTAAACAATAAATTAGTCTTCGTTCCATCAGGATTCTGTTGGTATGCATCATCAAGATTGAGCATTGTACGCCATAGTTGACCGTAGTGTTCCTCACTTACTTCGCCAAAGTAGTCAGATACCCCAAGTCGCTGAAAATGCTCGCGCGTTGTGTTAAGTATCTGCCCATAGCTTGATGCATTGGCACGAGCAAGCATACCGCTAATGCGTTTCCCGCCGAAGGTCTTTGCAAGCGCAGGTACAACACCGTCAAGATGTGCGCCAAACATTTCAGAGTAGTTTTCGATAATGGCATTGGCTTCGCCCTGCCAAACTGCGCTACCCCACGTCTTGTCATTGGAGAAGTCATAATTGCCGTCCTCATCAACAACGACATCACCGAGCTTGCGGTCAACAATATCGGCTGCTGTTTCCCCGATTTGTGCCGTGTTTGTTAAAAGTGGGGCGCGAATAAGCAAGTCGTCAGCTGTTGTGCCAAGAGCCTTGATTGTCCAATTCTCAGCCATACGGCCAAAGCCACGGACTCCGTATTTCCTGGTATAAGCTTTCACACCTAATTCGGTCATTTCTTTGAGCGCTTCTTTGCCTATAAGCTTTGTTGTACCCTTGGCCGCTAATCTACCACCGAGATTGACAGCATCAAAACCACCGCCTGTTATAGCAAAGTCAAGCATGAACGGCAACATTTCAGCAGTCATAACACCTGCTCTGTTCCAAAAGCCAAAATCGCCATATACGCTTTGCGTGGCATCGTTTTCAGCTGTAGCTTGCATCAGTGATTGCGCGGATTCAGCGTTGGGTGCAACATTGGCTGCAAGCTTGGCATTCGCGTCTAACAGCCCGGTTGTGCCACCAAGCCATGTTTCGGGGTCAGTTATAGTTTGTCCGAAACCACGCCAGAATCCAACATCGCCACCATTCTGCTTGTATCGCTCATTCTCAAGGATTTTTATTCGCTGATTGCATTCTTCAATCGCGGCTCTGTATTGTCGATATGTAGCGTCCGAAAGCAGAGCGTTTTGGTAAGAAGAGCCAAGGGCGGAGTTGGTTGTTGCATCACCACCGGCCATAATGGAGGCAAGAAATGGTCTCTCGCTCATGTCGCTGTTGAGTTTGTCTATCTCCTGACGCCGCTTATCGGCCTTTTTCATCATCTCGTCTCTCTGAGCATAAGCTTTACGTATTTGAGCATTTACCGACATATCGGCCGCTGCCGTCAAAGCCCTGCTTGTCTCAGCCACTTTTTTTACACGCTCCTGGCTGTCAGCAAGAGCCTTGCTCGTTTGAGCTTGCATCTTGCCAAGCTGTCGCGACATGGCTATCTTCTCTTGCTCGGTAGGGCGCCATGGTTCTTGTGGTGGGGTAGGAGAGGGAGAGGATTTAGGCTGCTCGGCTTGCCCGTATCCTAATTGCTGCGAGAAGTTATCCCATGTGCCAAGGTCATAATCTTGGCTCGTGGCATCAAAGAGTTTGCGGCGTTTGCCCTCATCGCTGAGGTCGGCGCAGAACTGCTCATAGGTGCCCATATCGTAGTCTTCTGAGAGGGCATCGTATAATTTTCGTTTATTATCAGTAGCCATAACTTTAGCTCATTGGATTTTTCTTCTTTTTGTTACCACCGGCACTTTTGCCGTCGCCCATCGGATTGGGCTTCTTGCTCTTCGGCTTCTCGGAGTGACCCTTTGCCGGTTTGGTGATTACTGCAGTTGTAGTGCCTTTTGTATTGCCTCGACGGTCTTTTTGCTCTCGCTCAGTTGTTGATTGCTGCGTGGTCTCGCTCCATGTGCCTTGGTTGATTGCATTTTGGCGCATAGCCTCGTAAGATGATGAGTAGTGTAGATTTCCGTCAGAGTCATACCAAGGATATTCCGGAGCCTTGCCGCCACCACGATTACCTGTGCCAATAGGGCGACGGTAGTTATTCTTACTAATACGCGATTGCCAATAAGCTTCTGCGTAGTCAGCTTCAATATTCTTTGCTCTTGCAGCAGCTTCCTGTTGGTCAACTTTCCCTTGCATCAAATCCATTCTTAGCTGAGCCATTGCAGCATCGCGGTCTGCCTTGGCTTGCGCTCTGGTATCTGCGGCTTCCTTGTAATGGTCTGATATCTTTTCACGCTCGATTGTATGCTGCCAATTGCGGTCGTCGCGCTCGTCTTCTGCATCCCATCTCATAGTGCGCATGAAACCCTCCATGTATTGGCGTTGGTTGTCTTCGCGCTCCTTTTTAAGTTGGTCGAAACGTTTTTTAGTTGTAGCGGCCATGCCTTTTGATGGGTCGAAAGAATTAGGAGCACCCTGTGAGGTGAAATAGAGATTGCTCAGTGCGGATATACCTTCTCCGATGGCTGCGAAAATAGCCTCACGCTTCTGTTTCTTGCGTTCTTTTTCAAGCTCTTCGGGGGTAGGGGGCTTATAGGGAGACGCCTCGCGAAACCAACGAGTGTAAAACCCTTCTTTTGGCGCTTCTTGCTGAGGTGATACAGGCGCATTATGCTCAACGTCAGTTGATGCTACTCCACGCTGCACAACTTCCGCCGCATTTGTAGGGTTGTTGGGTGCGCCTTGTGCCGTTACCGTGTTATAATTGACATTCTCGACGCCGGTAGGCTCGTTGTTTGCCACAGGCGAAGACGTCGGTGCTGTTGACTGGTCTGCCCACGTCTGTTGCACCGGTCCTTTGCCCTTTGCTAATATTTCATCAGTTGTTACTGCCATGGCCTGCGTATTAGAGGATTCCCGCTATGTTAGCGCCAGCCTGCGCAACACCTTGCACAGCTTGCGATACTTGGCCGGCTTTCCATTTTTCAAGGTCGTTGAGTTGCTGTTGTATATTCGCATCGGTCTGCTGATATTGGCTCTCGATAGCGTCCTTACGAGCCTCGCCATTGACTGCGATGTTGGTTGTGGCTTGTGCAAGAGCATCGTTATTGGCGGCTTTGGCCGCTGCCACACTTTCTTCCGTTCCACCCATGACCGCCTGCACACCTGCGGCTTGTCGATTGCGGTTGCGAATAGATTCCTCTGTCCTTGCCAAGATTGCCTGTGCATCTGCTCGTTGAGTCGCGTCCTCGTTGTAGCGACGATTATACCAATCTTGATTGGTCTTCTGTTGCTCTCGCAAATTACTTTTCACGCGCTTCATGGTTTTGGACGCGGAAATACCGCCGAAAATACTCCCGACAGCACCCAATCCTGCACCGATAGCACCACCTAATATGCCCATACTTATGATATGATTAGTTGAACTTAAATTATTTGGGCAAAGATAATAATGTATCTTTGCAGCGGTTTGTTAACTTTTACCGCATGGCAGTAGGAAAGAAAACAGGAGGCAGGAAAAAAGGGACGCCCAACAAATCAACCTTGTTGGGCAAAGAGGTTATTGTATCTCTGCTAAACGACTACTCCAACAGCGGCCTCATGACATCTGATTTTATGGCGCTCGACCCAAAGGATAGGCTTGTGATCGCCGAAAGACTGATGCAGTACACCATGCCCAAGATGCAGGCCACGGCTATTGATCTCACCACCGGCGAAAAAGAAAAGACAATCGAAGACCGCTTGGCCGAATTGGCAGGGGAAGAAGAATAATTCTACTTTAGATAGCAACTGCCTGACAATTCTTCGCAGGCGGTTTTTAGTGCATTTTAAATAATAGTTTCCTCAAACTTTACTATGGTTTTGTTTGAGTAAACCCATAGCTAACCCATGTTTCCTCATACTTTATTATTAATGAGCAAAACAGCCTTAAAAATGGAGTAAAGTTGTAAGAAACTCCCGATTTTTGGGGTTTCCTCAAACTTAATGTGGGTTTTGTTTGAGTAAACCCGAGTTTCTTACAACTTTATCCGGAATTAAACATAAGTAATCATTAATAATTCGCTAAGTGTACCTAATTCTTGAGGAAACTATAGGCTAACCCCCTATTTCCTCAAACTTAATTGGGGTTTTGTTTGAAGAAACTATTTTTAACACCGAAAATTCGTATAGTTACGTGTAATAGTTCTTGTAATTATCAATGTATCAGAGCAAAAGAGATTGTTAAAAATAGTTTCCTCAAACTTTACTATGGTTTTGTTTGAGTAAACCCATAGCTAACCCCGTTTAATTCCGGAATTAAGGCCACAAAGGAAAGTATTTATACTTTCCGTATATAAATATACTACAAGTATAAATACTAAGATTAGTAACGACGTCGACGCGCGTACGCGCGTGAGACGACAACGGCGACGGAGAAAATTTAGATTTTGGATTTTTTTGAGAAAAAGAAAAACCGGCGAAGCGTAAAAGCCTCGTCGGTCGTAATCGGTTTTGAGGGAGAAAAGGGGCGCGATTTCAAAAGCCTTTGCCCTTCATGCGCTCATAGGTTTGCGAAAGTCCTTTGTCGATAATATCAATCTTAAATTGCACCATCGTGCGTGTTGGCACCTCGTCAGGAACAAAGGGCACGAGAGCTTGAATAACCTCGTCGATGTTGTTAAAGCCTGTGTCCTCAACTTCACCCAACAACTTGCCACGAAAGTATGCGCTGCCATGTATGAGATGCTTTGCTGAGAAGCGGAACAGGCCGTCCTCAGGGTCTTTCTTCTCTTCTGTCTCTGTGTTGGAATAGAAAATCAAGTCAACTACTTTCTCGTTCAGCACCCATGCAGGAGAGAAATCAATTTTGAGATAACCTCGCGTCACTTCATGGCCGCTTGCATGATTCATCGCAAAAGCCACCTCGCTTATGGTCGCTCCGCAATTGTTCTGGGCGATTGTGCCCCACGTATGGCGGAATGTGTAGACACAATAGCGCTCATCGCCGGTGATGCCTATGCTTTCGCAAATCTTCTTGATGCCACTGTTGGCGTTCGAACCGAGGCTGTCAGAACTGCGGTAGCGTTTATGGAAGCTCAGCAGGTAAGGGTCATCGTCGCCGGTGGCATACTTTTCAAACAGCGGCAGCAGTATTGACGGTACCCGCATTTCGATATACGCGTTGTCGGCACGGAACTTCTTTGTCTTTGCTCGCTTGTAGTGGATGATGCCGTCGTAGTAGTCGGTCTTCTTCAGGTTGTAGATGTCAACCGTGTTCATGCCGGCGAGGCATAGCACCATCATCGCAACGTCGCGGCCGATTTCCTCTAACGGTGCCTTCATCTTGCTCTCCTGAATAGGAGCTGAGAAAAATGCTCTTACAGCCTGCGGGGTGATAGCAAGCTTCTCGGCCTGGTCGGCCTCCGGAATTTTGACTTTCGGCCATGGATTCGTCTTTATGCGTATAACGCCTCTGTCGTAGTCGTTGTACTCCAATAGCGCAGCTTTATATACCTGACGAAGACAGATAGGGTACATTTCTTTAGCTCTGCGCGTCGTTTCTAACGTCTTAAGCCAATCATTGATAAACTTGGAGGTCAATTGCGAAAACATTACTGATGTTGTACCGGCAAAGCGCTCCAGATGGAATAGCGCCAGCTCATAGTTTCGGGCGTTACGTTTCTGACCACGCTCTACCATACGGTCGATGTGTCTGCGGGCGTAGTCGCTGAAACTGATGTCAGTCTCACCCGTCTTAAGGTAGTTCACAACTTCGCGAACGCTCCAATGCTCAATGTCAACTTTGTTTAGTTTTTCGACAAATTCGATTATTTTACGCGAACAATACTGCAAAACATAAGGGTCCTCAATCTCGCCTGCACGAGATAGTCCGGAAGCGTTGACCAACTTGTCAGTGACTATGTAGGCCAATTTGGTTTGATGGGTCACACGGATGTAGACCGGATAAAAGCCGTCTTTGCGTTTGGCTTTAACTATAGCTTTGAATGTAGCCATGTTCCAATCGGTTTAATGGGTTAAGAGTGGGGTGTTCTGCTCATGTTTAGGTAATTCACTGATAACTCAATTATTCCTTTGGGAAATGCCTGGGAAATCGTAGGGAAATAGCCTTGGAAATTTAGGAAATATTTGGGAAATATTTCTGCACAAACTGCACGCAAACTGTGTAGAATCGTGTCAAAAACAATAGACGGTAGACTCTTGAAAATCAGAGCCTACCGCCTAAGTGTCTGATAATTAGGCTATGTTGCTCAGTCTTCGAGCGCGGCCTGCGCCGCAGCTACGCGTGCGATGGGCACACGGAAAGGTGAGCAGCTTACGTAGTTCATGCCGAGTTTAGCGCAGAACTTAACTGATGAGGGTTCACCACCGTGTTCGCCGCAGATACCAACCTTAAGTTCTGGACGGGTTGCACGGCCTTTTTCTACGCCCATGCGAACGAGCTGTCCTACGCCTTCCTGGTCGAGAACTTCGAAGGGGTCAACCTTAATGATGCCGTGTTCCTTGTAGTACTTGAGGAACTTGGGAGCATCGTCGCGAGAGAAGCCGAAGGTCATCTGGGTAAGGTCGTTTGTACCGAACGAGAAGAATTCAGCTACGGTAGCGATTTCGTTGGCGGTGAGGGCTGCACGGGGCACTTCAATCATAGTACCTACCATGTAGGGAAGTGACTGGCCCTTTTCGTCAAACACCTTAGCGGCAGTTGTATTGATTACGTTAGCCTGGTGCTGGATTTCCTTGAGTGAACCTACGAGAGGAATCATGATTTCGGGCTTCACATCAATGCCACGGGCCTTAACGGCGAGAGCGGCTTCGATGATGGCGCGAGTCTGCATTTCGGTAATTTCAGGATATGTGATACCGAGACGGCAGCCACGGTGACCGAGCATGGGGTTGAATTCTTCGAGAGCGTCAACCTTTGCCTTAACTTCAGCGAGTGAAATACCCATTTCATCGGCGAGCTCTTTCTGTGTAGCTGTCTGATGAGGTACGAATTCGTGCAATGGGGGGTCGAGAAGACGGATGGTAACGCCGAAGCCGTCCATGGCTTCGAAGATGCCTTCAAAGTCGCCACGCTGCATGGGAAGGAGCTTGGCAAGAGCTGCACGACGGCCTTCTTCGTCAGAAGCAAGAATCATTTCGCGAACAGCCTTGATACGGTCGCCTTCGAAGAACATGTGTTCTGTGCGGCAGAGACCGATACCCTGAGCACCGAAGTTGCGTGCCTGACGGGCATCGCGGGGAGTGTCGGCGTTAGTGCGAACGAGGGTCTTGGTGTACTTGGCTGCGAGGTTCATGATTGCACCGAAGTCGCCACCGAGTTCGGGGTCGGTAGTGGGTACCTGGCCGTCGTAAACTTCACCGGTAGAACCGTTGAGTGAAATCCAGTCGCCTTCCTTGTAAACCTTACCGCCCATTTCAACGGTCTTTTCCTTGTAGTCAACCTTGATTTCGCCTGCACCTGATACGCAGCACTTACCCATACCGCGTGCAACAACGGCAGCGTGAGATGTCATACCGCCACGCATTGTGAGGATGCCCTGTGCAACGGCCATACCGCGGAGGTCTTCGGGAGAAGTCTCGATGCGGACAAGAACCACTTTGCGTTTCTTTTCAGCCCAAGCTTCGGCTTCTTCAGCAGAGAATACAACCTGACCTGCGGCAGCACCGGGAGATGCGGGAAGACCCTTGGCTACAACAACGGCGCGCTTGAGGGCTGCCTTGTCGAATACGGGGTGGAGGAGCTCATCGAGCTTCTGGGGTTCCATGCGCATGAGCACGGTCTTTTCGTCAATCTTGCCTTCGCGAAGGAGATCCATGGCAATCTTCACCATGGCAGCGCCGGTGCGCTTACCGTTACGGGTCTGGAGCATCCAGAGCTTGCCGTCCTGAATGGTGAATTCCATATCCTGCATGTCGCGGTAGTAATCTTCGAGACGGTCTGCAATCTTGAAGAGTTCGTTAGCGCAGAGAGGCATAGATTCTTCGAGTGAAGGATATTTCTCAGCACGAACTTCTTCAGAGATACCCTGAAGCTTGGCCCAGCGGCGTGAACCTTCGATAGTAATCTGCTGGGGAGTGCGGATACCGGCAACTACGTCTTCACCCTGAGCGTTGATGAGGTATTCGCCGTTGAATATGTTTTCGCCGGTAGCGGCATCGCGTGAGAATGCAACACCGGTAGCAGAGTTGTTACCCATGTTACCGTAAACCATAGCCTGTACATTTACGGCTGTACCCCATTCTTCGGGTATCTGGTTCATGCGGCGGTAGATGATGGCGCGTTCGTTCATCCAGCTGTCGAACACAGCGCAGATGCCACCCCAAAGCTGTTCCCAGGCGCTGTCGGGGAAGTCTTTGCCGGTGTAGTCCTTAACGGCACCCTTGAAGAGTTTAACGAGGTTCTTGAGGTCGTCAACGGTGAGTTCGGTGTCGAGCTTGATGCCCTTTTCTTCCTTCACCTTATCCATGATTTCCTCGAAGGGGTCGATGTCTGTCTTTGATTTGGGTTTCATGCCGAGAACCACATCACCGTACATCTGTACGAAACGGCGGTAAGAGTCCCATGCAAAACGGGGATTGCCGCTCTTTTCGGCGAGAGACTCAACAGTTGCATCATTCATACCGAGGTTGAGGACGGTGTCCATCATACCGGGCATAGAAGCGCGTGCACCTGAACGAACAGATACGAGCAGAGGGTTGGCGGGGTTGTCAAATTCCTTGCCTGTGAGTTCCTCTACGTGCTTGATAGCGTTCTTAACGTCATCGGTGAGACGCTTTACAACTTCTTCTTTGCCGTACTGAGTGTACTCTGTGCAGACATCGGTGGTGATGGTGAAGCCGGGAGGTACGGGCATTCCGAGAAGGTTCATCTCGGCGAGGTTTGCACCTTTACCGCCGAGGAGGTTTCTCATCTCGGCATTGCCTTCAGCCTTGCCGTCACCAAATGTATAAACTCTTTTCATGTTTCTTTATTTGGATTAAAAAATATGATTGTTCTGTTTTTATTTCCTGATTTTAGGTGTTCCCTTTTAGCTTATGGTAATAATGAAGAATTGATTCTTGTTGTCGTTTGACAACTTGAATGAGGAAAGAAGTCTGTTCTGTGACTATTGATTACAATTTAAAAACAGAATGACAATGAACTCTTATAAATTCCATAAAGTAAAAGTAAACCGGTGCTTAAATGGTATAGCGGTGCAAATTTACAAAATTTGGCTTTAAAT
>PPYF01349942.1_pt1 | contig 13052 bp, 10 predicted proteins | sample 1559871 | NCBI WGS metagenome assembly PPYF01 (sample SAMN08240021, study PRJNA423297) | Human gut metagenome, whole genome shotgun sequencing project. | reverse complement strand
GCCTTTGGCTGCTCGTGGATTTCCTTGAGCATAAAGTGTTCGTAGCCACCTTTTTCGGCAGCGTGGATATCCCAGTCGATGGTGACGGGCTGTTTTTCAATGGGTTCGCCGTCAATATTGCAGAAGCGCGTGTGCTCATTGGAAAGGCAGACGATTTCTTCATTTTCCACATAATAAACTGTCCGGGTATACTGCAGGATGGCGGGAACGTCGGAGGCAATGAATTTTCCGGTATCGTTTATGCCAACGATCAGCGGGCTGTCCTTGCGGGCGGCGTAGATGTGATGCGGATGATCTAAAAACATGATGCCGAGAGCATAGGAGCCCTCTACGCGGTGCATGACCTTTTCAATCGCTTCGACCGGATCGCCGCGGTAATATTCAGTCAGCATGTGTGCAAGCACCTCCGTATCTGTTTCAGATACAAACCGATAGCCTTTCTTTTCCAGACGCTGCTTGAGCTTTTCATAGTTTTCGATGATGCCGTTGTGGACGACAGCAATGGTATGCTCCTCGTTCATATGGGGATGGGCATTTGTGTCAGAGGGACAGCCATGTGTCGCCCAGCGGGTGTGTCCGATGCCGCAAAAACCGGGCAGCAATGTGCCGTGGTTTATTTTTTCATCCAGAACGCGAAGCCTGCCGACTGCTTTTTCCATATGGATTTTTTGACCATCAAAAACAGCGATCCCGGCAGAGTCATAGCCTCTGTATTCCAGCTTGGAAAGCCCATCCAAAATGATGGGGGCCGCCTGCTGTTTTCCGATATAACCTGCAATTCCACACATGATATTTTCCTCCTGTCATAAAAACAGGCGCAGTTATCCTGTCTGTGGATAAAAGCGCCATTGCTTCTCTACATATCTTATGCCTGTCGATTTTTTTTCAGGTAGAAAAGATCGAAGATCCGACAAACATATTGTTCAGTATATATAATTCGAAGAAAAATGTCAAGTTTTTGATATATAGAATAAGGTTTTTGGTGTATATAAAATCCAAATGCCGCGGACAAATGAGAACAATCGGGGAGATCGCGTCGCTTGATGCAGGGGGTGGATTATGGTAAGATGGGGATACAGGAAAAATCAAACATTTAAGGAGAAAATTGATTTATGAACCGGTTTATGGACGCATTGGAACAGGGAAATCTGGAAACATTAAGAAAATATCCCAAGGCAGACTTGCACAATCATTTTGCGCTCGGTGGAAGCAGAAGGTTCTTATATCAGGCAACCGGTAAAAAAATTGAGCCGTTAGTGCATCCTTTGGCATCCATGGCAGAGATGGATCAATGGAGTCAAAAATATATCGGTCAGTATTTTAACAGCACCGAGGGAAGAAAACTTTTAATCCGTGCGACCTTTCAACAGGCGAAAGAAGATGGAGTAACGGTGCTCGAAATCGGGGAGGATGTTTGGGGCTTAAAAGAATTTTTTCATAATGATATCGATGAGCTGGTGGAATCTTTTACAAGTGCACAAAGAGAAATCGCTCCCGAGATAGAATTAAGGCTTCAGATTGGGTTATCAAGGCATTGTCCGATCAGTTATCTAGAAGATTGTTTGTCTTATTTTTGGGGAAATAAAAATTTTTATTCGATTGATTTGTATGGGGATGAATTCGCGCAGCCGATTGAAAATTTTAAAGGAATTTACCGAAGGGCAAAAAAAGAAGGATTACGCCTGAAAGCCCATGTTGGAGAATGGGGAACCGCGAAAGACATCAGAACGGCAGTAGAAGAATTGGAGCTTGACGAGGTTCAGCATGGTATAGCGGCGGCTGGAGACGAATCCGTCATTCGCTTTTTGGCTGAGAATAAAATCAGATTAAATATTACGCCAACGAGCAACGTTTTACTGGGAAGGGTTGCGGATATGGCGGAGCATCCGATTGGAAAACTGTATCGCAGTGGCATCGATGTTACGATAAATTCGGATGACGTATTGATTTTTGATTCCGACGTATCAAAAGAATATTTGCAACTTTATGAGGCACAGTGTCTGACGGCAGAAGAATTAGAAAATATAAGAAAAAATGGACTAAAGCCTGCCATGCTGTAGAGGCCGGGCCTGTGGATGCGTTTACGCAATAGAAGGAGAACTGACAAATGAGCTACATTACAACCTACACCGGAAAACATTTTGACCCGATACAACCGGAGCCGGGTTTATTTGATTTAACGGATATTTCCCATGCGCTGTCGCTTTTGTGCCGCGGCAACGGACATATGAAACATTTTTATTCCGTGGCGCAGCACAGCATCGCATGTGCGGAGGAGGCGAAGGCACGCGGATATTCGGCAAGGGTGCAGCTTGGCTGTCTTTTACACGATGCGAGTGAGGCATATCTGTCGGATGTGACCAGACCGGTAAAAAAAGACTTGGACTATTATTTGAAAGTGGAAGCGTTGTTGCAGGATCGTCTGTGGGCGTTTTTTATTCCGGGACGGGTTTTGAGCGAAGAAGAACGCGGACAGATTTTTGAGATTGATGACGCGATGCTTTCCTGGGAGTTTAGGGAGCTGATGGCGGAAGAACTCGGGGATGGCTGGAAGCAGTTAAAGACCGCGCCGGATTGCTCTTTTGCAGGAATGGAAGATGTGGAAAAGCGGTTTAGCGCCTGGTATCGGGACATGATCGGGCAGGTGGAAAGAAAATGAAAAAATTACTGGTGTTGTTTCCTGGCGTCGGCTATTCAACCGCACGTCCACTGTTATATTATGCGAAACGGATGGGACAGGAAAAGGGCTACGAAGTTCTGGAACTGGAATATAGACGGATGCCGGAGCATCCGTTTGACAATTTAAAAGAGACTGCCAAAACAGTTTGCGCCTGCGCAGAAGCATGGGCGGAACATGTGAATTGGGAAAAATATGATAAAATTGCGTTTGTTTCAAAAAGTGTAGGAACCGTGGCGGCGGGTTTCCTGACCCGAAGATTGGCAGAAACAGGCAGATGTGTGCAGATCGTCAACCTTTTCCTCACGCCGATTGAGCCGACGCTTAAATATCTGACCGAAGCAAAAAACGGCACAAAAATGGGTTTGTCCCAGATCGTCTTTTCCGGCACATCGGATCAGTGGATGGAGCCGGAACTGCTGGCAGATTTTTGCAGGAAGCATGGAATCGAGCATCACGCTTATGCAGGAGGAAATCATTCGATCGAAACAGGGCATGTGCTGCGGGATGTGGAGATTGCAAAAGAAATCGTGGGATTCTATGAGCAGTTGCTGTAAGCCGACGCTGCGGGCAAAGGATACAGGCTGGGAAAGCGAATACACGGATCGAGCTGCAGCGAGGTATTGCCTTGTGATTCTGCAGAAAAATTTGATATGGGAGGAAAGCAGAAAGCGCTGTGCAGCCGAAGTATGAGAAAAACTTCGGTTGCGCAGCGCTTTTTATTCATGACAATAGAATGCTCGCAGAGCGTGCATTCTATTGTTGATATTCTACAAACGTCCCTGTTACTTCTGCGGCGCAGATGCAACAGCTACCTTGGAGTCCGCAGTGCCGTAGTACATGTAATAGCGTCCGTGGAAGCTGACAAGACCCTCCAAAAAGCAGGTCGGCATGACCTGTCCTTCCAGCTCAAAGGATTCAGACGGGCTGATGAAGGGACGGGTGGTGCGTGCGATCAGACAGGTCGGATTTTCGGGATCGATCAGGAGCTGACCGCCCTGATACATAGTGTCATGTCCCCCGAGACGTTCCGGGTTGTTACCCTTGCCGTTGTAGATTAAAACGATACCGGCATCTGTCAGGATTGCCTGAGGACCCGGCTCGCACAGAAATTCATCATAGTTGCCGACTCTGGGGCGGATGATGGGAAGCAGGACTCTTGCAACTTCATCGTTATCCTTACAGCGGGAATCGTGCTGGCTGAAGGAATGGGACGGGTCTGCACCATCTGCAAGAAATTCCACCGGTGTCCAGTGGATCAGATCATCGGAGGTGGCAGCATAAATGTCACTTTCTCCCCAGTACATCCAGTAGGTTTCCTTGAGCTTGACCGGATAAAAGTGGTCACCCTCCTGCCTGCAGACAACTGCGCCGGATTTTGACCAGAGGTTTTTATATTTCCCATTCATTGCATCCTTGAAGATCGGTCCGTGCTTTTTCCAGTGGACGAGATCGGTGCTTTCTGCGCAGCAAAGCAGTGCAACTTTTCCGTTATAGGAAGTATAGTAGAGAAAATATCTTCCGTCCTTTGTTTCTACAATACGGGGATCCTCGCAGCCGCCCTCCCATTCATAGACGGAAAATTCGTCCTTTTCGGGATACAGGACGGGCTCCGGCATGGTGGTAAAATGCAGCCCGTCGTCGCTGACTGCCAGACCGATGCGAGAGGTTCCTGCATATTTTCCCTCGTGATCTTCTGCGCGGTAAAGCAGGTAAACGCGGTCATCCTTTACGACGGCCGCAGGATTAAATACATCCTTTGCTTCCCAGCCGAGTTCCTTTTCCTGAACCGGGCAGAAAAAACGGGATACTGCATTGGGAACCAGACAGGGATTGGCTTCGGCAGCCTTTTCAAAAGGACCGAGCATCCAGGAATATTCTTTTGTCATTGGTAAGTCCTCCTTTTTATAGGGAAAACAGATCGCAGCGTGCGGTGTTTTCCCGGATTGTGATATTCCCCCAAGAGCGTTAAAGGCTATTTACGCTGACTATAGCATAGGAGAAGGGAAAAGTCTGTGTAGAAAATGTCAGAAAAAGAGGAAAAGGAATGTGATTTTCTGGAGTCTTATAGTTACGAGATGAATGATGAAACAATAGAATGCACGCTCTGCGAGCATGCTGTTGTCATGAATTAAAAATCCCGGCCTCCTGTTGTTTGGAACAGGAGACCGGGATTTTTTATACGACATGCTGCCGTGTTTATGGATTGTTTTGCTGTGTTATCATTCTACATCCTGCAGTGCAGCGGTATTTTCTTCGCCGGTGCGGACCTTTACGACTCTGTCAACATTGTATACAAAAATCTTGCCATCGCCGATGTGACCGGTAAAGAGTACCTTCTTTGCAGTTGCAATGACGGAATCAACAGGGATCTTGCTGACGACAACCTCGATCTTTACCTTAGGCAGCAGGGTTGCATCGATTTCTGCACCACGGTACATTTCGCCTGCACCCTTCTGGATGCCGCAGCCCATTACCTGTGTCATGGTCATACCGGTTACACCAAGGTCGTTTAATGCAGTCTTCAGTGCTTCGAAGCGAGACAGCTTTGCAATGATGACAACCTTGTAAATGCCGCTTGCAGAAGCGGTGATCGGAGCTTCCACAACCTTGACAGCTGCATCCTTCTGGAACTCGGAAGCCTTGTCGTAATCCGAAACACCGAGATCGGTATTTTCGTTGACATCCATTGTCATAGTGTTGGAGATATCCATGATGGAGAAGCCGGCATATGCGGACGGAAGACCATGTTCTTTTGCATCAAGACCAATAATTTCCTCTTCTTCGGAAACACGAAGACCGAAGAGCTTTTTGATAATAATAAATGTGATCGTGATGGTTACAGCAGTCCATGCGATGGTAGCGAACATGCCAAGGAGCTGTAAACCAAGCTGTTTGAAGCCGCCGCCGTAGAAGAGACCTGCACCTGCGATCTGGTTTGTGCCGAAGCTTACACCATCACCGAAGCCTCTTGCAAAGGCAGGAGCGGAAGGAGTAGCGAAAAATCCGACTGCAACTGTGCCCCAGATACCGTTTAAGCAGTGTACTGCAACTGCTCCGACAGGATCATCCACATGGAGCTTGTAATCCAGAAACCATACGCCAAAGACAACCAGAACACCGGCAACTGCGCCGATCACGATGGAACCAAAAGCATCTACAACATCACAGCCTGCGGTAATGGCAACAAGACCGGCAAGGGAAGCATTTAAGCACATCGAAACATCAGGTTTGCCATATTTTACCCAGGTCAGGATCATGGTAACAACGGTTGCAATGGCGGGAGCGATGGTTGTAGTAACAAAGATGGAGCCGAGCTCTTCAACGGAGGTTGCAGCAGCACCGTTGAAGCCGTACCAGCCAAGCCACAGAATGAAAACGCCCAGTGCACCGATGGGAAGGTTATGTCCGGGGAATGCGTTTACCTTTGTTACTTTGCCTGCCTTATCCTTTACAAACTTACCGATACGGGGACCAAGCATTGCTGCACCGATCAGAGCGGAAATACCGCCGACCATGTGGATGCAGTTGGAACCTGCGAAATCGTGGAAGCCGATCTGGGAAAGCCAGCCGCCGCCCCATGTCCAGTGTGCTTCGATCGGATAAATGACTGCGGAAATGACTCCGGAGTACACACAGTAGGAAATGAACTTTGTACGTTCTGCCATTGCACCGGATACGATGGTAGCGGTTGTTGCACAGAACACAAGGTTGAATACGAAGTTTGACCAGTCAAAATTTGCATAATCGGTAAAAATGTCAAATCCGGGTTTTCCGATGATGCCGGCCATGTCTTCTCCGAACAGAAGGCTGAAGCCGATCAGAATGAAAACAACGGTACCGATACAGAAGTCCATCAGGTTCTTCATCAGGATATTGCCGGCATTCTTTGCTCTTGTAAAGCCGGTTTCCACCATTGCGAATCCGGCCTGCATCCAGAATACCAGCGCAGCGCCGATCAGAAACCAGACACCGAATACTTCGCCGTTTAAAACGCTTAAGATTTCTTCTGTCATAATAGTTCCTCCTCGTTTCCCGGAGGGAAATGCCCACCCACGCTTGCGTGGGTTGCTCTCTGCAGGAGCAGAGGAACATTTCCTCCTCATATTGTGGTATAAAAAAACGACGCCAGGGATTTCTTCCTTTCGAAGCCCCATTGCATCGTTTCAGGTGGATGTCAGACAATCCGGTTTGCCCGAGATCCGGAATATGTTTATCCGACCGCATGCGAAATCGAGTTGGGTTGTCGGATAAAAAAAGGTGCTGCGACGTTTTGTCGTAGCACCTTTGCTATGTTGGCAGTATAGCACCGTGCTAAGAACGTGTCAAGGAAAAAATGAAAAATTTATAAACTTGAAAATCCAAAGAGCAAGTCCGTTTTTTTGGACACATTATCTGTTATGCTGGAATTGTTCCAGACAGGGACAGAAAGAGAGAAGATGAGTATGATCGTGCAGATGAGCAGTAAGTCAAAAATATATCACAGACCGGGATGTCAGTATTTGAATCGTATCAAGGAAGGATATCTGACATTAGTGGAGCTACAGAAGAAAACAGCTGGAAAATTATCTCCCTGTAAATGTTGCTGTAAGCTCAGCAAAATGTACAGGGACTACGAACCGGCGATGAAAAAGATTCTTGAAGAGATTGACGGATTAGCGAAGCTGGAAGAAAATCAGATCAAAATCCAGGCGAAAAATTATTGTTGGGAAATCCGGTTTGATCCAGCAAAGCAGCATTTCAGGCTGTATAAGAAAATTTGGGATGAGACGATAGGACGGACGAATCTGATACAATGCAGCGGATATGATGGGAAAGAAGAGACAGGGCAGCTTGAGAAGATAATAGCTTTGCTTGTAGGAAAAGAGAGAACAGCATCTTATCCGGAAGCTTACCGGAAAGCTGCGTGGAATATTGAGCGTCAGGCAAAAGAGCATCATATGAGTATTGAGTATGACGGAGATATTTTATATGTACTTACGGATATGGCTGCATGGAAAATAGTATTTTTTGACCGGAAGCAGTGTTACAAGCTGTTCCACTGTCCGTTTGGCGGGAAAAAGATGACAATGGAGCAGGCAAAAAAAGCCAGGTATCACAGACAGGTGGATGCAGGAGAAAATAGTCATCCTGCGAAATATCTGAAATATATTGCCGGTCATGACCGTGCTAAGAAGATTATGGAACAGGATTATCATTTGCTTCCGCAGAGAAGCAATAAAGAAAAAATGTATTATAATCAGGCGAGAAAGAGAGAGGCAAGGAAAAGTACCAGACGGGTCTGGAACCTGTTTGCGGAGCTGGAAGCACAACAGGAAGGCTTTCAAAAACTGTCGTTTTGTTGATAAGTAAAGAATTTATGCGGGACGTTTTTATTGTACACAACATCAGCCCGCAGAAACTCTGCGGGCTGGTATTTTCCATACCGGTGCAGTTCCGGTATAGATATATAAAGTATGCATCTGACAGTCAGGGGGAGAGTTATACAGGGTAGTGACTGTCAAAGCATGCTTTGCAAAGTGGAAGATCCCCGGTCATCTGCTTCAAGTCCTCCAGCTTCATGTAACCGAGGGAGTCTGCGCCGATAGAGGCGCAGATTTCGGCAGCAGTGTGGGAGGACGCGATCAATTGATCGTTGCTGGGAACGTCGGTTCCGTAGTAACAGGGGAAAAGAAAAGGAGGGGAGCTGATACGTACATGCACCTCCGTTGCGCCGGCATCCTTTAACATACGGATCAGGCTGGCCATTGTCGTGCCGCGGACGATAGAATCGTCAATCAGGACAAGGCGTTTGCCTTTGACGACGCTGGAGAGTACGCTCAGTTTCAGGTGAACAGCGGACTCCCGCTCCTTTTGGGTGGGTTTGATGAAAGTTCTTCCCACATAGCTGTTTTTGTGAAACGCAAGGGCGAATGGCAGACCGCAGGCCTGCGCATAGCCCATTGCTGCAGCCAGACCGGAATCCGGGACTCCGGTAACAAGATCCGCCTCGACCGGGTAGGAAGCGGCAAGCGCTTTTCCGGCGCGGATTCTGGCATCATATATGTTTACATTGTCCATCGTGGAATCAAGACGGGCAAAATAGATGTATTCGAAAATACAATGTGCATGAGGAATCTGTGCAGCTTTACTTTCCTCGATGAGACGGGAATCGGATTTGATCCCATTTTCGGTAATGGTAACGATCTCGCCGGGAAGAATATCACGTACAAATTCTGCGTCTACAGCTGTCAGGGCGCAGCTTTCCGATGCAAGGATGTAGCTGTCACCACGTTTGCCCAGACATAATGGTTTTAAACCGAGCGGATCTCGGACGCCGATTAGTTTTCTGGGGCTGATGATGACAAGAGCGTAACCGCCCTTTAATTTGCGTGCAGTCTGTAAAATTGCATCTTCCACACAGGAGGTGTGGGTTCTTTCCCGTGCGATATCGCAGGCGATGACCTCGGAGTCTGTCGTAGAGCGGAAAATAGCGCCGCCCTCCTGAAGAGACTGACGGAGCTCGGATGCATTTGTGATGTTGCCGTTATGGGCAAGCGCAAGTGTGCCTTTTAAATAGTTTAAGACGAGGGGCTGCGCATTTTCCACGGTGCTTGCGCCGGTCGTGGAGTAGCGGACGTGCCCGATGCCGATATTTCCCTTCAGGGAATCCAGGGATTCTTCATGAAATACTTCGCTGACAAGCCCCATGTCTTTGTGCCAGGTGATATTTCCTTTCGGGCCATTTGTGTTACAGACGGCAATACCGCAGGCTTCCTGTCCGCGGTGCTGCAGAGCAGAAAGCCCGTAGTAGATAGAAGGAGCAGCGGCGCTGCCATCGGGATTATAAATCCCGAAGACGCCGCATTCCTCTTTCAGTTTATCCTCTTGTTCCGGAGCAAAAAAACTCATTTTAAAGTGTCCCTTCCGGCTGTTTTAAACGGAAAACAGCAGCTTCTCGTAGTTCGGGTAAGGCAGGATGCTGTCAGGAATATAGGTTTCTGCAGCATCTACAGCGCTGCGGACCGCATCCATATCAGGCAGGATTGTCTCGTGATAGAACAGGGACAGGGCAGGCTGATCGCTCATGCCTTCTGCTGTTGCAAGATCTGCTTCCAGCTTTTCTTCCGCGGTATAAATTGCTTCGTAATAGCCGGAAAGTGTGGTCAGCAGTTTCTCCTGTGCGGTGCAGGGCAGTGTTGCAAGAACTGCTTTTTTCGCGGAGATCGATGCTGCAACCTCGTCTGTATAGGTCATCAGGGCAGGCAGGAAATCGCGGCGAACCATATCCTCCATGGTCTTTGCTTCGATATGAATGGTTTTGATGTAGGTCTCCAGTAAAATTTCATATCTGGAGAAGATCTCCTCTTTGGAGAAGATATGATGGCTGGTGAACAGGTCGATATTCTTCTCGTGAATGAAATAAGGAAGCGCATCAGGAGTGGACTTTAAGTTGTACAGACCGCGCTTTTCAGCTTCCTGAACCCATTCGTCAGAATAGCCGTTGCCGTTAAAGATAACCTTTTTGTGCTTCAGGATCGCTCTCTTTACCAGAGCGCGAACTGCTTCATCCATCTGATCTTCGGGGAAGGCCTTTAATTCTCTGTAGAACTGACGCAGTGCTTCTGCAACAGCTGTATTTAAAATGATGTTTGGACCTGCCACAGAGCTGGAAGAGCCAAGGCTTCTGAATTCAAATTTATTGCCGGTAAATGCAAAGGGTGAGGTTCTGTTTCTGTCGGTATTATCCTTAAAGAAATGAGGCAGTACAGTTGCGCCGGTATCCATCTGAACAAGAGGATGCTTGCCAAAGAAAGTATCATTTTCAATGGAATCCAGAACGGCAGTCAGCTCATCTCCAAGGAAGATGGAGATAATAGCCGGAGGCGCCTCATTTGCACCGAGACGATGATCATTTCCTGCGCTGGCAACGGAGATACGCAGCAGATCTGCATAATCGTCAACCGCTTTGATGACAGCCATCAGGAAAATCAGGAACTGTGCGTTTTCAGCAGGAGTACGTCCGGGCTCCAGCAGGTTTACACCAGTATTTGTAATCATGGACCAGTTGTTGTGTTTACCGGAACCATTGATACCGTCGAAGGGTTTTTCATGGAGCAGGCATACCAGACCGTGTTTGTCAGCAACTTTTTTCATGACTTCCATCGTCAGCTGATTGTGATCGACGGCAACGTTTGCCGTGTCGAAAATCGGAGCTAACTCATGCTGGGCAGGAGCAACTTCGTTATGCTTTGTCTTTGCAGGGATGCCAAGCTTCCAGAGCTCTTCATCCAGATCATGCATGTATGCGGATACGCGGGGCTTTAATGCGCCGAAATAATGATCTTCCATTTCCTGACCTTTGGGAGACATTGCGCCGAACAGAGTTCTGCCGGTAAAGATCAGATCTTTTCTCTGCTCATACAGAGCTTTGTCAACCAGGAAATACTCCTGCTCAGGACCGATGGTGGTGGAAACACTTGTAACATCCTTGTTTCCGAGCAGCTGCAGAATCTTAACTGCCTCTGTGTTCAGAGTTTCCATGGAACGCAGCAGAGGAGTCTTTTTATCCAGTGCTTCGCCGCTGTAAGAACAGAAAGCGGTAGGAATGTAAAGGGTTCCATCTTTAATAAAAGCGGGAGAAGTAGGATCCCATGCCGTATAACCTCTTGCTTCAAAAGTAGCGCGCAGACCGCCGGACGGGAAGCTGGACGCATCCGGCTCACCCTTTACCAGCTCTTTTCCGGAGAAATCCATGATGATCTGACCATCTCCGACCGGACTGATGAAGCTGTCATGCTTTTCAGCAGTGAAACCGGTCATGGGCTGGAACCAGTGCGTATAATGGGTAGCACCGTGCTCAACTGCCCATTCCTTCATGGCAACCGCAACGGAATTGGCAACATCCAGTTCCAGATGGGTGTTATTTTCGATTGTTTTACGCAGCGCTTTGTAAATATCCTTGGGGAGCTTTTCGCGCATCACTTTGTCGTTAAAGACCAGGCTGCCGTAAATTTCAGGAATACTTTTTGACATAGATCAAATCTCCTTTCAACTGTAGGGTAAGCATTGTACATTTCGGTGTTTTGTCTGACGAAACGTTTCATTCTGCAGAACATATCTTTAGAACGAAAAAAGGCACTTCGGAGAAGATTCTCCAAAGCGCCTTTGCTTTATGTGACGTATCATACTCACAAATAATAAAACTGTCAAGCCCCTTTTTTGAAAAAACGAAAATTTGTGCAGCAAAGCCATAGGTGCATTTGAGGGAGCTTTTTTGTCAACTTACCTCCGATTCTGAGACAAACCGCATGTTTTCGTGTATGCTTTTGTCAACGAAAGGAAAGGAGGTCTGGGCATGAAAGTGAGCATTGAGCTTTCACCGGAATACCGGATTCCGTATGCAGTCATTTATGCGGATAAAATAACGGACGAAATTCAGAAGATCATGGAAAGCATCAGCCGGCAGGAAACGCCGATCACGGCGCTGCAGAATGAGGATAATCTCGTTGTTCTGCAGCCGGAGGAAATCTATATGGTGCGTGTGGAGGCCGGGGATACGATTCTTTTTGGAAAGTGTTCAAAATATCGTTCCAGAAAGAGACTTTACGAATTAGAAAAGCAGCTTGGAAAGCAGTTTATGCAGATTTCGAAATCCACGCTGGTCAATCTTTCCTATCTGGAAAGCATTGAAGCGGGATTTAATGGAACGCTTCTTCTGAAGCTGAAAAACGGCTGTAAGGATTATGTATCCAGAAAATATCTGCCGGAATTTAAGAAATATCTGGGACTGTAGGAGGAATAAAGATTGAAAAATAAAATTTTTCAATCGCGAGATTTGTGTCTGCGCGCACTTGACGCAAATCTCGGCATGCACAAAAAGCGTGCGCAGAAATGAGAGGAAAGCATGAAAGCGATTGTAAAAGAAGCAGCGAAATATGTTGGAATCAGCACTGGGATTGCGCTTGGAATTTTCTGCTTTGTCGGAATGATATTTGACCTGTATTATGGCGGAAATTTCAGCCTTTCAGGGTATCAGTTTACAAAGATGGTACTCGGTTGTGTGGTGGTCGGCTGGGGCTTTGGCGTTCCGGCTGTCGTTTACCGGAAAGAAAATATGCCGATGCCGATCCGTGTTGTAATCCATATGGGAAGCGGCTGCGTGATTTATACGCTGGTCGCATGCTGGGTCGGCTGGATCGACCTGTCAGCGGGGCTCTGGCAGGGAATCGGCATGATTGCTGCTCAGCTGGCAGCAGCATTTCTGATCTGGTTTTTCTTTCTGCTGCATTACCGCCGGGAAGCGAAAGAGATGAATGAACGGATACAGGAGATGAAAAAAGGGAAGGATTAAAATCCTTCCTTATTTCGTTGGATGCGAAGCTCTTTTCTTTTC
>PPYF01196869.1_pt1 | contig 13052 bp, 13 predicted proteins | sample 1559871 | NCBI WGS metagenome assembly PPYF01 (sample SAMN08240021, study PRJNA423297) | Human gut metagenome, whole genome shotgun sequencing project. | reverse complement strand
AACGCCTCAAAACCTCAAAATAACATCGTAGTTGGCGAGTTCGCGGCGTAAGGCATCTGCTTCGAGCGGCGTGGCTTCGACAACAAAGGGTGTCTGCGGATCTAACCCGCGTTCGCGCAGTGAAGCCGCACAAACCCAGCACTGTTCAATGTCGTACAGACCCAACAATTTAAAAGTGGCAATGTAATCACGCGCCAGCACTGCATCGGGCTTTTGTCCTGGCAGCAGCTGAAAAACGCCATCAGCTATAAAGAAGACAGCCAGATCGTCAGTTAATGCGGAAGTTGCCAGTAAAGCATCTAAACCTTCCCGGCCTGCGGCTGTACCATGAGGTGCAGTAGAAAAAACAAACGCAATTCGTTTCATCAGAACTGTACCACCCTGTCACAGGTCAGCGAGGCTTCCGCCAGCGCCCCAAGTCCGCTTAAGGTAAATCCCTGCTGAAGGTTTGACGAAGCCAGACCCAGTCTTCCGGCCTCCGTTTCATCAACAACGCCACGGCGTAATGCTGCCGCTACGCAGATATTCAGCGCCACACCATGTTGCGCATTCAGTTGTTGCCAGGCCCGTACGAGGTCAAATTCGTCACTTGCCGGAGAGGTCAATTGGTTAGCGTTATAGACCCCTTCCCGATAGAAAAAGACGCTGCTTAACTCATGGCCATCTGCTATCAGCGCCTGCGCAAACTGAAAAGCACTACTCGCCTGTTGCGTACCGTATGCTGGCCCGGTCACCACGATGGCAAAACGCATTACTTATCTTGCCCCTGGAAATCACCGCTCTTGAACTGGCGGATGTAGAGATAGACAGTGTGTTTGGAGATGTTCAGGCGGTCAGCAACCTGGTTGATCGCATCTTTAATATCGAAGATCCCTTTCTCGTAGAGATTCAGCACGATCTGACGATTTTTGGCGTTATTAGAAACATTGCGATCGGCATTCACTTCTTCGATGGTGAACTCCAGCGTTTGGGTAACCAGATCTTCAACAGAAGAGGCAAAGTTGACGCTTGAACCGACATCCGGGGTTTCTGGCGGCACAAAGGTGCTCATAATCTGCGAGAAGGGAACATCAAGATTCATATTGATGCACAGCAGACCAATTACACGCTGTTCGCGGTTACGAATCGCGATAGTCAGGGACTTCATTAATACGCCGCTTTTGGCGCGAGTAAAGTAGCATTTAGAAACGCTGCTATCCGCTCCCGTCATATCGTGCAGCATACGTAGCGCCAGGTCAGTAATTGGCGAACCAATCTTCCGGCCTGTATGTTCACCGTTAGCAATGCGAATGGCTGAACATTTTAGATCCTGCAAAGAGTGCAAAACGATTTCACAGTGGGAGCCAATAAGCATCGCTAACCCGTCCACCACCGCTTCGTAGGATTTCAGAATATCAAAATCGGTCTGGTCGAAAGGACGTTGATCCAGTAAATCCAACTCACTGGTTTCGTTGGTTAAAAGCGACCTGGACATGAAAAAAAACACTCCTTTTCAGGAGCCTGTCGTTAACTTTTCAGGGCAGGCTCATTAATGATGCGGGTAACTAAATTAATACAGCGGAGGTTCCGCTTTCCAGCACTAATTATATCCGGCCTGTAATAAAAAAACCGCCGCCTGGTCAGGCGGCGGTTCTTAATGCTTATTTTTTAGCAGAATCTGCGGCTTTCGCATCAGCTTCCGGCTTTGCATCAGCCTTCGGCGCTGGTTTCACATCCAGCAGCTCTACGTCAAACACCAGGGTAGAATTCGGTGGGATCCCCGGAACACCCGCTTTGCCGTAAGCCAGTTCTGGTGGAATAACCAGTTTGATCTTACCGCCTTTCTTGATGTTCTTCAGACCTTCTGTCCAACCCGGGATAACACCGTCCAGACGGAAAGAAAGCGGTTCACCACGGGTGTAAGAGTTGTCGAACTCTTTACCGTCGATCAGCGTACCTTTGTAGTTCACTACAACAGTATCGCTGTCTTTCGGTGCTTCGCCTTTACCGGCTTCTACTACCTGATAAACCAGACCAGTTGAAGAGGTTTTCACACCTTTCTCTTTGGCAAATTTCTCGCGGTACTCTTTACCTTTTGCTTCGTTATCAGCCGCGTCTTTTTCCATCTTCGCCTGAGCAGAAGACTTCACGCGAGCTTCGAATGCTTGTAGAGTCTGTTCGATCTCTTGGTCGGAGAGTTTGCTCTTATCAGCAAATGCATCCTGAACACCAGCGATCAGCTGATCTTTATCCAGTTTGATGCCCAGTTTTTCTTGTTCTTTTAGAGAGTTTTCCATGTAACGACCCAGCGAGGCACCCAGTGCATAAGCTGATTTCTGATCGTCATTTTTGAACGCTGCTTTGCTGTCAGCAGCTGTAGCAGGTTTTGCAGCTTCAGCAGCAAAAGTGATTGGTGCATGCAGGGCAACGGCCATTGTGGTCGCCAGCAGCGTTACTTTAAACAGTGATTTCATCCATATCTCCAGGATCGGGGCATCTCACCCCAGGGTTAACTATTATCAGAAGGGTACTATAAAGCGTTGTCGAACAAATCTACATACAGACACGCCCTATTATCATCTATTTTCAGACTCTTTTTGTTTAAATTAGTTTCGATGACCGCGAAATGAGTGCTGTCTCGGGCAGCAAAGTTAAGTAGAATCCGCGGCGACCATTCGACAAAAGAGGTGAATCATGCAGGATTTATCATTGGAAGCACGCCTGGCAGAGCTGGAGAGCCGACTGGCTTTTCAGGAAATCACCATTGAAGAACTGAACGTCACGGTGACCGCTCATGAAATGGAGATGGCGAAACTGCGCGATCATCTGCGTCTGCTGACCGAGAAGTTAAAAGCCAGCCAGCCGTCGAACATCGCGTCGCAGGCTGAAGAAACGCCACCGCCACATTATTGAGGCGTAAAAAAAGCGGGGATTCCCCGCTTTTTTGTCACTTTTTCGGTATTAGTGGCAACCGCAACCGCCGTTGCCTTTACCGCCACAGCAGCCTTCGCCACCGTGTTCATGACCGTGATCGTGGCCATGACCGCCGCAGCAACCGTCGTGGTCGTGATCGTGGTGGTGATCGTGCGCGCCGTGAACGTGACCATGAGCCAGTTCTTCTTCAGTCGCTTCGCGAATCGCCACAACTTCAACGTTGAATTTCAGGTTCTGACCGGCCAGCATGTGGTTACCATCAACCACGACGTGATCGTCTTCAACCGCAGTGATTTCAACCGGTACCGGACCCTGGTCGGTTTCAGCCAGGAAACGCATACCTACCTGCAGTTCATCAACGCCCATAAATACGTCTTTAGGAACACGTTGCACCAGGTTTTCGTCGTACTGACCGTAAGCGTCGTTCGCGCCAACAGCGACATCAAATTTGTCGCCAACTTCATGACCTTCCAGCGCCGTTTCCAGGCCAGAGATCAGGGAACCGTGACCATGCAGGTAGTCCAGCGGCGCACTCACCGGAGACTCATCAACCAACACACCGTCTTCTGTACGTACCTGATAGGCCAGGCTGACCACCAGGTCTTTTGCTACTTTCATGATATCTCCTGAGCATGGGAAGAATAGTGGCGCAGATTGTAGCGGAATTCTGCAGCCGTGTACTCACTAGCTTAAAAAAACTCGGCGCATATCGCTAGTCCGGATGAAAAATCCCGATCACTTGCTCATCTTTGCGAACGTGATCGCGGGCTTCTTTGTCTGCTTCTCGCATCTGATGTCCGCACTTAACACATTCAACAATATCAATATTATTTTCGCGCCACATCGCCATTGAATCCTGCGCCTGACAGGCCGGGCATTTTGCGCCCGCAATAAAACGTTTTCGGATTGCCATCTTTACCCTCTACTCAAATTCATCCCAGCCGTCCAGCTGGCGTCGTTCTTGTTGCATTTCACGCTGGAAAATCTCTTCCAGTTCGCGTCGGGCTTCCCTGGCGCGAGAAATTTGTACGGTATCGGCATGCATTGGGATGAGCTCTCGCAGCATCCGCATATCCAGGCGGCGAAAATGCAGTTGCGCTCGCTGTGCCTGATGCGGATGCATGCCAAGCGTGACCAGCGTCTTGCGCCCCAGCTCTAACGCACTGGAGAATGTTTCACGGGAAAACTGCGTCACCCCTGCCTGTAATAACTCATGCGCTTCCACACGTCCGCGCGCTCGCGCAAGAATATGCAAATGCGGAAAGTGCTGTTGGCATATTTCCACCAGCTTCATGGTGTCTTCCGGCTCGTTACAGGTAATGACGATAGACTCAGCGGCCTCTGCACCCGCAGAACGTAAAAGATCGACCTGCGTGGCGTCGCCGTAATAAACTTTGTAGCCGTATTTACGCATCAGGTTAACGGCGCTGATATCCCGCTCCAGCACGGTAATGCGCATTTTATTTGCCATCAGCAAACGACCAATCACCTGACCAAAACGCCCGAAGCCCACGACAATGACCTGGGGTTTATCATCGTTGACCCACGGTTTTTCGTCTTCTTCTTCCGGTCCGTTAAACTGGCGGGATAGCCATTTATCCACCAGCTTCATCAGCAACGGCGTGGTCATCATGGAAAGCGTCACCGTCACCAGCAACAACGCCATCTGGTCGCCCTGGAATAAGCGTTGTGAAGAAGCGGTAGAAAAGAGGACAAAGGCAAACTCACCACCCTGACTCAACACGCCAGCAAACTGCATCCGCTCTGAGCTACGCACGCCATACAATCGCGCCAGCAGATACAGCACGAGAATTTTCACCGCCACCAGCACAACCACGCTTATCACTACCCACAACAGATGGGTATAAAGCACCCCGAGGTTGAGTGACATGCCGACAGAGATAAAGAACAAACCGAGCAGCAAGCCTTTGAAGGGATCGATAGCCGTTTCCAGTTCATGGCGATATTCACTTTCCGCCAGCAGCACGCCCGCAATAAATGTACCGAGCGCCATCGACAGCCCCAGCGCATCCATAAACAATGCGGAACCCAACACCAGCAGCAGCGTCGCGGCGGTGAACACTTCCCGCACGCCAGAAGCTGCAATAAAGCGGAATACCGGACGCAGTAAATAGCGCCCACCAATCAGCATGCCGACAAACGCCAGCACCTTCATGCCGACCTTCATCCAGTCGAAATGTTCGTCTGCCGACCCCGCCAACAACGGCACTAACGCCAGTGCTGGGATTACTGCCAGATCCTGAAACAGCAGAACCGAAAACCCGAGCTGGCCGGATTCGCTGCGATTCATCCCTTTCTCTGGCCGGATTCGCTGCGATTCATCCCTTTCTCACGCATCAATTGCAACGCCATTGCAGTTGAAGACATCGCAAGGCCAATGCCACCGACCACCGCCGCCTGCCAGGCGAAATCCGTCAGCATCAATAATCCCGCCAGCAACGCCGCGCTTAACAGCACCTGTGCCGCGCCTACGCCAAAAATCGAACGCCGCAGTTGCCAAAGTTTGGAGGGATTCAACTCAAGGCCGATGATAAACATCAGGAATACCACGCCGAGTTCCGAAAAGTGGAGGATCTCATCGACGTCGCTAATAAACCCCAGCCCCCACGGGCCAATTGCAATCCCTGCCAGCAAATATCCCAACACAGCGCCAATACCCAGCCGCGATGCCAGCGGCACCGCAGCCACCGCCGCGAAGAGAAACAGCACTCCTGCGAGTAAAAAATCGGAACCTTCCATCAGCGGCCTCCTGGAGACAGCGGATTTGCCAGCCAGTCACCGTAGGCTCTGGCGTGGCTCGCCAGCTCCTGTGCGCTTTGCCGTCTCGCCCAGTAAATAATGATGGGACTTAACCAATGCATCCGGCACATGCCCGCCGCCAGTTCAAAGGGGCGCAGCACATCGCTCATCGGGTAGCGATTCAGCGCGTCATAACGGTAAGCACTTTCCGGCTCGCCGGTGGTAATCACGCTACGCCAGTACTTTCCCGCCAGTTGGTTTCCTCCCGGCCCGCTGGCAAAACCACGACTTAATACCCGGTCCAGCCACTCTTTCAGTAGCGCCGGGCAGCTATAGGTATAAAGAGGATGCTGAAAGACAATCACCTCGTGCTCGCGCAGTAATGCCTGCTCACGGGGGATATCAATAAAAAAATCGGGATAGTGCGCGTAAAGGTCGTGCACGGTAACATTGCTGAGCTGCGTGGCCGGTTTAAGCAGTACCCGGTTTGCCACCGAGTCCTGAGATTCCGGATGGGCATACAGCAGCAAAACTTTCGCTGGCTGAGACATCATCCCCCTCCCGGTATGGTTTTTGTGTATAGTCGCTGTTTTGGGCTACCATTGCGCCCGGTGCGGCAGCTCGCCCATACATTACATTATCATAATGATAAGTTAACATAGTCTGAACATACGGCACCTTATGATTGTTTTCTCCTCGTTACAAATTCGTCGCGGCGTGCGCGTCCTGCTGGATAATGCCACCGCCACCATCAACCCTGGGCAGAAAGTCGGCCTGGTGGGTAAAAACGGCTGTGGTAAATCTACCCTGCTGGCATTGCTGAAAAATGAAATCAGCGCCGACGGCGGCAGCTACACCTTTCCGGGAAGCTGGCAACTGGCGTGGGTGAATCAGGAAACGCCGGCGTTACCGCAAGCGGCGCTGGAATATGTCATTGACGGCGACCGTGAATATCGTCAACTAGAAGCGCAGCTACACGACGCCAACGAACGTAACGACGGGCACGCCATTGCGACCATTCATGGCAAGCTGGATGCTATTGACGCATGGAGTATTCGCTCCCGTGCTGCCAGCCTGCTGCACGGCCTCGGTTTCAGCAATGAACAACTGGAGCGCCCGGTAAGTGATTTTTCCGGGGGCTGGCGTATGCGTCTTAACCTTGCCCAGGCGCTGATTTGCCGTTCAGACTTGCTGCTGCTCGACGAACCGACTAACCACCTCGATCTCGATGCCGTTATCTGGCTGGAAAAATGGCTGAAGAGCTATCAGGGCACGCTGATCCTGATCTCTCACGACCGCGACTTCCTCGATCCGATCGTCGATAAAATTATTCATATCGAACAACAAAGCATGTTCGAGTACACCGGCAACTACAGTTCGTTTGAAGTACAGCGCGCCACCCGTCTGGCGCAGCAACAAGCGATGTACGAAAGCCAGCAGGAACGCGTAGCGCATCTGCAAAGTTATATCGACCGTTTCCGTGCCAAAGCCACCAAAGCGAAGCAGGCCCAGAGCCGCATTAAGATGCTCGAGCGTATGGAGCTAATTGCCCCCGCGCACGTCGACAACCCGTTCCGCTTTAGCTTCCGCGCGCCGGAAAGCCTGCCAAATCCGTTACTGAAGATGGAAAAAGTCAGCGCGGGCTATGGCGATCGCATTATTCTCGACTCGATTAAACTGAACCTGGTGCCCGGCTCGCGTATTGGTCTGTTAGGCCGCAATGGCGCGGGTAAATCGACATTAATCAAACTGTTAGCCGGTGAACTTGCGCCAGTCAGCGGTGAAATTGGTCTGGCGAAAGGGATCAAACTCGGCTACTTCGCCCAGCATCAACTTGAATACCTGCGCGCCGACGAATCACCTATTCAACATCTGGCACGTTTAGCGCCGCAGGAGCTGGAACAAAAACTGCGTGACTACCTCGGCGGCTTTGGTTTCCAGGGCGATAAAGTAACCGAAGAAACGCGCCGCTTCTCCGGTGGGGAAAAAGCCCGCCTGGTGCTGGCATTAATTGTCTGGCAGCGGCCGAATCTGCTGCTGCTCGACGAACCGACTAACCACCTTGACCTCGACATGCGTCAGGCACTCACCGAAGCATTAATCGAGTTTGAAGGCGCGCTGGTTGTCGTTTCGCACGACCGTCATTTGCTGCGTTCCACCACTGACGATCTCTACCTGGTTCACGATCGTAAAGTCGAACCGTTCGACGGCGATCTGGAAGATTATCAACAGTGGTTGAGCGACGTACAAAAGCAGGAAAACCAGACCGACGAAGCGCCAAAAGAGAATGCGAACAGCGCCCAGGCACGTAAAGATCAGAAGCGTCGGGAAGCTGAGCTGCGTGCGCAAACCCAGCCACTGCGTAAAGAGATTGCCCGTCTGGAAAAAGAGATGGAGAAGCTGAACGCGCAACTGGCGCAGGCGGAAGAGAAACTCGGCGACAGCGAACTGTATGACCAGAGCCGTAAAGCGGAGTTGACCGCCTGCCTGCAACAGCAAGCCAGCGCCAAATCCGGCCTGGAAGAGTGCGAAATGGCATGGCTGGAAGCCCAGGAGCAGCTTGAGCAGATGCTGCTGGAAGGCCAAAGCAACTGATGGCGCAGATAACGACGACCGATGCCAATGAATTCAGCAGCAGTGCTGAATTCATCCCCATGCGCGGCTTTAGCAATTGTCATCTGCAAACCATGCTGCCGCGTCTGTTTCGTCGTCAGGTGAAATTCACCCCGTACTGGCAGCGGCTGGAGTTGCCCGACGGCGATTTTGTCGATCTTGCGTGGAGTGAAAACCCTGCACAGGCGCAACATAAACCTCGTCTGGTGGTGTTTCACGGGCTGGAAGGCAGTCTCAACAGCCCTTACGCCCACGGTCTGGTTGAGGCGGCGCAAAAGCGCGGCTGGCTGGGCGTGGTGATGCATTTTCGCGGATGCAGCGGTGAACCAAACCGTATGCACCGCATTTACCATTCGGGCGAAACCGAAGACGCCAGTTGGTTTTTACGCTGGCTGCAACGCGAATTTGGTCATGCGCCAACGGCTGCCGTCGGCTATTCGCTCGGCGGTAATATGCTGGCCTGTTTGCTGGCAAAGGAAGGCAATGATCTCCCGGTTGATGCGGCGGTGATTGTCTCTGCGCCGTTTATGCTGGAAGCCTGTAGCTATCATATGGAAAAGGGCTTTTCCCGCGTTTATCAGCGTTACTTGCTGAACCTGTTAAAAGCCAATGCCGCGCGCAAGCTGGCAGCCTACCCCGGAACGCTGCCGATTAATCTCGCGCAGTTAAAATCGGTACGTCGCATCCGTGAATTTGACGATCTCATCACCGCCAGAATTCACGGCTACGCCGACGCTATCGACTATTATCGTCAGTGTAGCGCCATGCCGATGCTGAACCGGATCGCCAAACCGACGCTGATTATTCACGCCAAAGACGATCCGTTTATGGATCATCAGGTGATCCCGAAACCGGAAAGTCTCCCCCCGCAGGTGGAGTATCAACTGACTGAACATGGCGGTCATGTTGGCTTTATTGGCGGTACATTACTTCATCCACAAATGTGGCTGGAGTCACGCATTCCTGACTGGTTAACAACGTATCTGGAGGCGAAATCATGTTGATTCCGTGGCAAGACCTCTCCCCCGAAACGCTGGAAAATTTAATTGAAAGCTTTGTGTTACGTGAAGGCACCGATTATGGTGAACATGAGCGTACACTTGAACAGAAAGTCGCCGACGTCAAACGCCAGCTACAGTGCGGAGAAGCGGTGCTGGTATGGTCGGAGCTGCACGAAACGGTCAATATTATGCCGCGCAGTCAGTTTCGCGAATAACCTGCAACCGTCGGCGGACGAGATAATAATGATAGCTAAGTCATGGAGTTACTATGTCTGCCAAACATCCGGTCATTGCGGTAACAGGATCCAGCGGCGCGGGGACCACCACCACCAGCCTCGCGTTTCGTAAAATATTCGCGCAGTTAAATCTGCATGCAGCTGAGGTGGAAGGCGACAGTTTTCACCGTTACACCCGCCCGGAAATGGACATGGCGATCCGCAAAGCGCGCGACGCCGGGCGGCATATCAGCTACTTCGGCCCCGAGGCTAACGACTTCGGCCTGCTGGAACAAACCTTCATTGAATACGGTCAGAGCGGCAAAGGGAAATCTCGCAAATATCTGCATACCTACGACGAAGCCGTACCGTGGAATCAGGTACCGGGGACATTCACCCCCTGGCAACCTTTACCGGAACCCACTGATGTACTGTTTTATGAAGGTTTACACGGCGGCGTAGTCACGCCACAGCATAACGTTGCGCAGCATGTGGACTTACTGGTCGGCGTGGTGCCTATCGTTAACCTTGAGTGGATTCAAAAACTGATCCGCGACACCAGCGAGCGCGGGCACTCACGAGAAGCAGTGATGGACTCAGTAGTGCGTTCAATGGAAGACTATATCAACTACATCACACCGCAGTTTTCCCGCACCCATCTTAACTTCCAGCGCGTTCCCACCGTCGACACTTCAAACCCGTTCGCGGCAAAAGGTATCCCGTCGCTCGATGAAAGCTTTGTGGTGATCCATTTTCGTAATCTGGAAGGGATCGATTTCCCCTGGCTGCTGGCGATGTTGCAAGGCTCATTCATTTCCCACATCAATACGTTAGTGGTACCGGGCGGCAAAATGGGTCTGGCAATGGAATTAATTATGCTGCCGCTGGTGCAACGATTGATGGAAGGAAAGAAAATCGAGTAACTCTGCTATTACGCCGGATAAAATACTATCCGGCTTCACAACGGGATAGTTAAGTCACGCGGCAACCACTTCATACGAGTGAGTAATATTCACCGCTTTTTCCAGCATCAACGCCACTGAACAATATTTCTCGGCAGAGAGATCAACCGCACGCGCAACCGCTGCGTCTTTCAGGTCGCGACCGGTGACGATAAAATGCAGATTAATGTGCGTAAACAGGCGTGGTGCCTCTTCGCGGCGTTCAGAGGTCAATTTTACTTCACAATCGACCACATCCTGACGCCCTTTTTGCAGGATCGAAACCACATCGATGGCACTGCAACCACCCGCCGCCATCAACACCATTTCCATCGGACTTGGTGCTTTATCGCCTGAGTTGCCGTCCATTAAAATCTGATGACCAGAGGCGGATTCGCCCAGAAAAGTTAACCCTTCGACCCACTTCACTCGCGCTTGCATTTTTGCTACTCCACTGCGTCAATTTTCCTGACAGAGTACGCGTACTAACCAAATCGCGCAACGGAAGGCGACCTGGGTCATGCTGAAGCGAGACACCAGGAGACACAAAGCGAAAGCTATGCTAAAACAGTCAGGATGCTACAGTAATACATTGATGTACTGCATGTATGCAAAGGACGTCACATTACCGTGCAGTACAGTTGATAGCCCCTTCCCAGGTAGCGGGAAGCATATTTCGGCAATCCAGAGACAGCGGCGTTATCTGGCTCTGGAGAAAGCTTATAACAGAGGATAACCGCGCATGGTGCTTGGCAAAACGCAAACAGACCCGACTCTCGAATGGTTCTTGTCTCATTGCCACATTCATAAGTACCCATCCAAGAGCACGCTTATTCACCAGGGTGAAAAAGCGGAAACGCTGTACTACATCGTTAAAGGCTCTGTGGCAGTGCTGATCAAAGACGAAGAGGGTAAAGAAATGATCCTCTCCTATCTGAATCAGGGTGATTTTATTGGCGAACTGGGCCTGTTTGAAGAGGGCCAGGAACGTAGCGCATGGGTACGTGCGAAAACCGCCTGTGAAGTGGCTGAAATTTCGTACAAAAAATTTCGCCAATTGATTCAGGTAAACCCGGACATTCTGATGCGTTTGTCTGCACAGATGGCGCGTCGTCTGCAAGTCACTTCAGAGAAAGTGGGCAACCTGGCGTTCCTCGACGTGACGGGCCGCATTGCACAGACTCTGCTGAATCTGGCAAAACAACCAGACGCTATGACTCACCCGGACGGTATGCAAATCAAAATTACCCGTCAGGAAATTGGTCAGATTGTCGGCTGTTCTCGTGAAACCGTGGGACGCATTCTGAAGATGCTGGAAGATCAGAACCTGATCTCCGCACACGGTAAAACCATCGTCGTTTACGGCACTCGTTAATCCCGTCGGAGTGGCGCGTTACCTGGTAGCGCGCCATTTTGTTTCCCCCGATGTGGCGCAGACTGATTTATCACCCCGATATCAACTATGCACTTCGACAAACGCTGGTGCTATGTTTGCCCGTGGCCGTTGGGTTAATGCTTGGCGAATTACGATTCGGTCTGCTCTTCTCCCTCGTTCCTGCCTGTTGCAATATTGCGGGCCTTGATACGCCTCATAAACGTTTTTTCAAACGCTTAATCATTGGTGCGTCGCTGTTTGCCACCTGTAGCTTGCTGACACAGCTACTACTGGCAAAAGATGTTCCCCTGCCCTTTTTGCTGACCGGATTAACGCTGGTACTTGGCGTCACTGCTGAGCTGGGGCCATTGCACGCAAAATTGCTTCCTGCATCGCTGCTCGCCGCCATTTTTACCCTCAGTTTGGCGGGATACATGCCGGTCTGGGAACCGTTGCTCATCTATGCGTTGGGCACTCTCTGGTACGGATTGTTTAACTGGTTTTGGTTCTGGATCTGGCGCGAACAACCGCTGCGCGAGTCACTAAGTCTGCTGTACCGTGAACTGGCAGATTATTGTGAAGCCAAATACAGCCTGCTTACCCAGCACACCGACCCTGAAAAAGCGCTGCCGCCGCTGCTGGTGCGCCAGCAAAAAGCGGTCGATCTAATTACCCAGTGCTATCAGCAAATGCATATGCTTTCCGCGCAAAATAATACTGACTACAAGCGGATGCTGCGTATTTTCCAGGAGGCGCTGGATTTACAGGAACATATTTCGGTCAGTTTGCATCAGCCGGAAGAGGTGCAAAAGCTGGTCGAGCGTAGCCATGCGGAAGAAGTTATCCGCTGGAATGCGCAAACCGTCGCCGCTCGCCTGCGCGTGCTGGCTGATGACATTCTTTACCATCGCCTGCCAACGCGTTTTACGATGGAAAAGCAAATTGGCGCACTGGAAAAAATCGCCCGCCAGCATCCGGATAATCCGGTTGGGCAATTCTGCTACTGGCATTTCAGCCGCATCGCCCGCGTGCTGCGCACCCAAAAACCGCTCTATGCCCGTGACTTACTGGCCGATAAACAGCGGCGAATGCCATTACTTCCGGCGCTGAAAAGTTATCTGTCACTAAAGTCTCCGGCGCTACGCAATGCCGGACGACTCAGTGTGATGTTAAGCGTTGCCAGCCTGATGGGCACCGCGCTGCATCTGCCGAAGTCGTACTGGATCCTGATGAC
>PPYF01172242.1_pt1 | contig 13053 bp, 11 predicted proteins | sample 1559871 | NCBI WGS metagenome assembly PPYF01 (sample SAMN08240021, study PRJNA423297) | Human gut metagenome, whole genome shotgun sequencing project. | reverse complement strand
CACACAGATTGTCTGATAAATTGTTAAAGAGCAGTGCCGCTTCGCTTTTTCTCAGCGGCGCGGGGTGTGCATAATACGCCACCCAACTACGAAGTCAAGCTTTTATTTTCGCTTTCTTCGCCGAGATTTTCAAGAGAACCTCGCTAACCCGGCGGCTTGTTTGCCGTTGTTCCGTGTCAGTGGAGGCGCATTATAGGGAGAAAATGAGAAGCCGCAAGCATAAAATAGAAAAAACTTTTCGTTCGCCTGTTTTTCATCCAACCATCTTATTTTCGCCTGGTTTTTAAACAAAAACGAGCCCCGTAGGGCTCGTTTTCTTCTTTTTGTGACTTACTGCACTGCCACAATCTGGTCGTCTTTCACTTCCAGCCGGATGGTTTTACCCGGCAACAACTCGCCAGACAAGATTTGCTGTGCCAGCGGGTTCTCGATCTGCTGCTGGATAGCACGTTTCAGTGGGCGCGCACCATACACCGGATCGTAACCATTCTTACTCAGCAGTTGCAAAGCCTCGTCGGAGATCTGTGTTTCATAGCCACGTTCTTCCAGACGTTTGTACAAACGCTGCAGCTGAATCTGCGCAATCGACGCAATGTGTTTTTCACCTAACGGATGGAAAACAACCACTTCATCAATACGGTTGATGAACTCTGGACGGAAGCTGTGGCTGACCACGCCCAGTACCAGATCTTTCATATGCCCGTAGTCCAGTTCACCGAAGCGTTCCTGAATCAGGTCAGAACCGAGGTTAGAGGTCATGATGACCACCGTGTTACGGAAGTCGACCGTTCTCCCCTGCCCGTCGGTCAGACGACCGTCGTCCAGAACCTGCAGCAGAATGTTGAACACATCCGGATGCGCTTTCTCGACTTCATCCAGCAGGATGACCGAGTAAGGGCGACGACGCACCTCTTCTGTCAGATAGCCGCCCTCTTCATAACCGACATATCCCGGAGGCGCACCCACGAGACGAGACACGGAGTGTTTTTCCATAAACTCGGACATGTCGATACGCACCATCGCGTCATCGCTGTCGAACATAAAGTTCGCCAGCGCTTTACACAGTTCGGTTTTACCTACCCCGGTTGGCCCCAGGAACAGGAATGAACCAATCGGACGGTTCGGGTCAGACAGCCCGGCACGGCTACGGCGAATCGCGTTCGATACCGCTTCGACCGCTTCGTTCTGGCCAATCACGCGGCTATGCAGATCCTGTTCCATGCGCAACAGTTTCTCTCGCTCACCTTCCAGCATGCGGGCCACCGGAATACCTGTCCAGCGCGCCAGCACTTCGGCAATCTCCGCATCCGTCACTTTATTACGTAACAGGCGCATGGTTTTACCTTCGGACTGGGTCGCCGCTTCCAACTGTTTTTCCAGTTCCGGAATTTTGCCGTACTGCAGCTCAGACATCCGCGCCAGGTCACCGACACGACGCGCCTGTTCAATGGCGATTTTCGCCTGCTCCAGCTCCGCTTTAATAGTTTGCGTACCAGAGAGCGACGCTTTCTCCGCTTTCCACTCTTCTTCTAACTCAGAATACTGACGCTCTTTATCGCTCAGCTCGTCATTCAGCATGTCGAGACGTTTCTTACTCGCCTCGTCAGACTCTTTCATCAGCGCCTGCTGTTCCAGCTTCAACTGAATGATACGGCGATCGAGACGGTCGAGCTCTTCCGGCTTCGAGTCGATCTGCATACGAATGCTGGAGGCAGCTTCATCGATAAGGTCGATGGCTTTATCCGGCAACTGGCGGTCAGCAATATAGCGGTGAGACAGCGTCGCCGCCGCGACAATCGCCGGGTCGGTGATCTGCACATGGTGATGCAGTTCATAACGCTCTTTCAGACCGCGCAAAATCGCAATAGTGTCTTCCACCGATGGCTCTGCCACGAACACTTTCTGGAAGCGACGTTCCAGCGCCGCATCTTTTTCGATGTACTGACGATATTCATCCAGCGTGGTCGCACCGACGCAGTGCAGTTCCCCGCGCGCCAGCGCCGGTTTCAGCATGTTACCGGCATCCATCGCGCCGTCGGCTTTACCCGCGCCCACCATGGTGTGCAGCTCGTCGATAAACAGGATGACGTTGCCTTCCTGTTTCGCCAGGTCGTTCAGCACGCCTTTCAGACGCTCTTCAAACTCACCGCGGTATTTAGCCCCGGCCACCAGCGCCCCCATATCCAACGCCAGCACGCGGCGGCCTTTCAAGCCTTCCGGCACTTCACCGTTGATAATACGTTGCGCCAGCCCTTCAACAATGGCGGTTTTACCCACACCCGGCTCACCGATCAAGACGGGGTTGTTTTTGGTACGACGTTGCAGTACCTGAATGGTACGGCGAATTTCTTCATCACGGCCGATCACCGGGTCGAGCTTGCCCTGCTCGGCGCGTTCAGTCAGATCGACGGTGTATTTTTTCAATGCCTGACGTTGGTCCTCGGCACCCTGGTCATTCACGCTTTCACCTCCGCGCATCTGTTCAATTGCCTGAGTGATATTGGCGGTAGTTGCACCTGCGGTTTTCAGCAGGTCGGTCAGAGTGCCACGAGACTCAAGCGCCGCCAGAACGAACAGTTCCGACGAAATAAAGTTATCGCCGCGTTTTTGCGCCAGCTTGTCGCACAGATTCAGCACGCGCATCAGATCCTGAGACGGCTGCACGTCTCCCCCGGTGCCTTCCACCTGAGGTAAACGGCTTAGCGCCTGATCGATAGCCGTACGTAACTGGCCGGCATTAATGCCCGCGGACGTTAATAAAGGACGTACCGAGCCCCCTTCCTGATTCAGCAAGGCGCTCATTAAATGAAGAGGTTCGATAAATTGGTTGTCGTGCCCCAGTGCGAGCGACTGAGCATCGGCAAGAGCTAGCTGGAATTTATTGGTAAGACGATCCAGACGCATGACTCCTCCCATATATAGGTCAATTTTGCTACAGGAGATTAAATGAGGTCATCCCTCAATTATTCAAGGTTAAATGACCTGGTCTATGAGAAAAAAATGTCTGCCTTCTGGATCGTCTTGATTCTATAGGTTATATCAGCCAGATAAAACTTGCCATACGACCCGTAATACGGTCGCGGCGATAGGAGAAAAAATCATCCTTTTCGCTGAATGTACAGCGGTCGCCGCCAAAGATGGCGGTTACGCCAATATTCCCTAAACGCTGACGCGCCAAAAGGTAGATATCTGCGTAATATTTTTCGCCAACAGGACGAAATGCCCTAACCGCGTTGGCGTCTTTGGCCATAAACGCTTCACGTACTTCCGGGCCGACTTCAAAAGCCTGCGGACCAATCGCCGGGCCAAACCAGGCAAGAATATTTTCGGGACGGTCTTTGAAGCAGGCAACGGTCTCTTCCAGCACGCCGTCGCATAAACCGCGCCAGCCCGCATGTGCCGCGGCCACTTCCGTTCCTGCTTTATTGCAAAACAGAACCGGAAGGCAGTCCGCCGTCATCACCGCGCACACCGTCCCGGGCGTATTACTGTAAGAGGCATCCGCACGTTTCGAAGCATAAGGCTCGCCGGTCAGGTGCAGCACATCTTTACCGTGCACCTGCTCCAGCCACACCGGTTTCGACGGCAGTTGGCCCGCCGCGAACATACGCTTGCGGTTCTCCTCAACGTGTTCGAGATTATCGCCACAGTGAGCGCCGAGATTCAGGGAATCCCACGCGCCTTCACTGACGCCACCGACGCGCGTTGAACTACAGGCGGCCACGCCTTGCGGCAGCGGCCATTCCGGGACAATGATTTTGGTCATAACCAGTCTACGTCATCCTTATGTTCTTCAAAGTCGGCACGCATCACGGCGATCAAATCGACCATATCCTGCGGGATAGGCGCATGCCATTCCATTTCAATCCCCGAAATGGGGTGATAGAGACGAAGCATAGTCGCATGCAGCGCCTGGCGATCAAATTTACGCAGTACGGAAATGAACTCATCCGACGCGCCTTTTGGCGGACGCGGACGGCCACCATAGACCTGATCGCCCACCAGCGGATGGGTGATGTGCGCCATGTGCACGCGGATCTGGTGCGTACGCCCGGTTTCCAGACGCAGCCGCAGACGCGTGTGCACACGGAAGTGTTCCATAATACGATAGTGCGTTACCGCCGGTTTCCCCATCGGGTGAACCGCCATGTGCGTACGTTTGGTTGGGTGACGGCTAATCGGTTCCTCAACGGTACCGCCCGCAGTCATGTGACCAATCGCCACCGCCTCATACTCGCGGGTAATCTCGCGCAGCTGCAGCGATTCCACCAGACGTGTCTGCGCCGGAACGGTTTTGGCCACCACCATTAAACCGGTGGTGTCTTTATCCAGACGGTGGACGATGCCCGCACGCGGCACATCGGCAATCGGCGGATAGTAATGCAGCAGCGCATTCAGCACCGTACCATCCGGGTTACCGGCACCCGGGTGAACGACCAGGTCGCGCGGCTTATTGATGACGAGGATATCATCATCTTCATATACAATATCGAGTGGGATATCCTGCGCTTCAAAGCGGATCTCTTCGTCGATTTCAGCATCGATAGCGACGGACTCGCCACCCATGACTTTTTCTTTCGGCTTGTCTGAAACTTTGCCATTGACCTGAACGCGCTGGTCGAGGATCCACTCTTTTATGCGCGATCGCGAATAATCAGGGAACATTTCGGCCAAAGCCTGATCTAAGCGTTGACCGAGTTGTGACTCGGACACCGTTGCGGTGAGTTGTACTCGTTGTGCCATATACAGCTTCTTCGTTAACGTTGGGTTTTTACGGCTTCGCCGTTTAATATAGTGTGCTATTGTAGCTGGTCTTAATCGGGAACAGGAACTGTGAATATCCCGTATAAACATTTTGAGGAAAGTCAAAACGTCATGACGCGCATGAAATATCTGGTGGCAGCGGCCACGTTGAGCCTGGCTTTGGCGGGGTGCTCTGGTTCAAAGGAAGAGGTTCCTGATAATCCGCCTAATGAAATCTACGCAACTGCTCAGCAAAAGCTGCAGGACGGTAACTGGAAACAGGCAATAACGCAACTGGAAGCGTTGGATAACCGCTATCCGTTCGGGCCATATTCTCAACAGGTACAGCTGGATCTGATCTACGCATATTACAAAAATGCCGATCTGCCGCTGGCTCAGGCCGCGATTGACCGTTTCATTCGTCTGAACCCGACGCACCCGAACATCGACTACGTGATGTACATGCGCGGCTTAACCAACATGGCGCTGGACGATAGCGCGCTGCAGGGCTTCTTTGGCGTCGACCGTTCAGACCGCGATCCGCAGCACGCCCGTGACGCATTTAACGACTTCTCGAAGCTGGTGCGCGGCTACCCGAACAGTCAATACGTCACCGACGCCAACAAACGTCTTATCTTCCTGAAAGACCGTCTGGCGAAGTATGAACTTTCCGTTGTTGATTACTACACCGCGCGCGGCGCGTGGGTAGCCGTCGTAAACCGCGTCGAAAACATGATGCGTAACTTCCCGGATACTCAGGCAACTCGCGACGCTCTACCGAAGATGGAAAACGCCTACCGCGAAATGCAGATGACGGCGCAGGCTGATAAAGTCGCGAAAATCATTGCCGCCAACGGCAAAAGCACTCAGTCCTGATCAAACATCTTAGAAAGCAAAACGGCAGCCCGATGGCTGCCGTTTTTTTATTCGTTTTAATGACTTGCTGAAGCGGTTTAGCGCCTGGTCATCCTATCAAATATGGCTGCATTTTCCGGAATCGACAAGTAAAAAATCACTTCTTCCTGTCTTGACTCACAAAATGAATGCGCTGACAAAAAGTGACAAAATAATGTGATATTTATCACACATTTTAAGCAAATCCGAGGTATGCTGGAATCACCAAGACGGAAAGACAAGAGGTAAAATTTATGACAATGAACATTACCAGTAAACAAATGGAAATTACTCCGGCTATTCGCCAGCATGTCGCAGACCGTCTCGCAAAATTGGAAAAATGGCAAACCCACTTAATCAACCCGCATATCATTCTGTCCAAAGAGCCACAGGGATTTGTAGCGGACGCCACGATGAATACCCCTAATGGGCATCTGGTCGCCAGTGCGAAACATGAAGATATGTACACCGCCATTAACGAATTGATCAACAAGCTGGAACGGCAGCTCAATAAGGTGCAACACAAAGGGGAAGCCCGTCGCGCCGCAACGTCGGTGAAAGACGCAAGCTTCGTAGAAGAAGTTGAAGAAGAGTAAACTGAACTTTGTACTTTAATGTGTATCGCCAACGCGCCTTCGGGCGCGTTTTTTATTGACAGAATGAAAACAGAACGAGTACTGTAAAACCTCATCACGCTAAGGATTTAACCTGATAGTGAAACTTCTACCGTTTTTCTTCGCATTCTTTTTTACCTTCCCCTGAATGGGAGGCGTTTCGTCGTGTGATAAAGAATGCGAAGACGAACAATAAGGCCTCCCACACCGGGGGGCCTTTTTTATTGATAACAAGAAAGGCAAACATGATGACTTCGGAAAATCCGTTACTGGCGATACGCGATAAGATAAGCGCCCTTGATGAGAAATTAGTGAGCCTGCTGGCCGAGCGCCGCGGCCTGGCCATTGAGGTGGGTAAAGCCAAGCTGGCGTCTCACCGCCCGGTCCGCGACATCGACCGCGAGCGCGATCTGCTGGAACGCCTGATTACGCTGGGCAAAGCCCACCAGCTTGACGCGCACTACATCACCCGCCTGTTCCAGCTCATCATTGAAGATTCAGTCCTGACCCAGCAAACCCTGCTCCAGCAGCACCTGAATAAAATTAACCCGCACTCCGCACGTATCGCGTTTCTGGGCCCGAAAGGTTCCTACTCGCATCTGGCGGCCCGCCAGTATGCCGCCCGCCACTTTGAGCAGTTCATCGAAAGCGGCTGCCTGAAATTTGCCGATATCTTTAATCAGGTCGAGACCGGCCAGGCTGACTACGCCGTGGTGCCGATTGAAAACACCAGCTCCGGCGGCATTAACGACGTCTACGACCTGCTGCAGCATACCAGTCTGTCGATCGTGGGCGAAATGACGGTCCCTATCGACCACTGCGTGCTGGTCAACGGCACGACCACCCTCGACACCATTGAAACGGTCTACAGCCATCCGCAGCCGTTCCAGCAGTGCAGCCAGTTCCTGAGCCATTATCCGCAGTGGAAAATTGAGTATACCGAGAGCACCTCGGCGGCAATGGAAAAAGTGGCGCAGGCCAACTCACCAACCGTCGCGGCGCTGGGTAGCGAAGCCGGCGGCAAGCTGTATGGCTTGCAGGTGCTGGAACGCTGCCAGGCGAACCAGACGCAGAACATCACGCGCTTCCTGGTGCTGGCGCGCAAAGCGGTGAACGTCTCCGACCAGGTACCGGCGAAAACCACCCTGCTGATCGCCACCGGGCAGCAGGCCGGTGCGCTGGTTGAAGCGCTGCTGGTATTGCGTAATCACAACCTGATTATGACCAAGCTCGAATCGCGCCCGATTCACGGCAACCCGTGGGAAGAGATGTTTTATCTCGACGTCCAGGCGAACCTGGACGCGCTGCCGATGCAAAAAGCACTCAAAGAGCTTTCCGGTATTACCCGCTCGATGAAAGTGCTGGGCTGCTACCCAAGCGAGAACGTGGTACCGGTCGACCCGGTTTAACGTTCGATAAACGGTAGCTTCTTCATCCCTGCGACTTCAACGTGCAGGGTGAAGATGGCACCAGAAAGCGGATACTGCGCCACCTCATCCGCCGACATATTCTCTCGGGTCGTGGTAATAAACAGCGTGCGCATATCCGCGCCACCGAAGCAGACCATCGTCGGGCAACGCACCGGCAGACGATATTCCGCAAGCTGCTCCCCCGTTGGCGAGAAGCGCGCCACGCGCCAGCCGTCAAACATCGCGCTCCAGTAACAGCCTTCTTCATCGATAGCCGCGCCGTCCGGGATCCCCTCACCGTCCTGAAACAAGCGGAACACCTCCCGCGCTCCCGGTTCGCCGTCGGCGTCCAGCGGCGTACGATAAATCACGCCGTTTGGCGTGTCGGAGGTATACATCCAGCCTTTATCCTCGCTGAATGCCAAACCGTTGGCGCCGTGAATATCACACTGAATCACCTTTGGCCTCAGTTGGTTATCCACCCTAACCAACAGCGCCCCGTTGTAATCACCCGGCCCCCAGAAGGTACCGGCATAAAAACGTCCATCGCGATCGGTGCCGCCGTCGTTAAAACGCGCCAGCTGTGGATTACTTGGGTTATCGCAGATTTTATGCTGGAGCAGACCGCGGCTATCGGCAAGCCAGATTGCGCTGCGTAGCGCGACGATAAAGCCCCCCTTCTCCCTCAGCGCAAAGCAGCCAACCTCTTCCGGGAACTGTAAGATCTGGTGGTCGCCCGTCGCAGGTACATAGCGGTGAATTTCACACTCCATGATGTCCGCCCAGTACAACGCCTGCTCGGCGTCGCTCCAGGTCGGGCATTCCGGCAGATGTCCGGTGTAATCAAACAGCAGGTTTGCTTCAGCCATCGTCTTCATCCCATAAAAAAAGCCAGAGGATTTCCCCTGGCTTTCAAGTATATACAGTTTTCGTTTACTGCCGACTGTCATTCGCCTGGCGTAACAGGACGCGGCTCTCACTCTGGAAACGCTGTGCGTAGTCGCCGAACCAGTGTTCCACCTTACGGAAGCTGTCGATAAACGCCTGCTTATCGCCCTGCTCCAGCAGCCCAATTGCCTCGCCAAAGCGCTGGTAGTAACGTTTAATCAGCGCCAGATTGTTACCAGACGACATAATAATGTCGGCGTACAGCTGCGGATCCTGAGCAAACAGACGGCCAACCATCGCCAGTTCCAGGCGGTAGATCGGTGAAGAGAGCGCCAGTAGTTGTTCCAGTTGCACATTCTCTTCCGCCAGATGCAGGCCATAGGCGAAAGTCGCAAAGTGACGCAGCGCCTGGATAAACGCCATATTCTGGTCGTGCTCAACCGCGCTGATACGATGTAAACGCGCGCCCCAGACCTGAATCTGCTCGAGGAACCACTGGTAGGCTTCCGGCTGGCGGCCATCGCAGTAGACCACCACCTGTTTAGCCAGGCTGCCGCTGTCCGGACCAAACATCGGGTGCAGCCCCACAACGGGCCCCGAGTGCACCGACAGCATCGCTTGCAGTGGCCCGGCTTTCACCGAGGCCAGATCCACCAGAATACAGTCCTTCGGTAGCGGCGGTAGCTTTGCAATCACCTGCTCAGTGACGTGGATTGGCACGCTGACGATGACCATACCGGCATCCGCCACCATTTCTGGCGCGTTTGCCCAGTCTTCTTTTTCCAGCGTCCGCACCTGATAGCCGGACAGGGTCAGCATTTTTTCAAACAGCCGCCCCATCTGGCCGCCGCCGCCGACAATCACCACCGGGCGCAGCGACGGACAGAGCGTTTTGAAGCCTTTGTCGTTTTCGCTGGAGTAGGACTCGCGCATCACGCGACGCAGCACATCTTCAATCAAATCAGGCGGCACGCCTAATGCGGCGGCCTCTTTGCGACGCGAAGCCAGCATTGAAGCCTCACGTTCCGGGACATAAATCGGCAGGCCGTACTGGCTTTTGACTTCGCCAACTTCCGCCACCAGTTCCAGACGCTTCGCCAGCAGGTTCAGCAGAGCCTTATCCACTTCATCAATTTGATCGCGCAGCGCGGTCAGTTCAGCAACCATACAATCCTCTTACGCCAGACGAGCCGCCAGATGGCCGCGTAAATCCTTGTCGAGCTCACGCAGCAGCGCATCGGTCGTTTCCCAACTGATGCATGCATCGGTTACCGATACGCCGTATTTCATATCACAGCGCGGCTGCTCGGAAGACTGATTGCCTTCGTGAATGTTGCTTTCAATCATCAGACCAATAATGGAACGGTTACCGTCCTTGATCTGTGCGACAACGGATTCCGCTACCGCAGGCTGACGACGGTAGTCTTTATTGGAATTACCATGACTGCAATCTACCATCAGCGATGCGCGCAGTCCCGCCTGTTCCATCTCTTTTTCACACTGCGCCACATCTTCCGGGCCGTAGTTCGGCTTTTTACCGCCGCGCAGAATCACGTGTCCATCCGGGTTACCCTGGGTGCGCAGCAGGCAAACCTGACCGGCCTGGTTGATCCCCACGAAACGATGCGGCATCGCCGCAGCGCGCATCGCGTTGATGGCGGTCGCCAGCGATCCGTCGGTGCCGTTTTTGAAACCGACCGGCATCGACAGGCCAGAAGCCATTTCGCGGTGCGTCTGCGATTCTGTGGTACGCGCGCCAATCGCTGACCAACTGAACAGATCGCCCAGGTACTGCGGGCTGTTCGGATCCAGCGCCTCGGTTGCCAGCGGCAGCCCCATGCTGACCAGTTCAACCAACAGACGACGGGCAATTTTCAGTCCGCCTTCCACATCAAACGAGCCATCCATGTGCGGATCGTTGATAAGCCCTTTCCAGCCGACGGTAGTACGCGGCTTTTCAAAATAGACGCGCATCACCAGGTAGAGGCTATCGCTGACCTCTTCCGCCAGTGTTTTAAATCGACGCGCATATTCGATGGCAGCTTCAGGATCGTGGATGGAGCAAGGCCCACACACTACCAGCAGACGCGGATCGCGACCGGAGATAATGTCAGAAATCGTTTTACGTGACTGGGCGATTTGCGCTTCCTGCTCAACGGTGAGCGGAAATTCAGCTTTCAGCTGATCCGGGGTGATCAAAACCTGTTCATCGGCGATATTTACGTTATTCAGCGCGTCTTTTTGCATGATGGCATTACCTGTTATGGCTCGTTTGCGATAGTTGTTTCCTCAATGAGGTGCACTCACAATATCATAATGAGTAAAGATATCAATCCAAAATCCGTAAATTATTATTTACAACCCCTATTAAAGGCAAAGTAATTACCACCAATGTGTACAATAATAATTACACTTTTAATTGAGAGGTATAAAAAAGGGCGAACGCCAATGCGTTCCCCCTGATTTAAGCACCCTACTCAGCTGCGCGCGATAATCCCTGCGCGACCCTGCTACGCCAGCGCACCCAGTCAATAGCAACAAACAGCAGTAAACTTGCCCCCATCACCGGCAACGCCAGACCAAGTGCCGCAGTGACGACGAGTGTCGCAATGCGCGCAGGCAGCGCCAATGCCAGCCAGCTTTGCGTCAACGTTTGCAGCGGGCTGCTCTGTAGCTGGGCAGGGCGTTTAATCCACCAGAGCCGATAGCCCATCACAATCGCCACGCACAGCGCCAGCCCAAAGGCGATCAACAAAAGCTGGTTTGGCAAACCGAACAGGATCCCCATATGGAAATCAACACCCCAGCGCGTGAGCTTTGCCATCAACGGAAAATCAGCAAACTGCGTAGAGTCGATAATCGCCAGAGAGTGCGGATCGACCGCAACGGCATCGACCTGCGTGGGCCAGCGCCGGTCGATCTCAGTGACCGTCCAGGCACGATCGGCGCTGCGCGGCGGGCGCATCTCCAGATGAGTGGCATCGATGCCGCCGCGTTGAGCAACGTTAAGGACGGCATCGATCCGCTCCCAGGCGACCTGTGAAACATGTGGCATCATCTCGCCCGAATGGCCGCGATGCTCCGAATGAGGATCCATCGCCATCATCTCACCACCGTGCAGTTGGGTATTGACCTGCGGTGTCAGCCAACCAAAAGCTGCGCGCAGCTTATCAACGTTACCCCCGGCCCACTGCGACCAGGTTAAGCCGGTCGCGGAAAAGAGCAACATTCCCGCCAGAAGAGACCAGCCAAGGGTGACATGCAGGCGGCGCGTATTTTGCAGACGGCTTTTGATCCGTCGCTTAGGGCGGGTAAAGGCCCACAGGACAATTCCCCCCAGCGCGGCCACCCACATCCACGACGCGGCCAGCTCGCTGTATAAGCGCCCCGTATCGCCGAGCAATAGCGATCGATGCGCATAATCAATCCACTGACGCAGCGGTAAAATACCGCTGGTGCCGTAGACCGTCATATCGCCTTTCACCGCCAACGTCACCGGATCAATAAAGATGGCGCGATTTTCCGAGACCTGAAGCGCCGGATCGGCAAACATTACGCGTGTGGTTTCACCCGCTTCCAGCGCAGGTCGTACGGCGCTCAAACGCAACGGTGTATCCAACGCGCGTTCCGCAGCCGCAATCTGCACGGCTATTGGCTGCCGCTCTCCGCCAATGGTGCCGTGTAGCGCATCGCGATACAGCAGGTTCTCTAGCTGCGGCGTGGCGACATACAGCGTGCCCGTCAGGGCCGCGACGAAAATAAATGGCCCAACAAACAGACCGATAAAAAAATGCAGGCGGCGCAGCAGGTGCACCCATGCCGCCCGCGAGGTGCAGGTTGTCATACTCTTCCTTCATACATGCGAAAAGTGGTGTGACGCTGAGGCGTCATTGATTATTTTTAAGCAGGTACAGCAGGCAAACGCGGCGGCGCGCGGGTATCAGGAAAGAGCCAGGGAAAATAGCACCAGTGGGTGACGACAGGTGGGAACAACACAATCGTCACGCGCAGCAACAACGCGCACAGCAGTGCACACAGCGCCAGCATTACGCCTGGCATATGCGTCAGCAGCACGCAGTAGCCGCAGGCTTCACCGTGGTCAATGGGTATGCTGTCCGACATCGAATGATGAGTGGGCATTGGCATCGTCATTTCATGGTGCATACCGGGCATCGCGCTCATTGGCGATTGCTGTAGCGACACCGAGATCAGCGGAGCAAAGATAATCAGCGCCATAGCCAACAGCGCAAGTCCGGCGGCCCACTGTTTCAGTGCTGTGATGTTGAATGCTCTGCCGCTCACACTGCCCTCCAATGAATGAGGGCATTGTAAATGATTTAACAACCAAATGTTAACGCATGGTGCCTTTGAGGATAAAAAAAGGGCCAGCCTTTCGGCCAGCCCTTTCTAACAGGATGTCGCTTGCGCGAATCTTAGTTAAGACGCTCTTTGATACGAGCAGACTTACCAGTGCGCTCACGCAGGTAGTACAGTTTAGCTTTACG
>PPYF01661892.1_pt1 | contig 13055 bp, 15 predicted proteins | sample 1559871 | NCBI WGS metagenome assembly PPYF01 (sample SAMN08240021, study PRJNA423297) | Human gut metagenome, whole genome shotgun sequencing project. | reverse complement strand
ATTTTAGAATCTATTATTCATGTATCACCAATAATGAACAGAGAACGTTCAGTAGGTCCTAAGATGGCATATGAATTACCACCTAATTCTAATCGTGTATCTTTACTAGATTTTAATGAGGAAGAAATATTAAATCTTCTTACATCCTTTGGATCTGGTACAGTCACTAATACTATACGCTCTCTCTTTAATGGATTTGGTAAATCACTATTAGATTATGTTCTAACATTATCTAATTTAGATGGCACCGAAGAACTAAAAGCCTTATCAGATGATGCAATTCAAAAATTATCAGGGGCTCTAGAAAATTTAAAAGAAAAATTATTAAACGCTAATCAATTATATGTCTATAAAAATGAAAATGGTAAAAAAATATATATGCCATTTCCAATGGAAACGGATTGTACATTAATAGAAACGTATCCAACCATCTCAAAAGCAATAGAACAGTCTATCGCTGACACTGGTTCAATTCATACGGCTGACAAGGAATTGGAACGTATTATAGCTAATGCTATAAAAAAAGAAGAGTTACGTCACAAAAAGATAAAAGATGAACTAGATGATACTAAAAAGATGGAAACCTATAAATTATATGGTGATCTTTTGATGATTAATAGTCATATACAAGCTCACTATCAATCTTCTATTGACGTACAAAATTTACTTTCAGAATCAGCAGAAACTATAACAATTCCCTTAAAACCTGAATTGACCATTGTAGAAAATGGACAATGGTATTACAAACTATATACAAAATTAAAGAATCGGATTATTAGTGGCCAATACCAACTAGATCAAAGTACGATAAAATTAGAATATTATAGAACAATCTTATACAGTTTATCTTTAGCCACAACTAGAGAATCATTAGAAGAAATACGCCATGAATGTATGGATGCAGGCATTATTAAGAAATCTAAAAAACCTCTCTCCTATAAATTGGGAAAATCGAATTACATTCATCTTGAAATCCCAGAAGGCGAACTTTATATCGGACGAAATAACCAGCAAAATGAATACTTAACTCATCGTTTTGCAAAACCAAATGACCTGTGGTTTCATACACAGGATATTCAAGGTTCTCATCTCATTTTACGTACGAATCATGAACCTGATGATATGCTCATTTCACAAGTAGCAAAATATGCTGCCTATTTTAGCAAGGCCCGTCATTCATCAAAAGTTCCTGTAGACTATACATATATAAAAAATATCAAAAAACCACCTAAATCACCTTTAGGATTTGTGATTTTTAACACTCATCAAACAATGATTGTTGAACCAGAAAAACCACCTATGTATGAGGAATAACAAAGCCCCCGATAGATACCTATCGGGGGTTTTCTCTGCAATCATTAGCATTATCTGTACTGATTACAATATATTATTGATTATCAGTTTTTTGTTCACTTTGTTGCAAGCTTTCGCGGTTTTGACGTAGGCTTTCCAACGTTTTTTCTAAATTGTTTTCTACATATTTCAATACATCACCAGCATATTGAATAGAGCTAGATTTTAACTCTTCAGAAGATTGGTTTGCAGCATTGATAATTTGATTAGCTTGTTCTTGTGCTTGCTTAACAAGTTCACTTTCAGCAGTCAATTTAGCAATGTAATCTTTGGCTTGATCGATTAATGTTTCAGCTTGACGTTGAGCATCAGCCAATACTTTATCTTTTTCGGCCACAATACGACGAGATTCATCGAGCTCAAGTGGTAAAGATTCTTGAATTGCATCGATAATACGCATAATTTCATCTTCTTCAACCATGCGTTTTGTAGTCATAGGAATACGGCTGCTAGATTCAATAAGAACCTCTAAATCTTCAAGTAATTTTTCTGTTTTCATACAATTCACTCCTATTATTTATTACCATCGATGTTAAAACGTTTTTCTAATTTTATCTTTACATCGTCAGGAACAAGTCCATCTAACTTACCACCAAATTTAGCTAACTCACGAATCCCTGTTGAGCTTACAAAAGAATATTTATTATTGGTCATAATAAACACGGTTTCAATATCATCATCCAAGTATTTTGCAAATAGAGCACGTTGAAATTCATATTCAAAATCACTAAGAGCTCTAAGTCCACGAATAATAATACTTGCATTTTTGGATTTAACATAATCGATGAGCAATCCACCTGTACAGTCGATTTCTACATTAGGAATATGCTTAACCGCATTGCGAATCATCTCAACGCGTTCTTCCATAGTAAACAATGAATTCTTATTAGGATTTGAACTTACAGCGATAATCAACTTGTCTACGAGACGACTACCGCGCTCAAAAATGTCAACGTGACCATTTGTAACGGGGTCAAAACTTCCTGGGCAAACTCCTATCCGCAAGGGTCTAACTCCTTTCACTATGTTTCACAAAATATGAAACAAGGGTGTAACCAAATTTTTGTTTCTTTATACATTCCCATTCTGGTGGCATGGTGAAAGCCTCATCTTTATGATGTTCCAAGACTAAAACACCATCATCAGCTAATGCATCATTAGCCACAACAAAATCAATAGTCTCCTGTATAAAGCCATTTTCATATGGTGGATCAGAAAAAATATAATCGAACTGCTGGTCACCTATAAAATGTTTCAATTGTGAAAGTTTCTTAGGTATGATTTGAATTCGATCCAACACACGACAATGTTCCGCATTCTCTCGAATTAATTTACCAGTTCGATAATCAACAGCAATCGCTGATTCAGCTCCACGACTAAGCGCTTCAATGGCAACTGCACCAGTACCAGAAAATAAATCTAATACACGAGTACCAAATATACCGCGATGCGCTAATACGTTGAAGATACTTTCACGAACACGATCCAAGGTGGGACGTGTATCCATCCCCTTCGGAGCTTTTATAGTATGGCCCTTTGCAGTGCCTCCGATAATTCGCATACAATCCTCACTAGATTATACTCATTAATTATAGTATATAAATACCTAAAATAAAAGTATCTTTTACAATTATGATACTTCGATTTTACTATCTCGGCCCATCAATTCTTGCAATGCTAATTGAGGGGACTTCTCTTCATATAATACCTCATATAGTGATTGTGTGATAGGCATTTCTACATGGTGTTTTATGGCCATATCACGAATAATAGATGTTGCAAAAAATCCTTCTACCACCATATTCGTATGATTCATAATGTAGTCCATTGTTTTACCATCTGCTAGCTGTTGTCCTGCAGCACGGTTACGACTATGCTGGCTCATACAAGTAGCGATTAAATCCCCCATACCAGCTAAGCCTGCATAAGTTTCTTTTCTTGCGCCGAGAGCTAAACCAAATCGAGTCATTTCATGTAGACCACGAGTTAGTAATAAAGCCTTACAATTATCTCCAAGAGATAATCCATCAACGATACCAGCAGCCAAGGCTATTACATTTTTTGTAGCCCCTGCTAATTCAACACCAATATAATCGTCACTCGTATATATACGAAATTCTTTGCTGTGTAATGCCTGTTGTACCTTTTTACCTATGTCCATAGATGTCGTACCTACTACGGCTGCAGCAGGTAAGTTTCTACCAATTTCCTCAGCGTGATTAGGACCGGATAAAACAGTTAAATGGCATCCGACAGAGGATAATTCCTCCTTCATGACTGTAGTCAATAACTTACCACTTTCCCGTTCTACACCTTTAGAGCATAACACGTATATTTGATCTTTGTGAGCATATCTTTTTAAATTCTGTAAAGCTGTGCGCACATGAATAGATGGTGTAACAATCAATACAATATCAGCCTGCTCAATAGATGTTTGTAAATCAGAACTAATGATGAGTTCATCAGGCAATATAACACCAGCTAAATATGACTTATTTTCCCTGTACTTAATAAGTTCATCCTTAAACTCTGAACGTCTGCAATATAAGGTTGTATCATTTCCGGCCACTACAGATTTAATAGCAAGAGCTGTCCCCCAACTACCAGATCCGACGATGCAAACTTTCATATTACTCTCCTTTTTTAACGCGTTCTACCTTTAATTCTTTACCAGCTAGTAAACGAGAAATATTTTCTCGATGACGTATGATAACAAACAATGCAGCTAGCGCACCAAATCCTACAAACCACCAGGATTCACCCATTACATACATCAATACAGGAACAAGCGCAGCCGCTACTATAGAACCTAGAGAGACTAATTTAGTGAAATATACAATGATGCCCCAAATAGCAAAACAAATAACTGCAACTATTGGAGATAATGCAATGAGTACCCCCAAACCAGTTGCAACACCACGGCCACCTTTAAATCCAAGAAATACTGACCAATTGTGTCCAACCATGGCCAAAATACCACCTAGAATCATGTACATGGGATTTAAATGGGAAAACAAAAATACCCCAATGGCGCCCTTTAATGCATCACAGAAAAATACAGGAAGCGCTGCCTTTAAACCAATAACACGATATGTATTTGTAGCACCTATATTTTTGGATCCATATAGACGGACATCTGTATTGAAAAATAATTTACCAATAATGAGTCCGCTAGGAATTGAACCGATTACATAGGCTAATAACGCATACCCTATAATAGGCATAAAATCATTCACAACTGTCACCCTTACCCTTTGTACTTATTACTCTTCATCTTCACGTTTTTTACCACGAAGAATTAATCGAATTGGAGTCCCTTCAAAACCAAAACTTTCACGTAAACGATTTTCCAAGAAACGCATATACGAGAAATGAATTAATTCGGGTTCATTTACAAAAAGAATAAAGGTAGGCGGTTTAACACTGGCTTGTGTCATATAGTAAATTTTTGGAATTCTACCATTACGGGATGGAACTGGATTTACAGTTTGAGCATCTTGTAGTAATTGATTTAATGTACCAGCCATGTGTCCAGTGCGTATCAATAGAGTCCCGAGTAGTGCCAGCTACATCGGAAACGATAACGCGATCTTGACCTAACAGTGCATTAGTCAAGGATGATTTACCTACATTAGGACGACCAATGATGGCCACATGAATGGTATCTTCTTCATCTACATTAGTTCCTACAGGTGGAAAATGTTTAACCGTATCATCTAATAAATCACCTAGATTCATTAAATTCTTTGCAGAAATGCCAATTGGATCACCAAGTCCCAAATTATAAAACTCATAAATATTAGGTTCTTGATTTACACTGTCAATTTTATTCACTACAAGGACTACTGGTTTTCCACTAGTACGTAAAATATTGGCCACTTCTTCATCAGCCGGTACAATACCTTGCTTGCCATCAACCACAAAGAGGATTACATCAGCTTCTTCAATAGCGAGTTCAGCTTGTAAACGCATCATTTTAGGAATGACATGACTGTTCTCTGTTACAAACTCGATACCACCTGTATCAATCATTGTAAACTCACGATTAAGCCATTCTGCATCGAAGTAAATTCTATCTCGTGTAACGCCAGGTATATCCTCGACGATAGAAATTCGTTTATTAACAATGGCATTAAATAATGTAGATTTACCTACATTTGGACGACCAACTACGGCCACTAATGGTTTTGCCATACTTTCACCTCTTTTATTATCTATATACATCACTTCATTTTATCATATTAAAGGGAATGTACGCAAAAAGGCTAATCAAGGAAAACCTTGATTAGCCTCATTAAAAGATTCTGAATTATTCAGCGTCTTCTTCTGTTTCTTTTGCTTCCATCAACTCAGTCAAAGCCAAGCCCAATTTCTTTTCATCTTTGTTAAGAGAAATGATTTTAACTTCAACTTCTTGACCACGGTTCAAGTAATCTTCAACTTTCGCATTACGTTGTTTTGTAATTTGAGAAATGTGAAGTAAACCTTGAATATCATCGTTAACAGCTACAAATGCACCATAAGCTACCAAACGAACAACTTTACCAGTGATTACATCACCAACGTGTAAAGTTTCTTCAGCAACATCCCATGGGCTCTTAGTTAAAGCTTTTAAGGACAAGGATAATTTGTTGCTTTCAGGGTCGAAGGATTGCAATTTAACTTCGATTTCTTGGCCAACGGAAAGAACATCTTCCACTTTTTTAATTTTTTGCCAAGAAATGTCGGAAATATGAAGTAAACCTTCAATACCACCGATATCTACGAATGCACCATAAGGCATGATTTTACGAACGATACCTTTATAGTTTTCACCAACGTTGATATTTTTCAATGCTTCAGCTAATTTTGCTTGACGTTCCACTTCAAGTACTGCACGGCGGGAAAGAACCAAACGGTTTTTCTTTTCGTCGATTTCAAGAACTTTTGCTTCGAATTCAGTACCAACCAAGTTGTCCAAAGATTTTACGAAATGCACATCACCTTGGGACAATGGAATGAAACCACGAAGGGATTTTACTGTTACCACCAAGCCAGCTGGGATAGCATCGATACCTTTACATACGATAGGTTCGTCTTTTTCTTGAGCTTCGATAACATATTGCCAATCTTCATCTTTAGCCAAACGAGTCATGGAAAGATAAATAGGATTATCTTCTTTGATGTGGTTCATGATAACTGCTTTAATTTCATCACCATTTTTCAACACATCTTTGGCAGAGTTTGGTGCTGGATAAGAAATTTCAGTTCTATCTACCGTCTGTACTCGGTTAAACCATTCCAGTTGTAATTCAGTAGAAGTTTCAATGTGATATGTTGTACATCCAACGTCTCGACAAACCTCTGCCAATCGATTCGTATTGCCGCTGTTCTTACCACCTATCACAATCATAAGATCTACGTTACGAGCTAATTCAACGGCAGAATTCTGACGCTCCTGAGTTGCATTGCATATCGTTTTGAAAATCTTAAGATTCTTAGATTTTTTCTCTAATATCTCTATTATACTGTTAAATTTGAATTGTGAAAAGGTCGTTTGAACAACTACACCCATTTTTTCAACAACTTGTAGATTTTTGGCGGATTCTTCATCTTCGATGATTATTCCTTTGTTATTCGCCCATAAATTAATACTTTTAACCTCAGGATGGTTTTTTTCGCCTAATATAACCAGTGTCATACCATCTTCGATAACAGATTTTGCATCTTGTTGAGCTTTTTTCACATGTGGACAAGTGGCATCCAAAATGTTTAAGCCTTTCTCTTCTGCTTCTTCGTAAATTGCAGGGCCCACACCATGAGACCGAATAATCATCGTTCCTTCATCAATATCCGCCACCTCTTGAATCGGGCTAACACCTTTACTCTCTAAACGACCAACTACTTGTGGGTTATGAATGATAGGACCCAATGTATAGCTTTTTCCATCGCTATCAGCAGCTTCATTGGCCATTTCAACAGCTCGTTTTACGCCATAACAAAAGCCATGATTTTCAGCTAAAATTATTTCCATAACGTCTCCTCTATGCGATTTTCATGATAGGAATCAATCATGCGTTGAATTTCACCCTTTACGCGATCATTAACCTCTTTAATAGCCTCAGGTGTCGGTTTAGCTTTACTAACAGGTACCTGTTTACCAATGATGCAAGCAACTTGGTTTCTCTTCATATTATGAGAACCGATAATGGCAACTGGGGTAATACCAATTCCTGTACGCAACGCAATGGATGCGGCCCCATCGTGAAAGCGTCCTAATTTTCCATTCTTTTGACGATTACCTTCTGCAAAAATTCCTAATACTTTATTATTCTTTAATAGTCCTAAAGCATGACGAATTGCTATTTTATCTATAGCTCCACGGTTTAAAGGGAATGCACCAAGCCAGGTACAAAAAAATCTTGAAATTGGATTTACAAATAATTCCTGTTTTGCCATAAAGTGTACGTGCCTAGGCAATGCATAGCCGCAAATAGGTGGATCGTTATTACTTAAATGATTTGGCACCACAATAACCGGACCTTCCATAGGGAAATTATCGCGACCATAAACCTTTAATCCATAACCGACTTTATAGCGCAACCAAAAGGCAGTTCGCCAAAGCCATGTAGAAAATTTGTTCATTTAGATTCGCTCCTGTACTAGATGTAATATATGTTCTACAGTTTCATCAAATGTCATTTCGCTAGAATCGACCAATACAGCATCCTCTACCTGAATCAATGGAGATTCCTTTCGATTCTTATCCATATCATCACGTTGCATAACACTGGCTTTAATATCCTCTAAAGTTTGTTCGTTAACTGTACCCTTCACTTCTAAGTAACGGCGCATAGCACGAGCCTCTACAGAAGCGGTTAGATATATTTTTAATTCCGCATTAGGTAATACAACGGAACCGATATCACGTCCATCCAATATAACGCCACCAGCTTCTGCCATAAGTCGTTGTCGTTCAACCAAATATTGACGCACACCTTTATATGAAGCCACTATAGATACAGCATTGTTCACTTGTGGCGTTCTGATAAAATCAGTCACATCTTGACCAGCAATAAAAACCTTACATGAATCGTCACTGGCCTCCATAGTAAGATCTAATTCTGGTAATAATGCTTCTACTGCCTTTTGATTATTTACATCAATATGATTATGCAATACAGCCCATGTAACAGAACGGTACATAGCACCTGTATCGATATAAAGATACCCCAGTTTTTTTGCCACTATTTTAGAAATAGATGATTTTCCAGCGCCTGCTGGGCCGTCAACAGCAACGGCAATTTTATGTGTATTCATAAGTCCCTGTATCACTTTCACAATTTATATAAAATATACTATTCAATCATACAGCGTAAAATGTCTCTATTAAAACGCTTCAGGGTGAGTTATATGCATAGCTGCTACATATCCTGTAGAAAAGGCAGCCTGTAGATTATATCCACCTGTAAAAGCATCAATATCCAATACTTCACCTGCACCATATAAACCTTTAACCAACTTAGATTCCATAGTTTTAGGATTAAATTCTTTAAGAGAAATGCCACCAGCAGTAACAATTGCCTCTTCTACAGGACGTAATCCTTTCACGGTAAGAGGCATATGTTGCAACATATAACCGATTTGTTGTCGTTCTTCCTTTGAAATCTGATTAATCGGTTTTTGTGGATCAATACCGGCCAATTCAATAATTAATGGTATCAATCGACTTGGTAACAAATCTTTCATCCCATTAATTAATTGTTTCTTAGAATAGAGATCAAAATCTTTTTGTAATCGTTTATCTAATGTCTCTGGAGATAATGCAGGTTTTAAATTGATATCTAAACCTATAGTGCCGATATTTTTTTTGCGCATCAATTTTCCCACCGTATGACTAAGGGATAAAACGATAGGACCGGTAATGCCAAAATGGGTAAACATCATTTCCCCAAACATCTTGGCTTGCACCTTATTCTTAGCAACTACAGACAATTCAACATTCCGTAGGCTAAGCCCCATTAAATCTTTTACCCAAGACTCTTCAACAAATCTTCATTGGTAAAGCGCTCGTAAGCACCATATAAAAACTTACCATTGCCCGGTGTATTTTTAATAAAATCAGACATATCACAAGCATTCGTAATATTGCAGCGTCCTTTGCCGGTAATGCCCATCTTTTTACCAACATAATTCATTTTTTCGAGAAGCGTTACCTTTGCCCCTTCTCGACCAGCAATGACAGCAGCCATTAGCCCTGCTGCACCACCTCCGATTACAACGACGCGCTTCATTTAGAAGCTCCTAACGCTTTAAGTGCACTTACTTCACGTTGTGTTAATTGACGAACACCACCGCGCTTAACACCACTTAATGTTAATCCACCATAAGCAATACGTTTTAAATTATGAATTCGGTAACCAAAATGTTCAAACATACGACGTACTTGTCGATTACGACCTTCATGAATAGTAATTTCTACTTCGTGAACCCCATTGTGGTCATCAAATCCTAAATCTACAAGTGTAGCAGGTGCTGTCACACCATCTTCAAGAGGCACACCATCGGCGATAACCTGTAAATCTGTATCATTTACACGCCCCTTAATACGAACTTCATATGTCTTTTCAACGCCTTTAGATGGATGTGTAAGATTCTGAGCTAGTTCTCCATCATTTGTTAAAAGCAATAAACCTTCCGTATGTAAATCAAGTCGTCCAATTGGATAGATACGGCGTTTTTCATTTTTAATATAATCCATTACAGTTTCCCGTCCTTGTGGATCTGTAACAGATGTAATTACACCTTTCGGTTTATTCATTAAATAATACACAGGTTTTTCCACGGCTAATAATTGTCCATCAACCATGACCTTATCTTTCATAGGATCAACCTTAACACCCAGTTCCGTCACTTTACGGCCATTGACACGTACCTTACCAGACGCAATTAATTCTTCTGCCTTACGACGAGAAGCTACACCACAGCTGGCGATAAATTTTTGTAATCGTTCCATATTATATCCTTTTCTATATGTTCTCTGTTCCATCCTCATTAGGAGATTCTATTAAGCTTTCGTCTTTCACACTGTCTATTGATACACCTGACATATCAGACTCTGCAGTATCTAGCTCTTTGTGCAAATCATCAATTGAAGTAACACCTGTACTTCGCAGAAATTCATCAGTTGTGCCATACAGAATAGGGCGACCTACCGTATCCTTATGGCCCAACTCAGCAATTAATGAACGAGACAATAAGTAAAAATAATATCATCATTTTCGTAAAACATGACTAATTCTTGTTGTTTTAAAAGTTCTAGTACAGCCATGAATATAGTTACCATACCACTTTTAGATTCTATAGCAACAAGTAGCTCACGAAACGCCAATCGTTCACCACGCCTTGCACGACTCGCTAAGGATACGATCATATCCTCTAAGCTGTATGCATCTTTCTCAACAGTTACTTGACGAACCTGTTGTTCATCTTCAGATTCAACGGTCTTATGTAATACAGAATAGAATATATCATATAATTTAGATAGTTCTAAATTATAATAACTATCTAAACCTAATACACTCGTTTCCTCAGGGCGACTAAACACATTCGACTCAACCGATGCTTTTTCCATTAATAGCTGAGTAAAATCTTTTATCTTTTTAAACTCTACTAACTTAGCCACTAATTCATCTCGTGGATCTTCGCTTTCATCTGGTTCCGGTTCAACCTTAGGTAATAGCATACGGGACTTAATTTGTAATAATGTAGATGCCATTACAAGGAATTCACTACTATAATGGATATCAAAATGATTCCAATTATCTAGGTATTCTAAATACTGGCTTGTGATTTCAACGATTGGGATATCCGTGATTTCAATTTTATGTTTTTCAATTAAATGTAAAAGTAAATCGAGAGGTCCCTCGAATACATCCAATTTATAATTATAGTCCCCCATGAATCCCCATTCCTTAACGATACTATTTCATAACTATATAATTATATCGTAAATCGAAAATTTCTTCTACGTTCACCATATATAATTGTATTTTTTAGTATTCTTTGTTATCTTATAATGTGAAGAAAATTATATATTTGTTGTAATCTCCTTTAGAAAGGATACATTATGTTGTCATCAATGAAATCATTGATTCAAAATCCTATTTTGCGCTTTGGCATTATAGGCATAGTGCTCTACATTGCACTATTTTTTATTTATGAACCTATCACATTAGGACTTGATGTAGAGGATATTACAATCCTTGCGGTACCGACCATGGTTGGTATGTTTTTATTCCAATACTTTATGAGTTGTACCGTATTTCATCGTGCGTTCTTAGGATATGGTTTAGTAGGCTTACTATGGGGACTCACATTTCCATTATTATTTCATTGGTCTTATGTAAAACCTCTATATTTCTATGAGTTTGCCAATGATTTTCTATTCGGCTTACTTCTATTTATGGGGCTTTCAGGTATCCAATATTTGGTAACCCAAACGGGACGTCTACAGAAATTAACATCAGCTATACTAGCTTTATTCTCTTCGTTCCTTAGTCTTATTCCATTATTACAAATTGGTTATTATATAACCACCTGGCACTGTTTAACACCAGCAAGCCTATTGGCCGTATACATGACAAATCCTGAAGAAGCCTTTGGATTCTTAAAAATGCAACAATACAACGATAATCACCATCTTGTATTTGATTCATTCAATTTGGATACAAAGGATACGACACCTACTAAAACGCCTGGAACTATCATTCTCGTTATCGGTGAATCCAGTTCCCGTGATTATATGAAGGTCTATAATCCAAAATTGCAATACGATGACACACCTTGGCAAGAGGATATGCGCGATCACAATAAAGATTTTATCTTCTTTAATCATGCGTACTCTTCCTACGTACAAACGGTACCAACCTTAGAACGTGCCCTTTCAGAGCGCAATCAATATAACGACCGACCATTCTTAGATTCTGCTAATATTTTGGATGTAGCTAAAAAAGCAGGTTACACCACATCGTGGTTCAGTAACCAAGGCGTATTTGGCGAATACGATACAGCTATTTCTTTGATGGCTAAAACGGCGGATACTACAAAGTGGGCTCACGAATCTTATGGCTTCTCTGATTTATATGATGAAGCATTATTGCCATTGTTAAAAACAGCTGATCCAAGTAAAAATAATTTTATCGTAATTCATATTATGGGCAGTCATATTTATTATAATGACCGCTATCCGCATGAATTCAGTAAATGGAAAAAAGGTCCCAATCCTGAAGGTATCGAGGCTTATGCTAATAGTCAGCTCTATACAGATTGGTTGTTACAACAAATCTACACCTATGGTAAAGATAATTTAAATCTTCAAGCTATGGTATACTTCTCTGATCATGGTGAAAGCGTTGACAAGTCCCACAATCCAGACACCTTTGATTTTGTGATGACTCACATTCCATTCTGGATGTACTTATCGCCTCAATATCGTGCAGCATATCCTCAAACGGTATCAGCACTCGATAGTCATGAACATCAATATTTCACAAATGATTTATTATACGATACATTAGTTGGTCTCATGCATGCACCAAACAGTCGTTACGATAAAACAAGAGACTTTAGTAATAGTGCTTATCGATTTAATTTACACAATTTAACAACACTATTAGGTGAACAGCCATTAACAAATGACCCAGTTAATGCAGGTCAATAAC
>PPYF01066260.1_pt1 | contig 13056 bp, 8 predicted proteins | sample 1559871 | NCBI WGS metagenome assembly PPYF01 (sample SAMN08240021, study PRJNA423297) | Human gut metagenome, whole genome shotgun sequencing project. | reverse complement strand
GCGTCCATGATGTAGTTGGTCGTGCCATTGAGGATGCCCCAGACGCGGGAGATATGGTTGGCGTTCGCGGCCTTTTCGAGGTTCGTCAGCCACGGGATGCCGCCGCCGACCGCCGCCGTGCACCGCAGTGCTGCGCCGTGCTCTTTGGCGAGCGCGGTGAGTTCGTCGTAGTACCGGCACATGAGGTATTTGTTCGAGGACACCACGTTCTTCCCGGCGCGCAGCGCGGCCGCCACGTATTCATACGCCGGGTGCAGGCCGCCCATGACCTCCACGACGGTGTCGACCGCCGGGTCGTCGAGAATGTCCTGCATCTCGTAGGTGGTTCGGGCTGTCAGCTCGCCGAGATCGCGCCGGCACAGCACCCACGCCGCGCGGATATCGTCCCGGCCGGCGAGCATATCGTAAACGCCCCTGCCGACAACGCCAAAGCCCAGAAGTCCGATGTTCATGATGTTCCCTCACTTTGTTTTGATGAAAATTGCCCGCGTATAGCGGACAGATGTTTTTCGAGCGAGAACAATATACCACGTCTGCCCCCGGATTGCAAGGGCGCGCGGGCACATTTTCCCGAAACCGGCAAAAAACCGGCAGAAGCGTGCTTCTGCCGGTTGCCTTTGTGCAGTTTTACTGTCCGCGGTTTTGCAGCGCGGTCAGGTAGGGGTTGAAGCGGCGCTCGGTCTCGAGCGTGGAGCAATCCATGTGGCCGGGGTAGACCTCGTAATCGCCGGGCAGAGCCGCGATCTTGGCCAGCGACTGCAGCTCGACCTCCATGCTGCCGCCGGCGAAATCCGTGCGGCCGCACGAACCGGCGAAGAGCGTGTCGCCGGTGAAGAGCGCGTCGCCGCAGATGAGCGTCACGCCGCCGGGCGTGTGGCCGGGCGTTTCCATGACGCGGAAGGTCAGATTGCCGACCTTGACCTCGTCACCCTCCTTATAAAAGATCGTGCCCTCGGGCGGGGTGAACGTGTAGCTGTCGAAGGCGACGGCCGTGCCTGCGTCGAGCGCGTTCATGTACACGGGCGCACCGGTCTCCTCGTGCACGGCGTAGACGGCGCCGGTGTGGTCGTAGTGGCCGTGCGTGAGCAGGATGGCGCGGCAGGTGAGGTGGTTGTCCTCGAGGTAGTAGAGGATGGTGTTGGACTCGTCGCCGGGGTCGATGACGGCGCACTCGAGCGTGGTCTCGTCCGTGACGATGTAGCAGTTGGTCATGAGGTGCCCGACGGGCAGACATTTGATGAGCATGGGGTGGCCTCCTTTATAAATGATCGGTATCGAGCAGGATGGTGACAGGGCCGTCGTTGACGGATGCAACTTTCATGTCCGCGCCGAACACGCCCGTGCGCACCGGGAAGCCGCGGGCCTCACAGCCCGCGATCACGCGCTCGTAGAGCGGCACGGCGGTCTCCGGCCGGGCGGCGGCCGTGAAGCCGGGGCGGCGGGAGCGGCAGTCGGCAAAGAGGGTGAACTGGCTCACGATGAGCAGCTCGGCCCCGGCGTCGGCGGGGTTGACGTTCATTTTGCCATTGGCGTCCTCGAACACGCGCAGGCCGCAGATGCGGTCGACGATGCGGTCGGCCTCCGCCGCCGTATCGGACACGTGCACGCCCAGCAGGACAAGGAAGCCCCGGCCGATGCGGCTGTATTCGGCGCCGTCGATCGTGACGGACGCCTCGGTAACGCGGGTGACGACGGCTCTCATGCTTTGCCCTCCTGTTTGGCTTTCTTTTCCTGTTCCGCCTGCAGCTCGGCGGTGTGCGCGGCGGCTTTTGCGGGGTCGGACGCGCCGCTGCGCGAGATGCGGATGACGCCGCGGATGGCGCTCAGGCGGCTGATGATCGTGCGCAGCTCAGCCAGGTCGTGCACCTCAACGGTGATCGTGATGGTCGAGCGGCCGCTGTCCACGTCGCGCGCGGTGAGCGTGCGCACCTTGGCGTTGAGCGTGTTGAGCGCCGTGGCCACGTCCATGACGAGGCCCGAGCGCTGCGCGCTGAGCATCATGAGCGTCGTGCTGTAGGCATCGGTGGTGCGCTCGGCCCAGCTCACGCGGATCCAGCGGCCGGCGGTCTCCGGATTGTCGCGGCTGGCGAGATAGTTTTCGCAGTCCGTGCGGTGGATGGACACGCCCGCGCCGCGCGTGATGAAGCCGATGATGCTGTCGCCGGGCACCGGCGTGCAGCAGCGGGAGAATTTGATGAGGCAGTTGTCCAGCCCCTCGACGAGGATGCCGTGCACGGCGTGGCGCGGACGCTTGTTGCGGCGCTCGGCCGCCTCGTTGATGCGGTCGATGGCGTTTTTCTGGTTGGCCTTCTGGTTGCGCAGGATCTCGTCGCGGATGCGGTTGACGGTGCGCGTGGCGGTCACGCCGCCGTAGCCGATGGCGGCGTACAGATCGTCGAGCGAGGTGAAGGCCAGCCGCTTGAGGATCAGCGGCAGGATCTCGTCGCCCATGATGTCGGCCGGGGCGATGCCGTTGGCGCGCAGCTCGCGCTCAAACTGCTCCTTGCCGTGGACGATGTTCTCCTCGCGGCGCTCTTTTTTGAACCACTGCTTGATCTTCGTGCGCGCGGCGCCGCTCTTGGCGAGGTTCAGCCAGTCGCGGCTCGGGCCGGGCGCGTTTTTCGACGTGCGGATGTCGACAATGTCGCCGTTTTGCAGCACGTAGTCGAAGTTCACGATGCGGCCGTTGACCGTCGCACCGACCATGCTGTTGCCGATCGCGGAGTGGATGCTGTAGGCAAAGTCGATCGGCGTCGCGCCGGCGGGCAGATTGATGACATCGCCCTTCGGTGAGAACACGAACACCTCGTCGGCGAACATATCCACCTTCAGGTTGTGGAAAAAGTCCTGCGCGTCGGACTCCTGCTGCGTCTCGAGCAGGCGGCGGATCCAGGCGAACTTCTCCTCGTCGCCGGGCTTCGTGCCCTCGCCGCTGCCGGTCTTGTATTTCCAGTGTGCCGCAACGCCGTACTCCGCCGTCATGTGCATCTCCCAGGTGCGGATCTGCACCTCGAACGGGATGCCCTCCGAGCCGATGACCGTCGTGTGCACACTCTGGTACATGTTCGGTTTCGGCGTGCTGATGTAGTCCTTGAAGCGGCCGGGCAGCGGCTTATACATATCGTGGATGATGCCGAGCACGTTGTAGCAGTCGGGGATCGTGTCCACGATGACGCGAAACGCGCACAGGTCGAAAATGCCGTTGATGTCGAGCTTTTGCGCGTACATTTTGCGGTAGATGCTGTAGATGTGCTTGATGCGGCTCGAGATCGTCGCGTGCACGCCGTCTGCCTCCAGACGCTCGCGGATCTGTGTGCGCATCTCGCCCATGAATTTTTCGAGCGTCGGCATGCGCTGATCGAGCGCGTCCGTGATGGCCTTGTAGCCCGTGGGGTCGAGATACAGCAGCGAGAGGTCTTCGAGCTCCCACTTGATCTTCTGCATGCCGAGGCGGTGCGCGATGGGGGCGTAGATCTCCATCGTCTCGAGGGACTTGATGCGCTGCTTTTCCTCGCTCTGGTAGGCCATCGTGCGCATGTTGTGCAGGCGGTCGGCCATCTTGATGAGGATGACGCGGATGTCCTTGGCCATGGCCAGGAGCATCTTGCGCATGTTCTCCATCTGCTGTTCTTCGACGCTCGTGTACTGCACGCGCGTGAGCTTCGTGACGCCCTCGACGATGTCGGCCACCGAGGTGCCGAAGCTGCGCGCAATGTCCTCGTGCGTGAGCGAGGTGTCCTCAATCGTGTCGTGCAGCAGCGCGGCGATGATCGAGTCCTCGTCGAGCCCCATCTCCGCCGTGATGATGGCGGCGGCGATGCAGTGCGACACGTAGGGCGAGCCGTCGCGGCGCTTCTGGCCGGAGTGGGCCCGGTCGGCGCACTCGAAGGCCGCGCGCACGCGGCCAAGATCGGCCGGGATGCCGGCGGCGGTGATCTTCTGTTCCAGCTCCTGATAGTGGGCCTCAAGGTCGTAGGGCTTCGGGGCCACGTTTTCGGCGCGGGTCGCTTCAGACATAGGGACAGCTCCTTTCCCGAACGGAATGGGGATTTCTTGCAAGTGTTTCATAGCAGGCTCTGGCGGCGCTCGCGCAGGGTCTGCAGCAGCTTCGACGCGCCAAGGTCCACCTTGCCGCTCGTCGGCAGGGGGCGCAGGCGCAGCGTTTCGCCGTCAAAGTCCACGGCGGCGAGACCCATCTCGGCCATGACGCGCAGGCACACGCAGAACTTCTCCGGCCGCATGGGCGCGCGCGCGGGCAGCTCCTCGAGCGGGAAGGCCACCGGCGCGTTCAGCCACCGCCACGCCACGGCGAAGTCCGCGCGCAGGGGATAGAGATCCACCGTGTCCCACGCGGGGATGCACTGATTTTTCAGCAGCGCGCGGCACAGGGGCAGCGGGTCACTCGGGCGCACGTCGGTCACGAGCAGCTGCACGCTGCGGCGGCCGCGGAATTCGTTGATCTGCGGCGTGAAGGCCACGTCCACCCACTGGCCGATGCGCACGCCCAGCTGCGCCGGGGTGCACGAGAAGAAGATGCCGGCATAATTATACCCGCCCTTGGCAAAATGCAGCCGCAGGTGGCGGCCGCCGCCGATGGGCACGGCGTTGACGAGCCGTGCGCCCGTGATGCACAGCAGGGGCTTGGGGTTGCCGTTGCCGCACGGCTCGAGCGCGTCGAGCGACTCGATGCACGGCATGGTCAGCAGGTGCGGATCGTTCACGCGCAGGTCGCACGTGAGCTCCGGCAGGTCGTCGGCCGGGTTCTGGCGGTAATACTCGCCGAGCGCGCGGCGGAAGCGGTCGATGTTCTCGCGCCGGATCGTCAGCCCGGCTGCCAGCGCGTGGCCGCCGAAGCCCTCGAGATACTCCGAACAGGCGCTCAGGGCATTGTACAGGTTGAAGCCGCCGAAGCTGCGGCACGAGCCCTTGCCGCGCTCGCCGTCGCAGCAGATCATGATCGTCGGCAGGTGGAACTCCTCGCTCAGGCGCGAGGCGGCGATGCCGATCACGCCCTGGTGCCACGAGTCGCTCGCAAGCACGAGCGGCATCCGCGGCGGGTAGCGGCACGCGATGGCCGAGGCCTCCTCCCAGATCTGCTGTTCGAGCGCCTGCCGCTCGCGGTTGAGCTGGCAGAGCCCGGCGGCGTAGCGGTCGGCCTCGCCGTCGTCATTCGTCAGCAGCAGCAGCGCTGCAACGGCCGTCTTGCCCAGTCGGCCGGCCGCGTTGATGCGCGGCGCGAGCGTGAAGCCGATGGTCGTGGCCGTGACGGGGCGGCCCTCCGCGCCGCACTTGTGCAGCAGCGCGCGGATGCCCGGCCGGGGGCGGGCGTTGATCTGCGCCAGCCCCTGCGCCACGAGATAGCGGTTCTCGCCCGTGAGGGGCATCACGTCCGCCACCGTGCCGATGGCGACGAGGTCGCCGTATTCGCGCAGCACCCGGTCGCTGCCGCCCTCGAGCGCGCACAAAAGCTTATATGCCACGCCCACGCCCGCGAGCCCGCTGTTCGGGTACTGCGAGCCGGGGCGCTTCGGGTCGACGACGGCCACGGCGTTCGGGATCGCCTGCCCGCTGCACTCGTGGTGGTCGGTGATGACCATGTCGATGCCGCGCTGCAGGGCGTAGTTCGTCTCGTCGATGGCGGTGATGCCGCAGTCGACGGTGATGATGAGCGTGATGTCGCTCGTGCGCTGGAGATTTGTGATCGCGTCCATGTTCAGGCCGTAGCCCTCTTCGATGCGGTCGGGGATGTACGGATGCACGGGCACGCCCTGCCGGCGCAGATAGTCCGTGAGCACGCACGTGGATGTGATGCCGTCGACGTCATAGTCGCCGAACACGGCCACGTTTTCCCTGCGCTCGATGGCAGTGCGGATGCGTGCGACGGCCTTGTCCATGTCCTGCAGGAGCATGGGGTCGAACGCGCTTTGGTCGCCGCCGCTGAGAAAGGCGCGCGCCTGCATGGGGTCAGCATACCCGCGCAGGGCCAGCAGCACCGCCAGCAGCGGCGAGTAGCCCGCGCGCAGCAATGCCTCCGGCGGCTGCGGCGCCGTGTATGGAATTTGCCAGTTGCGGTATTTCATAAGTGCAATGTGCCTCGAATCCAAAAACGATACCTATAGAAATAATTTATTATTTTATCAAATTTTATGGCCGGATGCAAGAGGCGTGTGTCGGGTATCGGCGGCTGCCGCGCAGATTTGTCGAACAGATCGGGCGATGTGCGCGCGGCGGCCGTCCGGGTTTCCTGTGCTTGACAGGTGTTGGCTGCGGTGGTACGATGTGACGGAGCGTGCCGGCGTGGCGAAACAGGCAGACGCAAGGGACTTAAAATCCCTCGGTGGCAGCACCGTGCGGGTTCGAGCCCCGCCGCCGGCACCACGTCGGAGCGGACTGCATATCGTTCGCTCCGACCTTTCAGCAAGGCCGGAGCTCATTCATTTCGTCGCTCCTCCTTTTCAGCTGTGACCCGCTTGCGCTGGGCTCACATCTGAGATGCGCCGGGTTGTACGAGGCGCGTGGAGAGCGATGTGTGCGGACTGCATATCGTTCGCTCCGACCTTTACCATGACGGAAAACCTTTTTTTCGTACACAACGCAAGCCGCGCTTTCCGCGCGGCCGGGAGGGAACTGTTTTGAACGAACGACCGCACGTGGATTACTTTGACGGCCTGCGCATTTTCGCCGCGCTGTGCGTCATTTTCATGCATACGGCGGCGGGCCCGCTGCGCGCCGGCGTCAACACGGACTGGCACCTGCTCAACGTATGCACGTCGCTCGCTTTTACGGCGGTGCCGCTGTTTTTCATGATGTCGGGCTATCTGCTCATGACGAGCCGGAAAACGGCCGACATTTCCGTCCTGCTGCGCCACCGGCTGCCGCGGCTGGTCGTGCCGCTCGCGGGCTGGACGGTCGTGGCCGTGCTGTGGCAGATGTTTCTGGCGCACACGCTCACGCCCGGCGCCATCTGGGCGCAGCTCGTCACGGCGCTGCACGGTCCGGTCATGGTGCACTTCTGGTATCTGTATACGCTCATTGCACTCTATGCGCTCTCGCCGATCCTCTACGGCGGGATCCAGGTGCTCGGCAAGTCCGGGCGGGTGTATCTGTTCGTGCTGGCGGCGGCCGTGTCGGCGCATACGATCCTGATGACGGTGCTGCCGGATGGTGCGGCGCAGTATGTCGATCTGGACATTTTCGACAAGCTCAAGATCTTCGGTGGGCACATGGCCACGTTCGTGCTCGGCTACCTGCTCGGCAGCTACGAAAAAGAGACCCCAAACTGGCTGCTTGCGCTCGGCGCGGTCGTGCTGCTCGCGGTGATCTCGGTCGGTACGTGGGTGCGCACGGTGCGCACGGGGGAGTTCAACCAGAGCTTCCAGAACCAGAGCGCCGGGTTCGAGATCGTGCTGGCATCGTGTATTTTCCTGCTGTGCAAGCAGACGTGCAATCGCCCGCCGCGCGCATGGGTCAAGGCCGTCACCGGCCCGGTCGTCGCGCTGTCGATGGCGATCTACCTCATGCACAACATCTTCCTGAGTATGCTGTTTTCCGTTGGTGTGTCGGTGCACTCGTTCGGCAGCACGGTGGGCGTGACGCTGCTGGCGTTCGCCGCCTGCTTTGTCGTGACCAAGACGGTCGCAACCATCCGGCCGCTGTGTTATCTCGCCACGGGCAAGACCTATGCCGAGGCGTGCCGCAGCTGCAACTGGGTGTATACGTTCCGCAGACTGCGCGGGCACAGCGCGGCGGAAAAGTGAAAACACAGCCGGCCGGAGGAAATCCTCCGGCCGGGCGCTTTTCATGTACATATATATCACGTTTCCGCGCGGCGCAGCGTCACGCGCTCGGCCACGACGGCGATGTAGCCCAGCACGATCGTGAGATAGTACGACGCCAGACGCCAGATGAGCATGGCGGTGGTCAGATAGTCGCCGAACAGCGGCGAGAAGGCGAGGTAGAACGTGCCCTCGCTCGCGCCGGATGCGCCCGGCATGGGAAAGCAGCTTGCCCCGATGTACAGCAGCACCTGCGTGCCCGTGACCTGCCAGAACGGCACGCCGCGCAGACCGAAGCCGCGGTACGTGCAGTAGGCCACCGACATGTACGCTGCGCACTGCCCCAGCGCGAGCGCGAGCGCCCCGGCGAGCTTGCCGCGGTGGCGGATGCCGGCGGCGAACGCATCGTGATACTCCGCCACGAAGGCGCACCATTTTTCGGCGGCCGCCTCGGGGTCTGCGCCCCGGCGGACGAACAGCTTACGCCGGTACAGCCAGCGGATGCACGCCGTGCCGAACGCGGACATCGGCTTCGGGAAGATGGCCGAGAGCAGCACGAGCGACAGCAGCCCCGCGTGCACGAACAGGCCCAGCGCCAGCACGGGGATCCACGCCGCGCTCTGCGCTGCGAGCCTGCCGCCGCACAGGCATGCGCCCACGATGCCGAGCGTCACGAGCGCGATGTTCCACAGGCTGTAGACCGTGCAGATGACGGACGTGGCTGTGCCGGTCGGGATGCCGCGGCGGTGCATGTGCAGCACCTGAAACGGCTGGCCGCCCGCGGCCGCGGGCGTCACGGCCGAGTAGAAGAAGCCGATCATCGACACGTCGATGCTGTCGCCCAGCGGCTGCGCGCAGCCGAACGCGCGCGTGATGAGCCGGTACTTGAGCGCGTCGCACAGATAGTACAGCAGCATGCAGCCCACGATCGCAGCCGTCCAGCCCGGCAGCAGCGCCGCGAGCGAGGCGCGCACGTCGCCCGCGTCGAGCGTCGCGGCGGCGAACACCGCCAGCGCCGCCGCGCCGAGCGTCAGCAGGCCGATCGAGAGCCATTGTTTTTTCTTGTCGTGTTTCATGGGCAGACCTCGCTGCAGGAGAAATTCTTTTTAGGCCCTATATTATAACGGATATGCAGGAAAAGTGCAACCAGAAACCGGGCGCCCCAGTCGGGACGCCCGGTTTGGCATCAAAAGACGAGCTGCACGAGCAGCATATAGCACACGGTGCCGGCGGCGATGCTCAGCAGTGTGTTGCGCCGCCACCAGTGCAGACCCGCCGTCACGCCGACGGCGATGACCTGCGGCACCCACGCCCCGGCCGATGTGAACTGCATCCCGCGCAGGCAGTAGACCAGCAGCGAGACCATGACGGCCATTGGCAGGATCTTGCCGAGGTACTCCACGACCTTCGGCACGGCGCGGTGGCCGAACAGCAGCCACGGCAGCCAGCGCTCCAAAAACGTGCACGCGGCGCAGACCGCGATGATGGCGATGCTCTGTCCGACGGAGAGGGTCATGCCTGCGCACCTCCTTCGGCATACTTCGGCGCGAGCACCGGGCGCAGCAGCGTGAGCGCCGCGACCGTCACGAGCAGCGACGGCAGCAGGAACTTGTCCGGCCCGAGCAGCAGCAGCGCGCCGATGCTCGACACGGCGGCGACCGCGGCGGGGATGCGCGTGCGCGCGCCGCGCAACTGATCGACCACGATGACCGTGAACAGCGCCGTGAGCGCAAAGTCGATGCCCGTGGTGTCAAATGGGATGAGCGAGCCGACGAGCCCGCCGAGCATGGACAGCGCCACCCAGTAAAACGTCACGAACGCGGCCGTGAGCACATAGGCCCACTTCTCGTTGACGTCGGGGCCGAAATCGTGCGAGCAGTGCAGCGAATAGTTCTCGTCGCACAGCGAGTAGATCAGAAACCAGCGCCACGGGCCGAAGGAGCGGAACTTGTCGATGAACGACAGGCCGTAGAAAATATGCCGGCTGTTGAGCAGCAGCGCCAGCACGGCCACCGTGGCGAGCGACACACCGCCGGCAAAGAACGTGACCATCAGAAACTGCAGCGAGCCTGCCAGAACGAACAGGCTGCACGCGCCCGACCACAGGAAGTTATAGCCCGCCTGCTGCATGAGCAGCCCATAGGCGAGGCCGACGGGGAAGAAGCCGATCAGGATCGGGATCGAGTGGTGGAAGGCGTAGGCGACCGTTTTGCGCATGGCGCAGCGCTCCTTTCGGACGAAAAATGGCGGTGAAGCCCAGTATATCAGAGCGTTTTCACTTTTTCAACAAGCGTCATAAAAATGTCAGCGCCCGCCCGTTGGGGCAGACGCTGACGGAATTTTTTGCGGGGCTCAGCTCAGGCCGGGGATCTTCAGACCGAAGAAGTCGATGAGCTGGCAGAAGAGGATGAACGCGAGCAGCACCGGCACGATGAACTTGAAGCAGAGCTTGAAGTAGCCGGCGGCGCGGTACTTCAAGCCGCTCTGCTCGCACTCGAGCTGCACGACCTCGGGCTTGAGCACCCAGCCGATGAGGATCGTCATCACGAGCGCACCGAGCGGCATGAGGATGCCCTCGGCGACCATGTCGTACAGGTCGAGCCAGCAGTCGTTCCACCCGTGCACGCTCAGGCCGAACAGGGTGGCCGGCGTCTCGACGGCGGCGCCGCCGGCAACGCCCGCGCCCAGCCCGTCGAGCGCGACGAGCGAGCCCGCCACGAACACGAGCGCCGCGACGCTGGCCGTGTGCTTGGCGCGCTTGGGCGTGAGGCCCTTGTCGATCTGCTTATCGACGGCGTAGGCCGTGCACAGCTCGAGCATGGAGATCGACGACGTGAGCGCCGCGATCAGCACGAGCAGGTAGAAGATGAAGCCGATGAAGTTGCCGATGCTGCCCATGTGGGCGAACACCGTCTGCATCGAGGCAAACAGCAGTCCGGGGCCGGCGCCGTACTCCACGCCGAAGGCGGAGCAGGCGGGCATGACGGCCATGCCGGCCATGACGGCGATGAGCGTGTCCGCGCCGCAGACGATGAGCGCGTTGCGCTGCAGGTGCTCCTGCTTGCCGAGGTAGGAGCCGTAGGTCATCATGACGCCGAGACCGATCGACAGAGAGAAGAACATCTGCCCGGCGGCGTTTTTGAGCACGCGGCCGAAGCCGATTTCCGGATTGCTGAACACGGAGAAGTCGGGGCTGAACATGAACTTGTAGCCCTCGGCCGCGCCGGGCTGGCAGGCGATGTAGAGGATGATGAACACGAGCAGGCAGAACAGCGCCGGCATGCCGACGTTGCAGAACTTCTCGATGCCGCCCTGCACACCGCCGGACACGACGAGGATGTTGAGCAGGATATAGAGCACGAAAAACAGGATCATGCTGTTCGTATCCGTCAGAAAATAGCCGAAAAAGCCCGTGCCCTGACCCGACCAGGCAAACTCACTCCCGCCGAAGATGGCCAGGAAGTAGCCGACGGCGTAGCGCAGGACGATGCCGCCGAGCACGAAGTAAAAGCACATGATGCAAAAGCCGCACACGATGCCCGCGTAACCGAGCCAGGTGTACTTCTTCGACAGGCCGCGGTAGGTGCTCACGGCGCTCTTGCCGCTGCGGCGGCCGAGCGCGAGCTCGCCGAGCATGACCGTCACGCCCACGAGCACGACGAGCACGAGATACAGCAGCAGGAACACGGCGCCGCCGCTCTTGCCCATCTTATACGGGAAGCCCCAGATATTGCCGAGGCCAACGGCCGAGCCGATCGAGGCCATGAGGAAGCCGAAGTTGCTGCCCCAGCCGCCGCGTTTGGATTTGATTTCCGTATCCACGAGATCCCTCCTGTTTTTTCACATTTCTCCCAAAATACTGTACCGAAAGGTGCAGATATGCCATCATTATACCAAACAAACGGCCAATTGCAAGCCGCCGTTACACACTTGACAAATATTTGCGCAAAAATGCGGCCGCCCCGGATGGGGCGGCCGTGTGATCGAGTAAGCGCTCACAGGTCGAGAATGCCAATCAGCACGATGCCGACGACGATCAGCAGCAGCATGAGATAGTGCCGCCACGAGAGCTTCTCGCGCAGGAAGATGCGGCTCCAGAGCACGGACGCGGCGCAGTAGGCCGATGATGGGTGCGGCGTACATGACGTGGTCCTCGTCCGCGATGGCGTAGATGTACGCGAACTGGCCGGCTGTCTCGAACAGCGCGCCGACGTACTTCGGCCCCTCGCGTTTGGGCAGGAAGCGGTCGTGCCGGATGAACTTGACATACACGAATGACACCACCGCCGCGAACAGAAACGTCAGCTCATAGGCGCAGTTGGCGGCGTCCGGGTCAAGGGCGCAGCTCGTCGTCCTCGCGCGACTCGACCACGCCGAGCCCGATCACGCCGACGCACACGAGCGCGATGGCCAGCAGCACCATCACGCGCATGCCGCCGCTGAGGTCTTCGTCCAGCCCGCCGAAGCACAGGTACAGCACGGCCACCACCGCGCCGGAGGCGTTGCAGATCGGCGACGAGATGGACAGCTCGATATAGCGCAGGCCGACATAGCCGAGCGCCATCGACACGATGTACAGCAGCGACACGGGCAGGTACGTCCAGATGACGTGCCACGTCACGCTCACGCCGCCGATGAAAATTTCATACGCCGCGTGCAGACCCATGACGACGCCGACGGCGATGACCATTTTTAAATGTGCCAGATGATCGTCCGCGTCGCGGCAGCCGATTTTTGAAAACAGATCCGAGCCCGACCAGCACAGCAGGGCAATGAGAGAAAGCCAGAACCACATACTTTATTTCTCCTCCGGTTGATCGAGTGTAACGAGACCGGCGTCCACGAGCTTCTGCAGGCTCATGAGGATGCCGAGTTTGGCGTGATACCACGTCAGGCCGCCCTGAAAATACACGGCGTAGGGCGGGCGGATCGGCCCGTCGGCCGACAGCTCGATGGACGAGCCCTGCACGAACGCGCCGGCGGCCATGATGACCTCCGAATCGTAGCCCGGCATGGCCCAGGGAATGGGGTCGACATAGCTGTCCACGGGCGCGGCCGCCTGGATGCCCTTGCAGAAGGCGACCATGCGCTCCGGCGAGCCGAGCTCCACGCACTGGATGATGTCGTGCCGCGGCTCCGCCGCGTTCGGGATGCAGCGAAAGCCCAGCCGCTCATAGACATTCGCTGCGAACACCGCGCCCTTGAGCGCGCCAGCCGTCACGGTCGGCGCGAGGAAAAAGCCCTGATAAAACGCCGGCATGAGCCCGAGGTTCGCGCCGAC
>PPYF01660750.1_pt1 | contig 13057 bp, 8 predicted proteins | sample 1559871 | NCBI WGS metagenome assembly PPYF01 (sample SAMN08240021, study PRJNA423297) | Human gut metagenome, whole genome shotgun sequencing project. | reverse complement strand
TTACGAGCCTGACCGCATTTCACGATGGAGGATAATTTAAGCCTGTCGTTTCGATCCACAGGCTCTTACGAGCCTGACCGATTGAGACCATGGAGGTGTGAAATGAATAGTAAGGTTTCGATCCACAGGCTCTTACGAGCCTGACCCAATGTCAGAAATCAAAGGTCTGACTAAATCAAAGTTTCGATCCACAGGCTCTTACGAGCCTGACCGCGATTTGGCACTTATGGGAACCAGAAAGGGTTTGTTTCGATCCACAGGCTCTTACGAGCCTGACCACAGCCCTGAAAACTATGACGGTAGCAATATAAAGTTTCGATCCACAGGCTCTTACGAGCCTGACCTGAAAGGCTCCAGTGCTTACGACACGCAGGAAATGTTTCGATCCACAGGCTCTTACGAGCCTGACCCGCTATTTTGATTCTGACCAAAGAAGACCTTCAGGTTTCGATCCACAGGCTCTTACGAGCCTGACCGATAGGGATATGGAATAAGGACGGTATAGGGCTTGTTTCGATCCACAGGCTCTTACGAGCCTGACCCACGATTACGGTATCCGAAGAGGCGGCATTAAAGTTTCGATCCACAGGCTCTTACGAGCCTGACCCAAAGCCTACGGGGATGCATGGAGCGCATTTTACGTTTCGATCCACAGGCTCTTACGAGCCTGACCTGCAGTCACTATATACGACAGTGGAAGAATTGCCGGTTTCGATCCACAGGCTCTTACGAGCCTGACCCCGGTTCCCTGTCTATGACACAGAAATTATTCTTCGGTTTCGATCCACAGGCTCTTACGAGCCTGACCAAGGTTATGAATGGTGGTAGAAAAAATTTAACGAGTTTCGATCCACAGGCTCTTACGAGCCTGACCGTGCATACAGGGACGGTTCGGCCGGCCGTTCCTTGTTTCGATCCACAGGCTCTTACGAGCCTGACCAGCTTAACCGGGATAGTATTGACCTATCAAACCGGTTTCGATCCACAGGCTCTTACGAGCCTGACCAGTGAATGACTATAATTGACATTTAAAGGAGAAAGTTTCGATCCACAGGCTCTTACGAGCCTGACCACAGCCGATAGAACCCGGTTTTATCTGGCTGCCGGTTTCGATCCACAGGCTCTTACGAGCCTGACCGGTTTGCAGGCCTGCGCAAAAGACGTCTTTGATCCGTTTCGATCCACAGGCTCTTACGAGCCTGACCCCGCAGAACTGGAAGCGCAGGCGGAAAAGAGAAGAGTTTCGATCCACAGGCTCTTACGAGCCTGACCCTTTTGCTTCGGCCTTCATTTCGTCTACCACATCGTTTCGATCCACAGGCTCTTACGAGCCTGACCGACTACTGCCATGTGGTGCCCTCCTTCCCTATGGTAGTTTCGATCCACAGGCTCTTACGAGCCTGACCTCATCATGGCGACGGCGAACCGACTGCAATACATGTTTCGATCCATAGGCTCTTACGAGCCTGACCATCTCGACCTCGTACATAGTCACTCCACCAGCGGAAGTTTCGATCCACAGGCTCTTACGAGCCTGACCCCGGGACGGCTGTATCCGAACGCTACATCGTTCCGTTTCGATCCACAGGCTCTTACGAGCCTGACCAATAACTGAAGATTTAACAGAATAACAGGAAAGGTTTCGATCCACAGGCTCTTACGAGCCTGACCGGCGTCTGAAGGAGATACTAATAAAATAATCGACGTTTCGATCCACAGGCTCTTACGAGCCTGACCGAAAGATCGGCCGCCCAAATGGAAAACCGGTTATGTTTCGATCCACAGGCTCTTACGAGCCTGACCCACTTGTTTATGGATAAAAGGATTGCCACTATTAGTTTCGATCCACAGGCTCTTACGAGCCTGACCCAAGATTGACAGCAACGATTATGGACAGGGTGACGTTTCGATCCACAGGCTCTTACGAGCCTGACCGGAAATACTGTGTCGGTGATGTGCTGCTCCTGAAGGTTTCGATCCACAGGCTCTTACGAGCCTGACCAAGACTTTTCCGGGAATCGCCCGGGCTATGGCAGTTTCGATCCACAGGCTCTTACGAGCCTGACCAAGAGAGTTTTTTTTGATTGCCCTATTGTTTTCCGTTTCGATCCACAGGCTCTTACGAGCCTGACCTCAAAATCCTTTATCTCCCTCACCTCCTTTTGGGTTTCGATCCACAGGCTCTTACGAGCCTGACCGGTAAATGCAAATTGCCCGTATCTCAAGGTGGGTGTTTCGATCCACAGGCTCTTACGAGCCTGACCAAGAAGTAATGGTCTTGATGGGGCATACCAAAATAGTTTCGATCCACAGGCTCTTACGAGCCTGACCACAGTCGGACAAGCTGCATAACGGATTCAGGCACTGTTTCGATCCACAGGCTCTTACGAGCCTGACCCCAGTATTGACTATAATTGTATAGCCATCATAAGGTTTCGATCCACAGGCTCTTACGAGCCTGACCAGGAGGAGTCTCCGGAATGGGATGCGGTCGTGAAAGTTTCGATCCACAGGCTCTTACGAGCCTGACCTAAATTTCCCTCTAATATAGTTTTAGAACGTTTTAGTTTCGATCCACAGGCTCTTACGAGCCTGACCATTATAAAGGACAATGCCCGTCTTGACCGTATCTGTTTCGATCCACAGGCTCTTACGAGCCTGACCGAGTTAATCGGCCAGTTGGCAGCCGGTATTATAGTTTCGATCCACAGGCTCTTACGAGCCTGACCAGGATGCCATCATCGAAGTGTCCAGCTATGGCGTTTCGATCCACAGGCTCTTACGAGCCTGACCAAAAAATATAAGATACCAGGCCGTGGATAGTTTGTTTCGATCCACAGGCTCTTACGAGCCTGACCAGCAACTGCCGAAACGCCTTGAATAAAAATATCGTTTCGATCCACAGGCTCTTACGAGCCTGACCAATCTATTAGCGCAGCCGGTTTCCTTCAGGATAGTTTCGATCCACAGGCTCTTACGAGCCTGACCGATTAAGGGTACAACAAAATCGGGATTTAAATACGTTTCGATCCACAGGCTCTTACGAGCCTGACCATATTATTTCGGGCATTGCAAAAGGAATTACCGGTTTCGATCCACAGGCTCTTACGAGCCTGACCGGGAAAATCTATATTGATTATCTGTACGAGTATGGTTTCGATCCACAGGCTCTTACGAGCCTGACCCAGATAGGCATATGGGATAAAGACGGGATACGAATGTTTCGATCCACAGGCTCTTACGAGCCTGACCACCATGCTCCTGATGTTGGCCGTGGACTGTCTGTTTCGATCCACAGGCTCTTACGAGCCTGACCTTGATGTCTTACGCCCAGGGATGCATTGATAGGGTTTCGATCCACAGGCTCTTACGAGCCTGACCGTGAATTGTCTTCTTGTCAATCCCCTCTTTAATGTTTCGATCCACAGGCTCTTACGAGCCTGACCCGAGAAATGGCTGGCAGACCATCCGGCAGAATAGGTTTCGATCCACAGGCTCTTACGAGCCTGACCGCTAAAGTTTTTTGCTAAAGTTTTTCTTAAACTAGTTTCGATCCACAGGCTCTTACGAGCCTGACCCCGACCAAACCGTCATCTGCAGCCGAGAAACTTTGTTTCGATCCACAGGCTCTTACGAGCCTGACCTGGAAACAGAGAACATGGGAGTGTTTGAAAACTGTTTCGATCCACAGGCTCTTACGAGCCTGACCCCTGATTGCGTTTGGAGATGTAAGAGGAACGAATGTTTCGATCCACAGGCTCTTACGAGCCTGACCGTAAGGCCAGTTAAATCGCTAATCGCTTTGTTGGTGTTTCGATCCACAGGCTCTTACGAGCCTGACCGAGTCCGTGTATCAGAACTATGCAGTTTGAAAGTAGGTTTCGATCCACAGGCTCTTACGAGCCTGACCGTGATCCACTCCGTCGTTACGTCTGAGCTTCTGTATGTTTCGATCCACAGGCTCTTACGAGCCTGACCATACGGACGGGACACTAAAGTATAACAGCCTGTTGGTTTCGATCCACAGGCTCTTACGAGCCTGACCAGCAAAAATTCATGGTTTTAGAGTGTTTTTTACATTACTTTTTATTCAAATCATCCAAATATGATATTTAATTTTATCTCTAAACCAGAATCCCCTCCAATTTACACCAAAATCCAGGTGCGAACCTCCCACAGAATTCATGTTCACTTCGGGTTCGCACTGATAAGGCAAGACATCTTCCCTGCGGTTCTTTTATAAAATTAAAGGTTCATCCACCTGTATTCCGCGCCGCACGCCAAAATGCTCAACCTTACCGCTATAATGATTACCTAGAGAGTAAAAACGCAGACTGTCTTTTTCTTCGTCAATTTCTTTCATCAGAAGATGTTTTAGCTTCACATATTGCGTTGCATCCACCTGACATTCAAAAACAGAGTTCTGTACCCGTGTGCCATAATTTACGCATTGCTTGGCTACGCGCCTTAAACGGCGGGCCCCTGCGGCTTCTGTAATGTTAATATCATAGGTTATAAGAACGAGCAAATCCATCACCTCATTTCCATAAGAACGGGGGATAGGCGTCCAAATCTCCCCGCAGATGCCTGGACAAGAGCATGGCCTGTGAAAAAGCAACCATACCCCATTGAATCTTTTCTTTCAGGTAAGGATGCATGATCGTCTCCTGCTTGCGTTTTTGCCAGGCCGACAGGAAGGTTTTTCTCGCATCATCTGTCATAAAAACAGCACCATTCTCTTTCCTTTGAAAATCTTTTTCCGTAAAAATGCCGAGATTGATCTGCGTAATTACAAATCGATCTGCCAACGGCGCCCGCAATTCTTCAAGCAAATCAAGTGCTAAGGACGCACGCCCCGGACGCACTGTATGGAGGAATCCTACCGCCGGATCTAACCCGACCGTTTCCAGAGCACCTGCAATCTCGTTTCCCAGCAAAGTGTACGAAAAGGAGAGCATCGCATTCACCGGATCCAGCGGCGGACGACGGGTTCTGCCATCAAAAATAAATACATCCTCATTCCGCAGAATCATCTGCGAAAAGACTCCGAAATATGCTTTCGCAGCAATCCCTTCAATTCCCATCAGTTCACTCCGGTTTTTGCCTTTCTCCAAATCACTCAGAGAACTGCACATCTGAGTTATGGCACTATTGATCTTCTCTTGCTCAATCCGCATGGGATGATCACGTTTCACCCTCTCAAGGCTCCACCGACCATTATAAATTTTCCCAAGCAAGAATGATTTAGCAATTGCAAGAGACTGCATTTCATCTGCCGCTCTAAAATACTGTGTCTCCCGAAGCAGCACATTACCGCTCACTGGTCCGGAAATTCTGGAAAGGAACCGGCCATGCTGCGTCAGAAAGCAAAGGCCGATCCCCCTTTCTGCACAAGCTCCCATCAACGCGGGACTAGCGCCTCTGTAACCGAAGCAGACCACACTTTCAAGATTATGCAGAGGAACCCGGCCCAGCTCACTTTGTTCCTGCAGCAGTACGATATTCTCTCCATCCAGCGACAGATATACATCCGGCGTCGTGACATATAAAGTATTCAGTAACTTCTTCATTCCTCATCCTCCCCGTGGAACGCCCTGCGGATATATTCCGATGCCGAAACCTGTTTCATCAGTTTGGGCTGACAAATTTCCACAAGAGAACAACTTTTGCAGGCTTTTCCCATCTTTGCCTTGGGCGTGCGGCCATCTAACATCAACCTATGCATCTCCGCCACAGACTCCTTCACTCTTTGCCGCAATTCCCCTGTTAAGATAAGGCGCTGCCGGCGTTTTATCTTTCCATAGTACAACGCAGCCTCCGGAATATCCGTGACGAACATTTCTTCCAGACACATCGCCTGTGCACATAGCTGCAGCGCATCCGCTCCCTGCAAATCCGGCTGGCCCAGCTTGTATTCTACAGGATACAGCCTCCAACGGCCATTCCTTCCCTGAATCGTGACTCCTCCCTCATCCTTATATAATTCCACCATGTCACATACACCGGTAATTCTCAGCTCCTGGGAGCGGACAGGCATCCCGCGGGACAAAAGAACGGAGCCTCTCGCTTCCGTAAAACCGTCATCATGCACCCGTTCATGCATATAATGTCCCTCTAACGTGAGCGCATTTTCTTCCCATAGCTGTTCAATATGAACCAGAGCCCAGCGCCTGCGGCAAAACTGAAAATGTTTTAATCCTGAAATCATCAAAAAATCCGAATCATCATTCGCCATCCAAAACCTCCGGAACCAGGCCCTCCAAATCCTCTGTATTTACCGAAACATTGCCCTCTGCGTCACAGGAAACCCGCAGCGTCCGATGCACCTTAGCCGATGAATACTGGCCACTGGCGCAGTTATGTTTCCACCATATCAGCTTCACTACCTCCATACTGCCGGCCGGACGGGCTGAAGTCTCATCGTTACGGAATAAAGTTCTAAGCGCCTCCTTTAAAGCCTCCCCATCTTCTTCGCTGAAACCGGTCTTATCCGCAAGCTGGACATTGACCGCACCGTAGGTAACATAAACGCCAAAATCTACGCGGTGTTTCATTCCCATGGTGTCCGGCCCCTTTTTATCCGGATCCTTCCCAGTCTCAAGATTCACCGATTTCGTAATTTGGGAGCTGGTAATATTAACCGGTCCTTTGCTGAAAGCAGGCTGAATGCTGACAGGACCGCGAATACCGATTGATACGGCATCCGATTCCTCTTCCTCTTTTTTCCCTTTTTTAAATGCAAAAACCTGTCCAAATGCTCTCACATCATACCATGTTTCGCACGCCTGTCTGGCATAATCCTCTCGTGTCTTCTTCCCTGCCTTCATCTCTTTCACACACGCTGCCAACGCAGGTTCATTGTCTGCTCTATCCTTTAAAGATCGAAACGTATCCCCTTCCCTGCGGCGCTCATCAGACTGAACAAAAATATTCTGCCCTTCGTCCAGCAACCGGTTGCGAAGTTTACGCTTCAGGCAAACATCTGACACTTCTCCCAACCCATTGTATGTAGTTCTCGGGCGATTTCCATCCAGGGGATCCCCATTCGGGTTTGCGTTTTTAGCGGTAAAAACCAGTGCAAAATCAATTTTCTCCTTCAAAGCTGCCATAATCATTTCTCCTTTTCATCCTATATTTCGTTTTATCTATTTCGTTCTTCATAGTAATAATGCAGATAAACACTTCCCAAAGGAATATCCGTATTCCAGCCGTTTTGCTGTAGTTGCGCTTCCAACTGTTCCAGGGTGGCCAAGTCTTCTCCCGAAAGGTTTTCCGCATATCTTAGATATGGCTTTAACTTGACTTTTAGATTTTCCCACGTAGCTGCCGGCTTCCGGGCAAAGACTGGCATAAATCTCAACTCATTCGTAGAACGTCTGTCTATATCCTCCGCCTCACGGATAAAACGCCTTCTCTCTATCCGGTCCGCGATTCCAAGTTGCCGTCCATACAGGGCGCTCCTTCTGTCTCCTGCCTCTTCCCACTCTTGAGGTTCCCTTGAAAACTGTGTCTTTTGATAGAACGTCTGCCGCATACAATAGTATCCATGCAGATAGCCGGCGTCTAACGGCACTGCCGTTTCCCGATCTGCTTGTGAAAACTGCATCTCCACAAATCCAATCAACCGCTGATAATAATCCGCCTTCTTGCCCAATTTTTCCAAATATGGCTGCAACTTGTCGTGAAGTCTTCCCCAGCTCTCATAGGGCCTTGCCGCAAATACCTGCATCATCTGCATCGCATTGGTCATTCCCGTCCGTTCTCCCTCACTGGCTTCCTGCTCCGCGACATCCGCTATCGCCAGCAGACATCCGTACAGTTCGGAACGCCGCCTTGGAAGCTTATATGGAACGCCTCCCCCATCTTCCTTTTTTTCAGTAGGTTCCCATTTTTGAAAAAGCATCTGTCTCTGACTGGATAAGCCCTGCAAAAACTCCAGCGAGAGCTCCCCTCTCTCATATCTGTCTTCTTCCGTAAACTGTCCCTCAATTTTAGCAAAAAGTATCTGGTACCGTTTGCTGTCAGGACCAAGGCTTTTAAAACAGGGAACTAGTTTTTCATGGATCTTAGGCCACGTCTCAAACGGCCGTTTCACAAACTGACACATCAGCCGTATCGCATTTGTCGGGTAATCCCGCCCCTTATCCGTCGATTTCTCCTCCATAAAGTCCGCCACTGCAAAAAGTCGGCCATACAGATAGTCTCTTCTTTTCGACTCGGCCTGCAGTTCTGGGGGGAATATCTCGCAAATCTCCCCACGACTGCGTTTTTGAAAACAAGATATCATCGCACAAGCAGTGTCAACACTGGTTTCCCATGCAGTTCTGGACCACTGCCGGTCCTTCCCGCTGACAAACGCAAGAGGCGCACATACCCGGTAAAATGCACTGAGGACAACATCAATCGGAAATGGCTGCCTGTCAGCAATGCAGACAAGGATTCTGGAGTGAAGTTTCCGCATCAATTTTGTATGGGACTTCTCACATTTTTTATCCCGTTTTGCCACATTTACCGCGTCTGGCCCCATAACGGCAACGGCAATCTGCTCCGGACCCGGGGAAGCAATCTCCTTTGTCTTCTTTTTCCAGGAATAGCTCCACCAGCAACAATCCGTATACCATTCTTCCAAACGCTTTACATATTCATTTCCAGAGCACTCCTGATAATAAGTAACCGACATTCTTCCGTCCGTCGCCGCCTCCAGTCCTAGTATCACCGCAAAATCAGTCCGCTGCTTATTATAATCGTGGAGTCTGCCGCCATAACCGCGGGCTGCCGCCCTCACTTCCCTGGCATAACTTTCAAATGTATCGATAATCGGCTCGGAGTCTTCTTCCTCTTCCTCATCATCCATAAAACCGTTTTTTTCATCAATCGGAGCCTTCATGACCGCCCCGTTCGTATTCCACACCACCCATGTCATACCGTATTTTTGCATCCCCTGACGTGCAATGAGCCAGATCAGAGCATTATGGGCGCGCACAGACGCATCAAAGCTAATCACCGCCGCGCTGCGGTCTTCCACAAAACGTCCCTTGTACTGAAATGGAAATTCAGAATCCTTCGCCGAAATCAGCTTGGCATTTCCCTGTAGCTTCGGATGATTCTCCATAGCAGGAAGCATCTTACCTTCCACATAGCAAAACGCTCTGGCGCCCGGCAGTTTATCTGCCAGAAACCGCTCCCAGGACTGTTTGACATCTGCCCTGAGCCATAGATCGTCAGCACTTTCATCCTGCATCTGGACTGAAAAACAGACCATAGCCTTAGCGTCTTCTCCTGTGCCTTCCCGCCTTTCTGCATTCTTATAATATTTCACTTTCAAATTTGGCTGTGATTCCAAATCGGTAAGCAATGTATGACCATCCAGATATGTATATACCACACGCAGGCAGTCAGGCGCATCGGGCTGTCCGCACCATGCCCTGAGCTGTTCCATATACTGGCTGAACCGCTTCGAATTTTCATCTTCAAAAATCAGATACTTGAGCTGTTCCACCAGGGGAAACGGAGTTCCATTATCACCTGTACGGCTCTCTGCCTGCGGCGTACTTGGAATTTCCAGAAATTGATTTTCATCCATCAGCTCGTCTGCAGATACGAACTGACCGTCCTGAGAGAGTACCACATGGTATTTTACTTTTTTACGCACAAACCCCAGCGGAACAAGCCGAACCGATTCTTTCGACTGATCACAAACAATACCGGCATCATACGCCTCGCATAATTTCTGCATCCAACTCATTCGTTTCCCCTCCTTCCCAGACCAACTCCCGCTTCAGTGTCTCCTCCTTCAAACCGCTGAAGTTACCGAACTTTTCTCCAAATTGCTTCGCTTTCATTGGACGGATATTCCGCTTCATCTCTTCCGGTAACTCTTCAGGAGGAAGGAACTGAACCACTCCATTTACCATTTTCGGCTTCCAGAATCTGGCAGCCAGGATATTCTGCCCAGTCTCATCCGGATAATCAAACCCATGAAACATGAGTCCAAATTCCAGTTCTCCATAATGGTCATAATAGCTTTCTCCCTCGCCAAATACACAGGACTCCACATATCCCTGGCACTCCCTCGTCCCCAGGAAAATATCTCTGCGTCCACCCTTCTCCACCATACGTTTCGCAATATTGTGGTGCTTGTTTTCATTAAAATCCTGTTCCAGCTCCTCCCGCCGGTTCTCATTAAAAATAAAATGTGCCCTGACCTGGTAGGATACATCTGCCAGATAGGTATAGACAGACAATGTATTCTTCGGCGCGACATAGCTGATTGGCCGGATATTTTTGGACTCTGTGCGGATTGGTTTCATAATCCTCATCTCATCCACAACCCATATGATCGACGGTTTCCAATAGATACTCTCCGTAATTCCTTTCAGCGCCTGATAGGTCGGAAGCATATAGCTGAACTTTTCTCCTCCCATTCTTGCAATCGGATCGCTGAACAGTGCATAGTTTGCTGACACGCAATACTCAATCTGATTTCTGATTTTCAATACGGCATCCCTCCTTTAGATTATGAGCTCCTTCATTTCCTGCGGCGTAATCGTAACTCCAGCCCACGGATCATAGTATTCGTCCTTTAAAATAACTGCTCCTGTCTCACCCAGAGAGACTAAAGCGTCCTCCCCGGCCAGACGATTAAAAATATGTTCAAATAAATTTACGCTGTACTGTTGAGCCTCTTTTAAAAGTCTGATCTCCTCGCTGAGCGTATGGCGATCCCCCAATCTTTCTATCAATTCCTTTCCTTTGCCATAGGGAACGATTACGCTTTTCGTTTTCTGGTCTATAACCTGAAAAACCGTGCCTGCCGTTCGAAAACTCTGATAAAACCGCTTACTTAAATCGGGCAGCGGATTATTCTCATCCCGCAAATTCCCGGCTGTGCACCGGCACTCACGGTTGGTTGACAGCATGGTAACCAAATCCGAGTTCCACTCTTTGTATTGATATTTTTCAACTTCCTGTGTATATATCTCCTCTTTCGCAAAGTATCTTTTTATCATCTCCGGATTTCCCAGTTCATCCGGATTTTCCACATTGCTAAGTAGGCTCATGCTGATTTCCTTGCCCTTCTGTATATCCGGCAAACGGCTCAGCCTCTCCTCTGCAAGATTCCATAAGTATACGTTTCCCATATCCGCTTCACAATTGCGGTTACAGCGCCCTGCTGCCTGAATCAGGCTTGGAATACCTGCTAAGCTGCGAATTACAGTTGGAAAACTAACGTTGATTCCCGCCTCGATTAAGGCTGTGGAAACGCAGCAGACCAGCTTTTTCTTTGACAGCCAGACCTTGATCCAGCGCAGTATCTCTTTCCGGTGCATCGGACACATAAGTGTACTCAGATGCACACACAAAATCTCATCTTCCGCACAGCCTCCGGCACATTTTTCCAGTTCCTCGTCCGTAAGATCTTGTCGTATTTGTACCTGCCTGTAATTTAATGTCTCCAACTGTTCAGAAATCCCCTGGAAGATATTCCAGGCAGCATCCTTCGTATTTACAATCATCAGCACAGAAGTTTTCTTCCCGATAAATCCCGCAATATCATCGGCAGCCTCCTGATATTTACGTGGTCCCATCTCTGAAATATATGTCACCCGCTTTAATTTTTGATATAGCGCATACACATCCGGTACAAGTTCCTTTGCCTCTAATCCAAGATTCGGCTGCGTCGCCGTACAAAGCAGCACCGTGCAGTTACAAAAACGTACAAGGAATTGAAGCGCCAGCTTAAAAAGCTCCCGGCATTTCTTCGGAAGAGCCTGGACTTCATCGAAAATCAGAACGGAGTTTGCAAATCGGTACATTCTCCTCGCCTTGCCGTTTCCCTTCTGAAAAAATGTATCCAAAAACTGAACCAGACTAGTCAAAATAATATCACTATCGAAACGTTCTGTCAGCCTGCGATAGTTCTCCTCCTCCGCTTCATTCTCCGGAATAACATTAGAATGAAACTCCAAAATCGACGGATAGTCGGAAAGCGCGTCCCGAATATCTCTTGAATTTTGGTCCAAGATTGTATTCATGGGAATGAGGTAAAAAATCCTTCGCTGCCTATACTTCTCAGCCTGGGAGAGCGCGAACCTCAGACTCGAAAACGTCTTACCTCCTCCAGTGGGAACCGACAAGGTATAGATCCCCGGTCCATATTCTCCCGCAGCTCTGCACCATGCTGATATATTGCGCCGAATTGTGGCCAATTCTCCTTCTCTGGGGAATTTTTCCACATAAGCTTCAAGTTTTATAAGAAGTTTTTCCCAATCAGGCTGAGCTTCCAGTGCCATTTCAAATGGGTCTTCATCATATTCAAAACACACAGAATCCCATCTGTCCGCATCGACAAGAATACTCAGCAAAAGTCTGGCAAGCATTCCCCAGTTGAAAGAATGGCTGTCCAGTCCAAATTCCTTCAACTCCTTACACGCATCATCAAACAACTTGTCCAGTTTCTCTGCGGATGCCACTTCCGTGTAAAAATTTTCCATTGCTTCTATGTAGTAATTCTCCGGCTGTTCCCGCAGGCCGTCTAAATAGGGCGATCTTCCCGAAGCAGTCAGGCAGTCCGGCAAACCGGCATGATGCCCGTAAATACATAAAGAAATCAGCTGAGCAGTCTGTCTTCTCTCCTTCGCTGCCTCCCTCTGCCACCAATGCCGATGAACATAAAGCGCACCCAATCCAGCGTGATTATGATGCCTGCTGCCTGCTCCACGAAGATAGTTCTGGAAATCTGCAGTTCCCTTCCCAAAATCATGCAGCAGCCCCATTAATTTTGCCAGTTTACCCAGTCCCAGCTTTTCAGCCGTCAGGAAGCATAAGATTGCCACATTGGAACTGTGTTTATCCCAATCCTGCTCCTTTCCATCGGACTCTTTTCTATGTGCAATAATCTTTAATCCCCCCTTTGCAGTTCAAGAAATTTACTGTTAACTTATATTTTTTATTATACTCTATTGGTAACAGGCTTTCAAGCGCTTTGGCTTATTTTATATCCTTTTTAACTCGAGTGTATTTATTTAAAGTAAAATTTGATTTTGCTCTTTAACTA
>PPYF01612448.1_pt1 | contig 13057 bp, 12 predicted proteins | sample 1559871 | NCBI WGS metagenome assembly PPYF01 (sample SAMN08240021, study PRJNA423297) | Human gut metagenome, whole genome shotgun sequencing project. | reverse complement strand
GGCATCAGGAGATTGCTTTCCTTACCGGCTCGATGGATTCCCCCACCAGCATTGAACGTCTTGCCGGGTATAAAGACGCGCTGGCGCAGCATGGTATTGCGCTCAATGAAAAACTTATCGCTAACGGTAAATGGACGCCTGCCAGCGGGGCCGAAGGGGTAGAAATGTTGCTCGAACGTGGGGCTAAATTTAGCGCGTTAGTTGCCAGTAACGACGATATGGCGATAGGTGCGATGAAAGCGTTACACGAGCGCGGCGTAGCGGTGCCAGAGCAGGTGTCAGTTATCGGATTCGATGATATCGCTATTGCCCCCTACACCGTTCCGGCGCTCTCCAGCGTAAAAATTCCGGTGACTGAGATGATTCAGGAAATTATTGGACGGCTGATTTTTATGCTCGATGGCGGGGATTTCTCACCGCCGAAAACCTTCAGCGGAAAACTGATCCGCCGCGACTCACTCATTGCTCCTTCGCGATAAACATTGTCATCACATGTCATCGTCACTAGTGTCGATGACATCGTTTTTCCTGCATTACAGAAATTAATTTCCTTAAATAACAGTAAATTAAAAACTGGCATGATTTGTGAATGTATCGGCGCATTAACTGTCATTGCTGGAGAATTTGATGAACCGTTTCATCATTGCTGACGCGAGTAAATGTATTGGTTGCCGTACCTGTGAAGTAGCGTGCGTGGTTTCTCATCAGGAAAATCAGGACTGTGCATCGCTGACCCCGGAAACTTTTTTACCGCGTATCCATGTCATTAAAGGTGTGAACATTTCCACGGCGACAGTTTGCCGTCAGTGTGAAGATGCACCGTGCGCTAACGTCTGCCCGAATGGTGCTATCAGCCGTGATAAAGGGTTTGTTCATGTGATGCAGGAACGTTGCATTGGTTGCAAAACCTGCGTTGTGGCTTGCCCGTATGGTGCGATGGAAGTGGTGGTACGTCCGGTGATCCGCAACAGCGGCGCGGGTCTGAATGTACGGGCTGACAAAGCCGAAGCCAATAAATGCGACCTGTGCAACCATCGTGAAGACGGCCCGGCGTGTATGGCGGCTTGCCCGACTCATGCGCTGATTTGTGTCGATCGTAATAAACTTGAACAACTGAGCGCAGAAAAACGCCGCCGTACGGCGCTGATGTTCTAAAAATCTTACAGAACTGTTCTGGCATCAAAGGAATTCCCGGAAATATTCGTAGAATACGGAGCGGGCGGTATCGCCGACCTGTGACTGCCGGATGCGACGCTGTCGTGTCCGGCTGGGCGGGTTACGCAATTCATGATGGCGGGAATAACTCAATGGCAAAAAACACATCTTGCGGTGTCCAACTGCGTATTCGTGGCAAAGTGCAGGGCGTCGGTTTTCGTCCGTTTGTCTGGCAGCTGGCACAGCAATTAAATCTTCACGGCGATGTCTGTAATGACGGCGATGGCGTAGAAGTCCGGCTGCGGGAAGACCCGGAAACGTTTCTTGTTCAATTGTATCAGCACTGCCCGCCGCTGGCGCGTATTGATAGCGTCGAGCGTGAGCCGTTTATCTGGTCACAACTGCCCACCGAGTTCACTATACGCCAGAGCACAGGCGGCACCATGAATACGCAAATTGTTCCCGATGCCGCTACTTGCCCTGCTTGCCTTGCCGAAATGAATACCCCAGGCGAACGGCGTTATCGTTATCCGTTTATCAACTGTACCCACTGCGGCCCGCGTTTCACCATTATTCGCGCCATGCCTTACGACCGCCCGTTTACCGTGATGGCGGCGTTTCCGCTATGTCCGGCCTGTGACAAAGAGTACCGTGACCCGCTCGATCGTCGCTTCCACGCCCAGCCGGTGGCCTGCCCGGAGTGTGGCCCGCATCTTGAATGGGTAAGTCATGGTGAACATGCAGAACAAGAGGCGGCATTACAGGCAGCTATCGCACAGTTAAAAATGGGCAACATTGTCGCCATCAAAGGGATTGGCGGATTTCATCTTGCCTGCGATGCACGTAACAGTAACGCGGTGGCGACACTTCGGGCGCGCAAACATCGCCCGGCGAAACCGCTGGCGGTCATGTTGCCAGTGGCTGACGGTTTACCAGACGCTGCGCGCCAGTTGCTTACCACGCCCGCCGCGCCGATTGTGCTGGTGGATAAAAAATACGTTCCTGAGCTTTGTGATGATATCGCCCCTGACCTTAACGAAGTCGGGGTAATGTTGCCTGCGAACCCGCTCCAGAATTTGCTGTTACAGGAACTGCAATGCCCGCTGGTGATGACCTCCGGCAACCTGAGCGGTAAACCACCAGCTATCAGCAACGAACAGGCGCTGGCGGATTTGCAGGGCATTGCCGACGGATTCTTGATACATAACCGCGACATCGTGCAGCGGATGGATGATTCGGTGGTGCGCGAAAGCGGCGAAATGCTGCGCCGTTCGCGGGGGTATGTGCCGGATGCGCTGGCTTTGCCTCCGGGCTTTAAAAATGTTCCGCCTGTGCTGTGTCTCGGCGCGGATCTGAAAAATACCTTCTGCCTGGTGCGCGGTGAACAAGCGGTGTTGAGTCAGCATCTGGGCGATTTAAGTGACGATGGCATCCAGATGCAGTGGCGCGAAGCGTTACGCCTGATGCAAAACATCTACGATTTCACCCCGCAATACGTTGTGCATGACGCACATCCGGGCTATGTCTCCAGCCAGTGGGCGCGCGAAATGAATCTGCCGACGCAAACGGTGCTGCATCATCATGCCCACGCAGCGGCGTGTCTGGCAGAGCATCAGTGGCCGCTGGATGGCGGTGATGTCATTGCTTTGACGCTCGACGGTATCGGTATGGGGGAGAATGGCGCTTTGTGGGGCGGCGAGTGCCTGCGGGTGAACTATCGCGAATGTGAGCACCTGGGCGGCTTGCCTGCAGTGGCGCTTGCTGGTGGCGATTTGGCGGCGAAGCAGCCGTGGCGAAACCTGCTGGCGCAGTGCCTGCGCTTTGTGCCGGAGTGGCAGAATTATCCCGAAACAGCGAGTGTGCAACAGCAAAACTGGAGCGTGCTGGCGCGGGCCATTGAGCGTGGAATTAACGCGCCGCTGGCGTCATCGTGTGGGCGTTTTTTCGATGCAGTGGCGGCGGCACTGGGCTGTGCGCCAGCCACGTTAAGTTATGAAGGTGAAGCGGCTTGTGCTCTGGAGGCGCTCGCAGCCTCATGCCACGGAGTGACGCATCCGGTGACAATGCCGCGGGTGGACAATCAACTGGATCTCGCCACTTTCTGGCAGCAGTGGCTGAACTGGCAGGCACCGGTTAATCAACGCGCGTGGGCGTTTCATGATGCGCTGGCGCAGGGTTTTGCCGCGTTGATGCGTGAGCAGGCCACGATGCGTGGTATCACTACGCTGGTATTTAGCGGCGGGGTTATTCATAACCGTTTGCTGCGTGCACGTCTGGCGCATTATCTCGCTGATTTCACATTGCTCTTTCCACAGAGTTTACCGGCGGGTGATGGCGGTTTGTCTCTGGGGCAGGGGGTTATTGCTGCGGCGCGTTGGTTAGCGGGTGAAGTCCAGAACGGATAAAACGTGTTGCATTTGGACACCATTGCCGGATGCGGCGTAAACGCCTTATCCGGCCTACACATGCGTCCCCGTAGGTCGGATAAGACGCGCCAGCGTCGCATCCGACATTTTAGGCACAGTAGCCCACCTACATCGGCAATGTTTTCAACAATCCAAATGCCTCTTTCATCCGATCCTCACTGACCACAAAGGCGCGAAGCTGGTCAGCATCGTCAACGCCGCGCGCCACCATTCCCTGGCGTTCGGTATTAATTTGCCAGCGTAAATCCTGACGCTGGGTTTCGCCTGCCAGATGCAGCGGTAATTCCGGCGTTTTGATTTTCACCAGCATCGCCGGGAGTTTCAGCGGCGTGTTATTGCCGAGAAGATTTTTTGCCAGCACCATCGCGCTAAGTTGAATCGGCTGGAGGAACGGCAATACCTGACCGTTAATTTCCGCGCAATCGCCCAGCGCGTAAATATCGGTATTACTGGTTTGCAGATAACTATCGACGCAAACGCCGCGATTAATCGTCAGCCCGGCGCGTCGTGCCAGGGCGGTTTCCGGGCGCAGTCCGGTGGCGGCAATTACCGCATCCACTTCGATATTGCGCTGGCGGTCCAGCGTTGCCTGAATGCCAGAATCCGTTTTTTCCAGCCCCTGTAACTGAGATTTCAACAGCAGATGAACGCCCATCTCCGTCAACCGATGCTGCAAGCGGCTGCTTACTTCCGGTGGCATTAACGACGCCAGAATACTGGCAGCGTTGTCGATTAGCGTGACCGCTTTGCCTGCACGACAAAAATCCATCGCCAGTTCGCTACCAATCAAACCACCGCCAACAATCAACACGCGTCGGGCATCCCGCAGTTGCGTTTCACAGGCGCGATACTCTTGCTGACTATTTAACGTCAGCATTAACTCACGCCCAGGCACAGGCGGGACAAAGGCACTGGCACCGGTTGCCAGTACTAGCTTGTCGTATTGCCACTGATTATTCTGGCTTTTCACCACACGGGCTTCGGCATCGATATCCGTCACCCAGGTTTGTGGAAACAGGTGCAGATTAAACTGCTCGGCAAATTCACCCGCCGTCTGGCGGGTAAGGTCATCGGCACGTTGCCCCTGACTGATAACATGGCTGATGTCAGGTTTGTTGTACTCATCCATGCTGTCGGCGGCAATCAAGGTTAATGGAATAGTGGCGTCCTGTTTGCGAATATTTTTCACCAGTTGTCGGGCGGCGAAGCCCGAACCAATGATCACAATGCCGTTGCTCATTTTGCCTCCGATGCCAGTTCGTCAAAGACGTCTTTGCCGAGGGAGCATTCCGGGCAGAGGAAGTTATCCGGAACTTCACTCCACGGCGTTCCTGGCGCAACGTCCTGCATTGGCTCGCCTTTTGCCGGATCGTAAATCCACTGGCAGACGCTGCACTGCATCCGTGGGCCGAGGTCAGCCGTCGTGGTGGCAGAGGTTTCTTCTTTAACCACCGAATTCACCGTGCTCTGCGGCAGCGGCGCGAGCGCCCACTGACGGGCGATTTCGCGACCGTGTTCACGGCATAACTCCAGAGCGTCCTGGTCTGGTCGCCATTTGGCTTTCAGGCTGAGCGACATTTCGAAACCCGCATCCTGCAGGCGCGTGGAAAGACGATCCACCGCACCGCCGCTCCAGCCGTGAGATCCGAAAGCACTGGCGCGTTTGTTACGGAAGCGTAATCCGGTCATCTCCTCCACCAGCCCGGCGATTTTCGGCATCATCACGTTATTCATCGTCGAAGTGCCGACCAGCACGCCTTTTGAGCGGAAGACATTGGTCAGGATTTCGTTTTTATCGCTTCGGGCGACGTTGAAAATTTTCACCGCCACGCGTGGGTCGGTTTCCGCAATTCCCTGGGCGATAGCGTCAGCCATCATGCGGGTGTTATTCGACATGGTGTCGTAGAAAATGGTGATTCTGTCTTCCTGATAATCAGCCGCCCATTTCAGGTACAGCTCGACAATTTGCGTCGGGTTATCGCGCCATACCACGCCGTGGGAAGTGGCTATCATATCGACTGGTAAGTTAAAGCCCAGGATCTCGGTAATTTTCGGCGTTACCAGGCGGCTGAACGGCGTCAGGATATTGGCGTAGTAACGTTGGCACTGCTCGAAAAGCTCCGTCTGATCCACTTCATCGTTGAACAGATGCTCGTCGCAGTAGTGCTGACCGAAAGCATCGTTACTGAACAGCACCGCGTCGCCTGTCAGGTAAGTCATCATGCTGTCCGGCCAGTGCAGCATTGGTGTTTCGACAAAAATGAGCTGTTTGCCGTTGCCGATATCCAGCGTGTCGCTAGTTTTCACCACATTAAAATTCCACTCCGGATGATGGTGATGACCATTTATCGAGTCGATAGCGTTGGCAGTACAGTAGATCGGCGTATCGGGAATTTGTGCCATCAGTTCGGTCAGCGCCCCAGCGTGGTCCTCTTCTGCATGGTTAATCACGATGTAATCGATATCCGCCAGATCGATTTCATTACGCAGGTTCTGCACAAATTCGCGGCTGAATTTATGGTCGACGGTGTCGATCAGCACGTTTTTTTCTTCGCGGATGAGGTAGCTATTGTAGCTGCTGCCGCGCAGCGTTTTATATTCCGTGCCGTGAAAATCACGCACTTCCCAGTCACGTTGACCAACCCAATGAATGTTATTTTTCACCACAATAGACATAGCAACCTCAATTTATTCAGCGTGTTCTAAAAAGATGTCTTGCTAATTGCAGATTGCGTGCCAGTTTTTTATCTGATTGTTTTTACTCTATAAATAAAATTATGCCCATTAATGAGTAGTCAAAATGACTATCAATCAAATGGTCGATATGACAATATCTATAGTCAAATTGACAGTGAGGCAAAGATGAGTTTTTCCGTTGATGTGCTGGCGAATATCGCCATCGAATTGCAGCGTGGGATTGGTCACCAGGATCGTTTTCAGCGCCTGATCACCACGCTACGTCAGGTGCTGGAGTGCGATGCGTCTGCGTTGCTACGTTACGATTCGCGGCAGTTTATTCCGCTTGCCATCGACGGTCTGGCAAAGGATGTACTCGGTAGACGCTTTGCGCTGGAAGGGCATCCACGGCTGGAAGCGATTGCCCGCGCCGGGGATGTGGTGCGCTTTCCCGCAGACAGCGAATTGCCCGATCCCTATGACGGTTTGATTCCTGGGCAGGAGAGTCTGAAGGTTCACGCCTGCGTTGGTCTGCCATTGTTTGCCGGGCAAAACCTGATCGGCGCACTGACGCTCGACGGGATGCAGCCCGATCAGTTCGATGTTTTCAGCGACGAAGAGCTACGGCTGATTGCTGCGCTGGCGGCGGGAGCGTTAAGCAATGCGTTGCTGATTGAACAACTGGAAAGCCAGAATATGCTGCCAGGCGATGCCACGCCGTTTGAAGCGGTGAAACAGACGCAGATGATTGGCTTGTCCCCTGGCATGACGCAACTGAAAAAAGAGATTGAGATTGTGGCGGCGTCCGATCTCAACGTCCTGATCAGCGGTGAGACTGGAACCGGTAAGGAGCTGGTGGCGAAAGCGATTCATGAAGCCTCGCCACGGGCGGTGAATCCGCTGGTCTATCTCAACTGTGCTGCACTGCCGGAAAGTGTGGCGGAAAGTGAGTTGTTCGGGCATGTGAAAGGAGCGTTTACTGGCGCTATCAGTAATCGCAGCGGGAAGTTTGAAATGGCGGATAACGGCACGCTGTTTCTGGATGAGATCGGCGAGTTGTCGTTGGCATTGCAGGCCAAGCTGCTGAGGGTGTTGCAGTATGGCGATATTCAGCGCGTTGGCGATGACCGTTGTTTGCGGGTCGATGTGCGCGTGCTGGCGGCGACTAACCGCGATTTACGCGAAGAGGTGCTGGCAGGGCGATTCCGCGCCGATTTGTTTCATCGCCTGAGCGTGTTTCCACTTTCGGTGCCGCCGCTGCGTGAGCGGGGCGATGATGTCATTCTGCTGGCGGGGTATTTCTGCGAGCAGTGTCGTTTGCGGCAGGGGCTCTCCCGCGTGGTATTAAGTGCCGGAGCGCGAAATTTACTGCAACACTACAGTTTTCCGGGAAACGTGCGCGAACTGGAACATGCTATTCATCGGGCGGTAGTTCTGGCGAGAGCCACCCGCAGCGGCGATGAAGTGATTCTTGAGGCGCAACATTTTGCTTTTCCTGAGGTGACGTTGCCGACGCCAGAAGTGGCGGCGGTGCCCGTTGTTAAGCAAAACCTGCGTGAAGCGACAGAAGCGTTCCAGCGTGAAACTATTCGTCAGGCACTGGCACAAAATCATCACAACTGGGCTGCCTGCGCGCGGATGCTGGAAACCGACGTCGCCAACCTGCATCGGCTGGCGAAACGTCTGGGATTGAAGGATTAAATAATCCCGGCCTGATAGAAATCCTGCAGGTTTATTGCGCCGGTGAGTTTGCCGTTTTCATCCACCACCGGTGCGGCAGTGATTTTGCGCTTCATCAGGATCTCTTTGGCGTCGATGGCGCGACTTTGCGATTGCAACGTGGTGCCGCCGACCGTCATCGCTTCATTGACTGGCGTGGTGAGTGCGCCGCCGCCAACCAGCCAGCGACGTAAATCGCCGTCGGTAAAGACGCCTTGTACCTGTTGTTGAGCGTCACATACCGCCACCAGCCCCAGACCGGTGCGGCTGAGTTCCAGCATCGCATCCATCACGCTGGCGGTTAACGCCACCTGTGGGATGGCATCGTCACGGCGCATCAGATGATGCACTTTATTCAGCAAGCGAGCGCCCAGTGCCCCGGCTGGGTGGGAGCGGGCAAAATCTTCTTCATTAAATCCGCGCGCCTGCATGACCGCCATCGCCAGCGCGTCACCCATCATCAGGGTATTGACGGTGCTGGAGGTCGGCGCAAGGTGCATCGGGCAGGCTTCGCGTTCTACGGAGATATCCAGCACCGCTTTTGCCGCCAGGCCCAGCGGTGACGTCGGTTTGCCGGTCATCGCCAGCAGCGCGATAGATTTATCTTCCAGACGCGGAATAATCAGATCCAGTTCCTTCGCGCCACCGGAGTAAGAGATAAACAGCATCACATCGCGGCTTTCGATCATCCCCAGATCGCCGTGCAGCGCTTCTGCCGGATGGACAAAAAAAGCCGGAGTGCCGGTACTGGCAAGCGTTGCGGCGATTTTCTTACCAATGTGGCCCGATTTGCCAATTCCCGAAACCACCACTTTGCCTTCACAGTGCAGGATGATATTGGCGGCGCGAACAAAATCATCGCCCAGACGTTCCGGTAAACGGCTTGCTTCCTGCAACTCCAGCATTAACGTCTGACGTCCCGCGTTCAGTAGTGCTTCACTCATTGCTCTCTCCGGTTATGATCACATCGATCCCTTTCTCTTCCAGCGCCTGACGAAACGCCGGATCGATACCTGCGTCGGTAATCAGCTTATCGACGCTTTCAAGACTGCAAACTACGTTGGGGCTTTTACGGCCAAACTTTGATGAGTCCGCCATCAAAATCACTTCGCGCGCGGCATTGCACATTGCCTTACTGACGGTATAAACCTCGTTAAAGGTGGTTACGCCCGCATTGAGATCGATGCCGTCGGTGCCCATAAACAATTTATCGAAGGTGAAATGCTCGAAGGCATTCTCTGCCAGTTGCCCGTGAAATGAGGCCGATTTTTTGCGAAACGTTCCGCCTGGCATCAGGATAGTTTGTTCGTTATCCAGTTCGGATAGCGCATTGACGATATGCAGGCTGTTGGTCATCACCGTGATGTTATTAAAGCGCGAGAGCAGGGGAACCATCTGCAAAACGGTACTGCCAGCATCAAGAATGATCGAATCGCCATCATGGATAAAACTAACGGCAGCTTCTGCAATCAGCTCTTTCTTGTGGGTGTTGATGAGTGTTTTATGATCGATAGGCGGATCGGATTCCTCTTTATTCAACACCACTCCGCCATAAGTACGAATGACGGTTCCGGCATGTTCCAGAATGACCAGATCTTTGCGAATGGTTGTGCCTGTGGTGTCAAAGTATTGCGCCAATTCTTCAACCGAGCATTTACCCTGCTTTTGCAGATACTCCAGAATGGCGGCCTGACGCTGACGAGGTTTCATGGGCGTGATTACCTGATTTAGGTTTCAAAATGATAACTTCGCAAGCAAGTAACATTCACAACGAAATTATCCACGTTTCAGTTTAAGCGCCAATGATAGAGCATTCTGTGATAGTGGATCATGGGGAAAGATCACATCGGGCTGTAAATCACCCGCATGCATACCGGTAATTGCGGGAATTTTTTGCGGTCGGGCGAAGACGGTCAGTCCTTTCATAAACAAGGTGTCGACGATGCGCTGCTGATCGTCCAGCGCGATGGCGACCACGACCCGCGGTTTAAAGCGCCCGCTGGAACGGCCCACGCCAACCCGCCCTTGCTGGCATAGTGTGTCGAAGGCACGGTTAAAACGAGAAATTTGCCAGCCGCCTAAGGCCAGTTGCGCACACCAGGCGATAACGGCGACGGTGATGAGTGCGGATACCATAACTTTTCCTTAATGTAGTGGCGGAAGTCCTGTATGCCTGATGAGCGTAGCGCATCAGGCATTCTATAGTCTCACGGAGATCCTTAATGGATCTCCGCTGTTGATCAGAACATCACCTGACCGCCGGTGACATTGATCGACTGTCCGGTGCAGTACGACGCCTTAGGACTGGCGTAGAACAGCAGCATATTCAGCACATCTTGATAATCGCAGCCGCGTTTGAGCGGTACTTTGTCGATGTAATACTGCTCGACTTGATCCGGTTTGATACCCAGCTTGGTCGCGTATTGTGGCAACAGTGACTGGAACATCGGCGATTTCAGCAGGTTACCGAGCATCAGTGAATGCACCGTAATGCCGTACTCCGCCAGATCCAGCGCCAGTGATTGAGTCAGCCCGACGCCACCAAATTTCGCTGCGCTGTAGCCAGAGTTGTGTTTGCTGCCCACTTTGCCGGATTTCGAGTTGATCTGAATAATGCGCCCCTGAATCCCGTCGCGGATCATCAAACGCGAAAATTCACGCGCACACAGGAAATAACCCACCAGATTCACCTGTAGCGAACGGTCAAAATCGCCGAGCTGGAAGTCGCTGATAAAGGCTGCTTTTGCTATTCCGGCGCTGTAGACCAGCAAATCCACGCGACCAAAGATTTCATCTACCCCACGAGAGAGCGCCAGAACGCTTTGCTCGCTAGTGGCGTCAGCACCAAAACCGTACGCCATACTTTCACCATATTCGGCGTTAATTTCTTGTGCCACATTTGCGGCTTTGTCGCTCTGAATATCGACAACCGCGACGCGATACCCCTCGGCAGCCAGACCGTGGCACAGGAACGCGCCTAAGGTTTGCCCACCACCGATGACAACGGCAACCTGATTCATTTTTTACTCCTTAACAGATTCAAACTTCAAAACCGATCCCGGCGCGATATCGTCGGGGACAGGGCCTGCCACATGGACAGTGCCCGGAAATTCCGCTTCGTTTAAACCATCGAAGCGCAGGGTGACATGACCCAGTTCGCGAAGGTTGTCTTCCGCCACGCTGCCAACAGCGGTCACCGGATAGCGATGCTGCCCGAGTGAAAATTGCAAACCGGGATGGAGTGCACCTTTCAACTCGCCGTGGCAATGAATGAAGCAATACTCTTCGAGGTCCGCAGGCGCGCCTTCACGAAAGGTGATGAGCATCTGGTCACTGAGGGCGTCAATGGCACTCGCGCCGATACGGGTGATGGTGGTCTGATAAATAACGGTCATGTTTCAGCCTCTATTGATAGATAAAACCGGAGACAAACCAGGCGATCAGTACAGTCGGCGCGCCGGTTAAAAAGCGGCTCACCAGTACAGAAGGGACACCGACGCGAACCGTGTCCTGACGGGCTTCCGCCAGCGACAAACCTACCGGGATGAAGTCGCAGGCCGCCTGCGCGTTGATGGCAAACAGTGCCGGTAAAGCCAGATGCGGCGGAATATTGCCGAGACCAATCTGCACGCCAATCAATACGCCGATAACCTGTGCGATAACTGCGCCTGGGCCGAGGAAAGGTGAAAGCAGTGGGAAGGAACAGATGAGCGCCAGCATGACCAGACCCAGTGGATGGCTCGCCAGCGGAGCAAGACCGTGGGCAATCCAGTCACCAAGGCCAGAAGCCATAATGATGCCAATGAGCGCCGAGACGAATGCCATAAACGGCAGAATGGTTTTTAATACAGTGTCGATGGTGTCACGACCAGATTGAAACAGCACCGCAACGGTGGACCCCATGCCCATTCCCACCTTCGCCAGTAAACCATCGCTTTGTTCGGTGATTTTCTTACTGGTGTCATAGTCACGGCCCACGGAAGAGGGTTGTGGTGTCGCATCACCTACTACAGTGATGTTTTCTTCTTTTACGCCAGAGACATAAATATCTTCCACAATGTACTGCGCCAGCGGACCGGACTTGCCCGTCGAGTGGATATTAATGGTGGGAATACGTCGTTTCGGATAGATGCCGCAGCGTAATGTGCCGCCACAGTCGATTACCGCGACACCAATTTCCGCCTCCGCGGGTTCACCTTCTTTAAATCCGTCAATAGCCTGCCAGCCAGTAAGCTGTGCCAGTTTGTCAACAATCGCAGGCCGGGTACCGGCGGTGATATAGACGATTTTTTTTCCCGGCGTGGCTTTCAGCTCAAGCGGGCCGCCCCAGCCACCCGTTCCTTTTTCGATCCGAATATGCGTCATGATGTTGCTCCTGCCAGGTGAACTTTTTGTTCAAGTTGAATGCCCATCTTTTTCTCAAAAATGGCGGTGGTCAGATCGGTCACCCAGCCGCGGAAGAAATTGGTGACCAGACCAACCAGCAGATAACTCACCGCCAGTGGGCCAAGTGGCAGGTTCAGCGTTGTCAGACCGCTGGCAATGCCAAGATAAACAAACAGTTCGCCAGGGTTGATATGGGGGAAGAGGCCATTCATTGAGTGGCAGCTATAAGAGGCCGCCGCGTAGTAGCTGGGTTTGTACTTTTCCGGCATAAAGCGACCCAGGCTTAGGGTCATCGGATTGCAAAAGACAAACGTGCCAATGCACGGTAACAGTAGGTAACGGGAAACAGGGTTACCGGCGCAACGTTGAGCAAAACGTTCAATACGATGCTGACCGATAAAATTAATCAGTGCGTTCATGATAACCAGCAGGCTAATCAACAGCGGAAGAATGCCGGTCACCATCCCGGTAAACACCTCTCCGCCCTTTTGGAACAGCCCGATAAACCACTCTGCACCATGAGTAATGGTTTCTATCATTGTTCTCTCCTTCAGGATTTATTGTTTTATTACCAAACGGCAACCTAATCTAATCAGATTGAAAGATTTAAAAGTGTTATTTTGATCGCAAAATGAAAGATAAATGTTTTAATTTGAAAGTTTGAATAAAAGGATAGCGAGGGGAATGAGTTGAGT
>PPYF01028325.1_pt1 | contig 13058 bp, 11 predicted proteins | sample 1559871 | NCBI WGS metagenome assembly PPYF01 (sample SAMN08240021, study PRJNA423297) | Human gut metagenome, whole genome shotgun sequencing project. | reverse complement strand
TTTCTGTATGGTCGGCAGCGAGGCGGAAGCAATTGACTTCCTCAATTGGTTCTGCGACTTATCATACAAACATAAGATTTTCATCTGCGGCAATCATGATGATTGCCTCTATGGAGCCAATATCGACGGACTTGACGACAATGTGCATTATCTCTACAACTCAGGTATTGAGATTAACGGATTGAAATTCTACGGAGTCCCTATGTTTTTCTCGGACTGTATATCTAATCGCCAAATTAAACATTATGCAAACATTCCTGAAGATACGGATGTGCTCATTACCCATTGTCCTCCATATGGTATTCTTGACCTTGATGGCAACACCAACTATGGCTCGAAAGAATTGCTCACAAAAATATCTGCTATTCCACTGGAAGCGCATCTATTTGGCCATCTCCATGCCCAACATGGTATTAAAATCTTCAACAGCATTATCTTTTCCAATGGCGCGATAATGAATGCCGGATATTCAGAGCTGTCAGAACCGAGTATTATTGAATTATAAAGAGTATGAATATGGAGCAGAATAATGTGGAATTAATGCGTATCGCCGGCATAACTGAATCAGAGGTGGCCTGGTCAAACATATATGCCTATTACATGAATCCACGAAATGAACCTGAATATGCGTTGGCATTCATGACCGCGTTGCTTGAACTATGTGGACTCAATCGCTCCGAAGTCTTGCCGGATGACAATTATCGTGTAAGTACGGAAGTGGCGACATCCAGCCTTTCACGAATAGACATCCTCATTGAGGGAGCAAAATCAATAATAATCGAGAATAAGGTCAATCACATACTCGATAATCCTTTGAAAGAATATTGGGATTATGCCATAAACCCGGCTGTTCTGATAGTGCTAACAATATCGCGTGTGTCAGAGCATGAACTTAAGTGGAATAAGCTTCGGAAAGGAGCTGATAATATAAAGTGCGTCAACATCACTCATTATGATTTGATGACGCATACGAAAAAGATATTAGGGAAGGAATTTGAATCTCCCATCCTGAAGGAGCTTGAAAACATAATAATTAAAAAGACTGTATTTATGCCGGAATATTTGTATATCACTAATAACGAAGAAAGGCTCGAAGTCAATAGAATATATGACAAAGAGTATGAGCGCAGACAAACGATAGCCCATGAATGTATGAAGCTAAAAGCTTATGATCTGTCTAACCCATCTGACAAAGAACCAATTATTGCGTTCAAAAGCTGTCCTAACAACAATTATTTACATTTTCGCTATCGGGAACAAGATAATCTTGTGATAGGGATTATGTGTGCCTATCTTTGGGACTGGGAACGATATGAAAAAGATTCTAAGTTAAGAATCAACAAAGTAGGGCCTGAACTGTTGCATACCCCTGTAATAACATTGTTCGTTCAGGTTCATGGCAACCTATATCGGGATATGAGGCGAAATATAAAAGAGATGATTAAGGAGAATGGTTATGATATTCCCGGGAAATTTTGCCATATATATGATTATGATATAGATATGAGCGCAATGTCTGAAATACTCTGTAGAAAAGGAGAATTGTCATCTTTCTTGACGGCAAAATTACAAGACCCGGCAAGTTGTCGTGTATTGGAAATCGCCGAAAAGATTTACAAAGAGATAATCAGCAATAAAACCATTTAATCGGAACGAATGTTGCATCTTAAGTTTCTATCTTTGTCGGCGAACTAAAAACATAGAAACTATGCCATACGCATTCAAAGTGATAGCAAAACAGAACATTAGCGGTAGCAAGTTCCGTTTGGTTAGACGAAATCGTAAAAGAGGGCGCAGAGCCAATTGGTGGCATCCGGATAGTCTTTATTTATAATATTCTGCCGCTTTGTTTACATTCTTGGCGATTCTTTCGCGGAGTTCCGGGGGAGCTATGACTTCGGCATGGCCTCCGTAGCCGAGAATCAGGCGTTCAAGTTCGTTGTTAAGTACTACTTTCAGCGACAGTTGTATGCTGCCGTCGCGGAAGCGTTGTTCCACTTTCTGGGACCGATGAAATGGCTTTGACTCGACGTAAGGAGCCTGTTGGCGGTCTATCTTTATTACAACTCGCCGTGCCTTGTCGCTTATCAGTTTGGTTACACCTATTGTGTCGTCAAAGAAATGCTCAGGGTCAAAATCGACACATTTCCTGAACGGATGTTCTTTATCCATTTTGACGGAATGTATGCGGTCGAGGGCGAAGATATTTACCTGTGGACTGCGGTTGCTTGCCTTCTCGCAAATCAGAAACCAGCGGTTGCGATATTCCTTCAACAGATAGGGATAAACGGTCAAAGCTTCTGCCTGACGTGCCTTGAATGATTGATATTCAATGACGATGGTCTGCTGCTTGCGCACGGCATCATAGATGAATCCAATAAATTGAGCTCCCTTATATCCCTCGACATGTTCCATATCCATAGCCGGAGCTGCTGCACTTGTGTGACGTGAAATCTGTTCGTTGAGCTTGCTGATTATATCTATTGACGAGGCAAGTTGCGGAAATCCTTGAAGCTGACGCAAAATGTCGAGTGCAGAATTCAAGGCTTCAAGACCTTCATCGTTCAGCGGAAGGTGAGTTATACTGAAATCAGGGTCTTCATATTCATAATACTTGTTGTCGCGAACCACTATGGGAGCATTGTAGCCCAAGCGGTCGCTGCGCATCAGGGCAAGGTCGTTCTGAAAAGTACGGCGGCTCACAGGATTGCTCCGCCCTTCATATTCGGCTAAAGCCTCCGTACAAGCATCTATCAGGTCGTTGATGGTCCAGCGTTTGTAATGGTTCTGCAAACAACGGTCGATGGTAGATATTCTGATTAAAGTGGCGCGATTGAGTGGCATAGAGGTATCTTTTTTCGCAAAAATAGCCATTTTATTTCAGCTGCGCAAATCAATTGCGCACACTATACATAACTTTGCATCAAAATTATGATTATAAAAGGTAAAATCACTTCGGCTGAAATCTTCACCGATAACATAGAAGAAACAGCTCTACACTGGGTAACAGAGCTTTGCGACCATCCGGCAATGGCTGGTGTCCCCATAGTACAGATGCCCGATGTACATGCCGGAAATTTGTGCAATGTAGGTACTGCCTATCCTGTGGGAATGTATGTCAATCCTGACCACGTGGGCGTGGATATAGGTTGCACGGTTTCGATGCACAGATTGTCTAATTGTGTCAAACCAGATGATTTTGAACTGCTTGACCACCGAATAAGAGAAATAATTCCGACAGGCAATGAGATATGTGCTAAAAATTCTTTAAACGAGAAGGAGCTTTTCAGATTCCTTAATTCTCAATATCAGAAAGCTCGCTCGGCTGCTCCTGAGCTTGTAGTAGAAGAATCGCGTATTGACGCGCGGTTTATTGCCGACTTTTGCCGACGGATTAAGCTTCAAGAAGGGATTTTTTATAAAAGTCTTGGCAGCCTTGGCGGAGGAAATCACTTTATAGAATATGGTGAAGATGATAAATCAGGCGAAGGATGGCTGACTATTCATTGCGGTTCACGCAACCTTGGAGTCAAGGTTGCCAACCACTGGCATATGGTAGCTCAAAATCCCAAGCGTGCAAAATATATAGGATATCTGTGGGGTGAATCCCTCGTAGGCTACCTCTCTGATATGGTAATTGCGCAGACATACGCGCTATATAACCATCAGCTTATACGCGACCGCATTTTTACGGTGCTAAAAAAATTATGTAAGGCAAAATGTGAAGAGTCGATATTTACTACCCACAATTACATCTCTTTTACCGGCAGCAATCCGATGTTTCGCAAGGGCGCTATAGATGCTTCCGAGGGGAAAAAGGTTGCAATTCCCTTCAATATGCGCGACGGCATAGCCATCTGTGTTGGCAAAGGTAACGAGCAGTGGCTTAACACCGCTCCTCACGGGGCCGGACGAGCCATGAGTCGTGCGCAAGCCAAAAAGCGTATTACACTTTCAGATTTTGAGAACTCCATGTCAGAAGTATACTCGACATCAGTCTGTGCCGCTACTCTCGACGAATCTCCTATGGCGTATAAATCCACCGATGAAATCCTTGAACTAATCAGGCCGACGGTTGCCATAACAGCGATGGTAAAACCAAAACTCAACATTAAAGATATTGGGAAATGATACATTATATACAAATCACCGCCGGGCGTGGCCCGGTAGAATGTGCCCGCGCCGTTACACTCGTTGCGCGGGAATTGCAAAAGTCTGTTCCGTCGCTTCGTCTTGCCGATTGCGAGCCACACAATCGTCAATCCGATTGCTTTATGTCTATGACCTTTGTGACAGAAGAACCTATAGCATCCTCCATAGTGACGGAGTGGGAAGGTTCAGTACTATGGCGTTCGACAAAGAATCCCTATCGTCCCGGCCATAAGCGGAGTAATTGGTTTGTAGGAATAAACTTTTTCGACGAAGTGGAGCTTCCGCAGATTAATGCAGCGGACATCAGGTTTGAAACGTGCCGTTCAGGGGGTAAAGGGGGGGCAGAATGTCAATAAAGTGGAAACGGCAGTCAGGGCAACTCACATTCCTACCGGTGTCTCTGTGAGATGTTCTGACGAGCGTTCGCAGTTGCAGAACAAATCCCTTGCTCTTAAACGTCTGGTTCTTAAACTACGTGGTCTTAATGAAAGAAGCTCTGCTGATGCCAGGAATCGCCAATGGAGTCATCATGATACCCTTGAACGTGGCAATCCGAAAAAGATTTTTTCAGGTTCTTTATAACTTGTATCGCTAAATGATACAAGTTGCATATAACTTTGCAGTGTCATTAAAAATAACTACAAATGAGAGACATGGATTTATATAAATCTGAGAATGCTGACAAGACCAAGCAGAAAGAAACTGCTAAGAATGCCAGGCCAAAGAGTATTCTTGAGTCCTTCGAGTACATAGTGGAACTTGCCGAAAACACAAATCTTGATAAAGACTTTTTCGACAAGGCCAACGTCCATATCAAGTTTGCATCTCGCAAACTCAAACTCACACCTATGCAGACAGTGCTTTTGTCAATGTTCGTTGACCGCAGCGAGGACCGCAGTATCATGATTTCAGACATTGCTCGTTATGCAGGATGCCGTACTACTAAAATCCTGCGCCTCTCCGACGATATAGACGTTTTGGAAAGGCGGCATTATCTCCGTGCTTCCCGCAGCCACAGGTCTCTTAGCTATCGTGTACCGGCTTCCGTGCTCAAGGCCCTCCGCAAGAATCAGCCTTACGTCCACGTTGAAGAGCCTGTGAATGACACTCTTGCATTCTTCGACCGTTTCGACCGGCTCATGAAAGAAAAAGAAGATGATGAGTTGACATATGAGTCGCTTAAGGAGAACACCATGGGATTGCTTGAAGAAATCAATAACACGACTTTTGCCACCTGTCTCCAGCGTTGCTATTTTGATGAAGACGACACGCTCCTTTTTATCTTCATGGCTCATCTGTTTGTGGAAAACAATGACGATAACATCGGTTTGTACGACATAGAAAGATTGTTTGACGACCGGGATATACCGGTAAGTTGCAAACGTGGACTGCGTTCTCGTTCTTCCGAACTATTCAGAAAGAAGCTTATTGAGAATGTTAATGAGGATGGTATGGCGCGTTCTGATGTGTTCAAACTCACCGACCAGGCAAAGGAGGAATTGCTTTGTGAACTCGATATCAACAATGTCGGCAAATCTGACAAAGGGCTTATAAAGGCAGATTCTCTTGCCGAGAAAAATTTGATATATAATTCACCCGAGGAAACTCAGATTGGCGAATTGTCTTCAATTCTCTCCGAAAGGCGTTTCAGCGAGGTACAGGCTCGGCTGCGTGCTGCCGGAATGCGTCCCGGATTCTGCTGCATTTTTTATGGAGCGCCAGGCACGGGGAAGACTGAGACCGTCTATCAGCTTGCGCGCGGGACAGGCCGCGACATATTGCGCGTTGATGTTGATAAAATCAAGAGCTGCTGGGTTGGAGAGAGCGAGAAGAACATCAAGGCGCTTTTCGACCGCTACCGTAACATCTGCAAGAACTCGACTCTCGCGCCCATCCTGCTGTTCAATGAAGCCGACGCCGTGCTGGGTGTAAGGATGGAGGGCGCATCGCGTGCCGTAGACAAAATGGAGAATTCCATTCAGAACATCATCCTTCAGGAAATGGAGAGCCTTGATGGCATAATGATAGCTACCACCAACCTTACCACTAATCTCGACAAGGCATTCGAACGCCGATTCCTTTACAAAATCAAGTTCAACAAGCCTTCCATGGACTCACGCGCAAGAATATGGCAGGTGATGCTTCCGGGCCTCTCCGATAGCGACGCAGCCACATTGGCATCCCAGTTTGATTTTTCGGGTGGAGAAATCGAAAACATAGTACGCAAGCACTCTGTGAATTCTATCCTGTCAGGTAATGACACTATTGATGTACACGAGCTTATGACAGCTTGTCGCAATGAACGCATCTGCAACAGCTCACGTCCGCGAATAGGATTCTGATTCTTGCTTTAATTAAGAACTTGTTTAATAATAAAAGTTACCGACAGGACGGTCAGTAACTTTTATTATTAAACAAGCTCTTAAAATCATTGCCATCGTAAGTCGTGTTTCTTCTATCGGTGACGCATATTTCCGTTTTTTGATAAACCGCTTAATGAGCGGTCGATTTGAGTTCTTCAATGTTTATGTCTGAAAAAAGGGACTTTATTTGTGTCTCATCAAGCGTGACCGAACAAGCCCCATTTTCGATTTTCATCTTAACAACTGGCATGGATATCACTTGCCCGTTGACACTGATAGCAATCCTTTTTTCAAGATTGTTACCAGTTATTTCTGCATACTTTGAAGTGTCAGAAAAATTAAATGGCATAGTTATTTCATCACCCGGATAACGAAGCAACTCCGCGATATGTACAGTCTCTTCGAGAAGACAAGGTGATATGACGTCCAAAGAATCTCCGATTTCGCTTGTCGAATAAAGAGCGACGACGATGTTTGTGTCTACGTTGACTTTTGCAGGAGCTTCTGTTTTTGCATTGCAAGCAATGGAAAGAAGGCCGACAATACTTGCAAGCAGAAATATAAAGATTGAATTACATGTTCTCATATTTTTTATTTTAGATTGGTAATATTACAATTATTATTAAATAAGCTATTCTTCTTTTTCCCAATTTAAAAGATTATCAAGTTGCTTAACGTTACTGTTATACCATAGATATTCAAGGGTAAACCCCAGTAATGTAAGCCCCCATGTAAAGAACATCCTCCAACTATGTATAAAGAGGGGAGTAAGTGAGAGCCATATTAACAATGGAATAATAACTACCGAAATCGCGAGTTCGGAATTGCGATATTGTTTTTTGATTGATATAATGGCTTTCAAAATATCAGTGTTTGTATCTTCCCAAAGATTGATAGCCTTAATGGAGCGGTATATCTTGAAACCATATATTATGCCAATGAATACAGTGGTGCAGAATACCGCAAGCCACCAATAAGGGAATTTCATTGGAGACCAGAGAGGAGAAGTCGCCATTAGAACAAGACTGATTATTGTAAAAATGCCGTCCAACCAAGCCCTCTTCAAAAGTCTTGATTTTATATCATTTCTTTTTGAAGCTATCTTGTTGGCCATATCATCATTTACGGGATAATCAATATGAGTCTTAACTGATTGCCATGTTGTTCTCAAATCTTCAAGTTCCATAATTAAACCTCCTTTCTTGGTGATAATTTTTCTTTAATACGATATAGACGTGAAGCGACTGTATTTCTCGGAATGCCCATATTCATGGCAATTTCTTCATAACTTAATTCATCAAGCCACATTAAGATTAATGCTTTATCCATCGGATTAAGTTGCGCTATCATAGAATAGAGCCATTCTAATTTTTCCTTAAATTCATTATTGTTGTCTTCTTGAAAAATCGTCAATTGCAATTCCTCTAAAGGAATCGTTTTAATCTTTGAAGTAAGTCTTCTCAAAGAAAACAAACATGTATTGATACAAACTTTATAAACCCACGTTGATTCAGAACATTCTTTACGAAAGCTGTGGTATCCTTTATATAAAGAAATCAGCACCTCCTGTCTAATATCTTCAAATGGCACTTCTGTTGTGGCATAAAAGAAGCAGACACTGAAAATTATCTTTTCATGTCGACTGACCATTGCGGTAAAGGATTTATTATACTCAGAGTTATGCATCATTTGTTTCTATTTACAAAGTTAGTTGCAATTTCTCAGGAATAGTTCCCTGAAACTATGAAAAAATTGACTATCTTTGCAATTGAAACAGAGTGGCTACTTCCATGCAGGAATATGTGTATATATTATTATGGTAAACAAGCAAATATGGCCCGATGAAATTCAGCCGATAGAGAATCTGACATTTGTTCCAGTTGAGAGTACTTATGTCAAAGTGTTTATTGCGCGATTGGTACTTGTGTATATCATTTTTATGGCTTGCGCTTTAATCATTCCGTTGTTGGCCGATTTAGGTATCGGCTGGGAGGTGATTGCCGTTGAATGTGCGTTGGCGGCAGCCTTTGTTATAAATTTGGCTTTGGTGCGTAAAATATACGATATCAGAGGCTATGCGCTGCGCGACAAGGATATATCTTATCGCAGAGGTGTGTTTTTTTACCTCGGTCACGACAATTCCGTTCAGCAAGATTCAGCAAGTGAGCGTACGGATGAATCCCTTAAGCCGTATATTCGGTCTCTACTATATAGATATAATTAACGGCTCGCAATCTACCATGAATCGTATCTCCATTCCGGGCCTGACTCATGAAAAAGCCGAGAAGATGAAATCGTTACTGATAAACAAAGCTGATTGCGCCAATGACTGACTTTTCCTCTCCACGACGCATGAGTGCCGCCGCGCTTGTCATATTGTTGCAGAAAACTTTCAAAGAACTTTCGGCTGCTTGTTTTATCGGATTGGGATATGTCCTGTTCAACTCTCAGGATTCCGATATGTGGGACGCCGTTCTAAGATTTGTCAGTGCAGTAGGCGCGATTTTAGTCATATCTTTCATTATTGCGTTTTGGAAATATTATTTCCGTAAATACCATATCGAGGGCGATAAGCTGATATATACCCAAGGCTTTGCCGCCAAGCAGACCACAAGCATCCCGCTTTCACGGGTTCATACCCTCCGTACAAAAAGAGGCGTGTTTTATCGGCTTTTAGGCTTGCGTGGCGTTTCATTCGACACTCTTGCAAGCGACTATCAGGAAGTTGAACTGATTCTTGACGAACGAGACTGGCAAATGCTTCTTCATCGCGTAAGGATGGGCGAGGATTTTGCAGACATAACAGACTCTACAGTCGCCTTGCCGCCACCAATGGAGGACAGCACGCAGAGTGTGAGCGACCTTAACATCTTAAAAGGTGCTCTTTGCCAGAATCATCTCAAGGGCTTTGCAGTACTCGCGACGGTTGCCTGGGCATTATACGACAATATAAGTCAACTTGGAGATGACGCTACTATACGCGTCCTCAGCTACCTTGATGACCATGTAGGTGGCGTGCTGCCTTCGGTTGGGGAGTGCATACTGTCTGTTGCTGTAATATATATGATTGTAATGATATTATGGACAGCAAAGGTTTTCCTGCGCTATAGCGGTATGACCTTACACATAGCCGACAACCGTCTTACGATAGAATCGGGACTGCTGGCACGCTATACATGCCGTCTCGCCCGTGAAAAGACCACTGTTTTGGCAATAAAACAGAATCCTCTTGAAAAGATAGCTCACTGCCAGACAATTACATTACGTCAGGCAGATAATGTGTCAGATACTAAAAATGACGGCAATATACGTATTTATGGGTCAGCTCTTGGCAACGAACTGCTTGCTTGGTGGCTCGGTGACAGCAGTGCAACTGCAAATGATTCATTTTTGTCTGCTAAATCAGGCAAAGGACTATTCATGCGCAAATTTGCCCCGCATCTGATTTTGGCCTTAGTATTATCATTAATAATATTTGATGTCACACAGAGTTTGACAATCTCAATAATTATAGGCTCAAGTTATGCTGCAGTGACGGCTATCCGTGCGGTAATGGCTTGGCAACACAGCGGTATTGAGCTAACCGAAGCGTATGTTCGGATTAATTGCGGCAATATTGCGACTATCCGTGAGTATATAAAGTACCATGATATAGAATCGGTAAGCATCCGAAGAACTCCATTTACTCCAGCTACAGGTCGTGTCTCTCTTAAAATCTCTACAAACGCTGATGTATTTATAGTATATTCCCTTGAAATCAACACTGCAACTGAAATTCGCAATCTGTTGCTCAACAACTATAGGTATAGTTCTTGATTAACTATCACCATAAAATCCAATTCCACATCAATTGAAGTGGGATTGGATTTTATGAATTTTATATAATCAACTATGCAGTGTATTCTGTTTCGGGTACGAATTTATTGCGGGCAAGTGTTTGCATGTCTTCTATAGTATCGCACTCGTCTACAATTTCTACTCCGAGCATGGTTTCTATCACGTCTTCCATAGTTACGATACCGCGCATGCAGCCATATTCGTCCGTTATAACAGAGATATGTTCTTTCTTTTCAAGAAGCTTCTGCCATATATCAGAAACTTTGGCGGTTTCAGGAAACACGAGTATAGGACGTGAGATGTCGCCGACAGTCATTGTAAACTTGTCTTGGGTAAGCATTTCAAGTACGCTGGCGCGACGCACGTAGCCGGTAATGAATTCACGGTCGGAGTCGTAAACAGGTACACGGGAGAATGAGGCTAATGCTTTATTGTCGTAAAAATCTTTCAAACTTGTGTTTTTTGTAACGGATGCTACCACAACAAAGGGTGTCATTATTTCCTTGGCGCATACATTAGATAATTTAAGGAAGTTCTGTATGGCTTTATTTTCAGCCATTTCTATGACTCCTTCGTCAGTGCCGACATTGACCATTGCAGCAACCTCTTCACGACTGACTGTGAGAGGCTGGATTTTAGGAGAGAAGCAGCGTGTGATGACTTCCGAAATCCATACTAAAGGATAGGTTATCACAATCATCAGTCGGATAATCGTTGTCGACGGAATGGCAAGAGTTCGCCAATAAGAGGCTCCGATGGTTTTCGGAATGATTTCCGACAACACGAGGATAAGGAGGGTGAGAATAGCAGAGATTATTCCGAAGTAGGCTTCGCCGAACACTTTGACTGATTCCGAACCGACCCCGGCTGCGCCTATAGTATGTGCCACTGTATTTAGCGTAAGGATGGCTGCAACCGGACGGTCAACATTGGTTTTGTATTTCATCAGCAAAGCGGCATTTTTTACCCCCTGGCTTTCTTTCATAGAGATGAACGATATTGGAGTAGAGAGCAGCACTGCTTCAAGAACCGAGCATAGAAACGATACGGCAAGTGCTCCGAAAAGATATAATAATATAAGTGTCATTTTATGGTGTATAAGTAACTATAAAAGGATGTTATAATATTTTTATAAGTAGCCCTACGGGCTAATATAACTTTATTTATAAGATTGTTTATCAATGCCTAATAGCTTGAGGTTTAAACATTAGATGAACGAGACTTATACACTATTCACGGAAGACACAATGTAGGATTCTGACGGGTAGAGTCTTTATAGATATAAATTTTGTTGACGGGGCGATTTGAAATGTAGCAGGTATGATATTGATTCTAATTCTAATAACTGAACGGTTGCCAGTAACCGTTATATCAGATTGGGTTTCGCAACATGATATGACACAACATTCCACCTCCGTTTCCGGTTCGTATTCACATGGTTCAGAACATTCTCCCTGAATAGGAATCAGAAACAAGGATGCAATGAGACAAGTAACAACAGCAATGGCTCGTGTCATAATCAATAAGAAAAATAACTGTATAAACCAATATAGGTAGAAAATTTCATAATGTTAACAAATGTAATTTTACAGTTTATAAAAATCAACAATCAAAATGAGGGTTTTGTTTTCATGTTAAATAGCTAAAAGTATATATGGAATTAAATGTTTAATAAATCGTTATAAAATTGGCCTTTTCTGTTGTTTTTAATATTCTTTTGTAGTATATTTGCATTTAGTTAGCTTTTATTACCTATATGCTATGACCGGATTAACACGCATTATCATATTAATAACAGGAGTTTTATTTGCGACACAGTATGTTGCTGCCCGCGATGACGATAATGTTATTATTACGAACAGTGACAAGACATATACTCTCTCGGCTAAAAATGGCAAGCTTGCGTCCGTCAAGGTCGTGGAGCATACTACTTATCTTGCCCGGCGGGCCGACGAGACAATACCAGTCGTGGCATTTTACAACGAGGACATCAGCATTGATAAGGCTTCTGCACCGGGTGCTAAACCAATATACCGTTCATGGGAGGATAAAGACATGTTTTACACCGGTTCACGAATCTGTGCGTTGCCCGTCAGTCTCAAGAAGGACAAGCCGACAAAGGTTGTTTTCGAGCAGACATACCGTGCTCCGGAACAATTCTGCAACATACTGCTCATAGAGCCTTATTTTACAAGCGAAGCTACAGTAACCGTGATTGTTCCTGCTGTTCTTGCTGACAATATACGCCTTTCCCTGCTAAATACTCCCGACGGTGTAGCCTTAACCACTACGACCAAGACAAACGGAGACATAATATATACCTTGAAAGAGACTGACCGTAGGGCTTGGCACAGCCAAAAACTTGCACCCTCTGCTGACGCGATTGCGCCACAAATCATTGTTACGGGTTTCTTTTGCGGCGTAAATGAGTTATACACATTTTTGAGAGGAAAAATATCTGAAGAAGCTCCATCTGCCGAGGTAAGCGCGCTTGCACATCAAATAACCGACACGATTAGCGATGACCGGCGGAAAGCACAGACAATAGCTGCCTGGGTGCAGAATAACATCAGATATATAGCTGTAGAGCATGGTGAGTATGGTATCCGGCCTGACGCGGCATCCCAGGTGCTCGCCAAGCGTTTCGGTGATTGCAAGGGGTCGGCAAACTTGATTAGGGCAATGCTCCGGGCTATCGGTTTGGAC
>PPYF01066130.1_pt1 | contig 13060 bp, 6 predicted proteins | sample 1559871 | NCBI WGS metagenome assembly PPYF01 (sample SAMN08240021, study PRJNA423297) | Human gut metagenome, whole genome shotgun sequencing project. | reverse complement strand
TAGGTCCGTATCCTTCATTGGTGCCCTCCGGGAAGGACATTAGCAGATCAGCTACCCACGGAAAACCCGGAAGAGCCATTTTTTCTTTCAGCGGCTCCGGGCCTTTGAAGAAGTTGCCCCTCTATCGCTTTTGACCGGCACGGACGAGCTTTCACGCTGGCGCAAAGCTAACATGCTGTGCGGCTGGATCAACAAACTTTCCGAAGAATTGATCGAACCTGATGCACTCATGAGCGATCAGGATGAGGCTGTTCAGGCTCTCGGCAGATGGTACGCCCTTTATTTGCGTCTGCTGGAGGAAGAAAATCTGTTGGATTTTTCCGTAATCCAACGTGAAACCCTCAAACTGCTTGAGAGCAACCTGGACTCTGTGCTCGCGCCTTTGCGCCAACAGTTGCGCTACCTCATGATTGATGAATACCAAGATACGAATACCGTTCAGGAACGTATCCTGTTTACGCTCTTGAATGAAAGCCGGAACATCTGCGTTGTGGGGGATGATGACCAGGGACTGTACCGTTTTCGTGGCGCGACCATACGAAATATTCTTGAGTTTCCGGCCCGGTTCGCTCCGGGCGAGTGCGCTGTACATTCCTTGACGGTCAACTACCGTTCCGATCCGGCAATTATTGATTTTTACAACAAATGGATGGACGGCAGTGAAGACAATTTTTCCTGGACAGGCGGCAAAGGCGTATCCTTTCGCCACCCCAAGGCCATTGTCCCGCCGGACGGGAAATTTTCATTTGAACAGCCAGTGATTACCGTTTCCGGTTCAGCGGAAAACCATAACTGGCATGAAGAAGTTTTGGCTTTTTTGCGGCATATGCGGGAACACCACCTGGAGGACTGGAACCAGGTGGCGTTCCTGTTTCGTTCAGTGCGTTGGGATAAAGCCAAGGCGCTTGCCCAGTACCTGGAAGAACATGACATCCCGGTTTATGCGCCGCGCTCCGATCTCTATTTTGACCGGGAAGAAGTGCGGCTGCTCATAGGAGCCATGCTTTTTCTTTTCCCCCTGTTCAAAGAAATCCGCGATGAGTGGACGGCAAAATATGCGCCCCTTGCGGTTTGGGACTTGTACGATACTTGTCTGCGTCTTTTTGCCGATCATTTGCGGCTGCCGCAAAATAAAGAGTTGCGCGACTGGTGTGTGCATCGGGCGCGTGAAATCCAGGGGATGCTCCTTACCAACCGCCCCCTGGACTACGGCTTTGCCGCGCTCTTTTATCAGCTACTCCAGTTTCCGCTTTTTTCACAGTTCCTGGAATTGCAAGCCTCAAGCCGGGACGAGCGCCCGGCCAGAAATATGGCTATCTTTTCTCAGTTGCTGATAAAGTTTGAATACTTGCACCATATCCAGGTTTTGCACCCCGACTATCTGAAAAAAAACGTCCAAGACTTGTTCAACCATTTTCTTCGCTACCTGGAAGACGGCGGCATCACTGAGTTTGAAGATGCGGACGACAGTACCCCACAGGGTTCCATTGCGTTCATGACCATCCACCAAGCCAAGGGGCTGGAATTCCCGGTAACGATAGTGGGTTCCCTTCATGCTGCGCCCCGTAAACAGCATACTGAACTGGACGAGATCCTTCAGGATAAATACTACGGACGCAAGCCTTTTGAGCCGCTGGATCGCATCAAGGGCTTTGATTTCAAACGCCTTTATTACACGGCCTTCTCCAGGGCCAAAAATCTGCTTGTTTTGAGTTGCCAGGAAGAGAAGACGGTCAAGGGGAAATTGCGCATCCCCACAGCCTATTTTCAACCGTTTTATATTCCGCTTCCATCATGGCGGGACGTGGACCTCTCCGGCCTGCGAGTGGATCGTACTCGCCCGTCTTCATTCAAGGGGCGTTATTCCTATACGTCCCATGTGCTCGTTTACGAAGGCTGTCCGCGCCAATACCAGTTTTTCAAGTACTGGGAGTTCAGCCCTGTCCGTGAAGGCCCAATGCTGTTCGGGCAATTGGTGCATCAAACCATTGAGGATGTGCATAAATCTGTACTTCGCGGGCAGCCGGGAGAGGTAACGAAAAACAATATCCGGCTCTGGTTCGATGTCAACTATGCCAACCTCAGCCACAAGGAGCGGGTTTATCTCGCTCCGCAAATCCGAGAAGTGGCCTTTGGCCATGTGCTCCGCTATGTGGAGCGCAAGGGCGGGGACTGGACGGACATTCGAGGCACGGAAGTGGACGTTTCCCTGGTAAAAGACGATTATATCCTGACCGGAAAGATCGACCTTATCCAAGGAACCGGCAACACGGTTGAAATTGTGGACTTCAAGGCCACGCCCAAGCCGGATCAATATGCGGAGCGATACCTGCTTGAACGCTACAAGCGGCAGTTGGAAATATATGCTCATCTGGTTGAGCAGCGCCACGGTCTTGAGGTCAGCGCCATGAATCTTTACTATACCGGTGAAGAGTCAGGGGTTCCCACATACCGTTTTCCCTTTGAACGCCAAGCGGTCGATGCCACCATTTCCGGCGTTGACGAGGTTGTTGACTGCATGGAGCAGAAGAAATTTGCCGTGGCTGAACGCCCGCCAAAGCTTTGCAAAGAATGTGATTTGAAACCGTACTGTGATCGGGAGGGGTGCTGATGGTTCCGCTACGTCCGCGTGTGGACTACGGTAACGCCTAAGAACAAGACAAAGCACCCCATACCAATTGTAAAAAAACAAATTCGGGATAGAAATGAAAGAGCAAAACTTAAGAGGGTCCGTTTGGCGCAGATGGGATTTACATTTACATACGCCAAACACCAAAAAAGGAGATCAATATACGGGAAATACCGATGAAGAAAAATGGGATAATTTCTATAACTCCATCCATAGCTATGTTGGTGATGGTACTGACCCACTGCGTGCTGTTTCCGTAATTGGGATAACAGACTACTTATCTCTTGATAATTATTTCAAAGTTAAAAACGAAAAAAGCAGACTCCCTTCCTGCGTCAAACTTATCATCCCGAATATTGAAGCGAGGATGATGCCTATAGCGAAAGATGCTCCTATCAACATTCATTTTCTTTTTGATCCCGATTTTGATGATCAGATAGAGTCTCAATTTTTGGCAAATTTGAAATTTAAAAAACCGGACAATGACTTTTGTGCAACAAGGTCAGACCTTATTTGCCTGGGCCGGAAATTCAAAGCAAATGCCACTCTTTCGGAAGCTGAAGCCTACAAAGAGGGCATTGGACAATTCGTCTTAGAGCCTGAAAGCGTTAGGGAAATATTTAGAAAAAAATCATATCTCAGAGATAAAGTTATTATCGCTGTCTGTAATAAATCTGGCGATGGGGTTTCTGGTGCTCGTGGCCACTGCGAGTACTTGACAGAATCAGGAGATTCTCAACTTCAAGAAACAGCAAACGCCATATATCAAATGGCAGACATAATTTTTTCTGCCAACCCCAAAGATAGAGAATATTTTTTAGGCAAGAAGTGTGGTCATTCACAAGAAGAAATATTACGCCGATATGGAACGATAATGCCTTGTGTTCATGGTTGTGATGCACACGAGAATAACAGAATCTTTGCCCCAAATGAGGATAGATATTGTTGGATTAAGTCTGATCCAACGTTTGAGGGGCTAAAGCAGATACTATACGAACCAGATGATAGGGTATTCATCGGAAACACTTATCCTTCATTGAAGTCGGACTATAATGTAATTGATCGCGTTGAAATCTTGGGAAACAAAGATTTTTCAAATAGCCCCATATATTTTAATGAAAATCTGACTTGTATTATAGGCGGAAAATCAACGGGAAAGTCCTTGTTGCTTCACAATATGGCTATCGCATTGGATAGAGAGCAAGCGACTGAGAAGAGCAACAAATCGGGAACAAAAATCAAAGATATTCCGGAACTAAAAGTTACTTGGCGTGATGGATATGAAGTCGCTCTTTCGTCTAAAAGTCAAGACGGGACAGAGCAAAGAAAAATTATCTATATCCCGCAGACATATTTGAATAAACTTAGCGATGAACGCGAAGAGTCAACAGAAATCGACTCAATTATTCAGGAGATAGTCTTACAGGATGATGATTCGCGTGATGACTACAATTTAATGGAAGATTCTCTTCGCGACTACACACGTGAAATAACAAATAAAATTTTGTTGTTGCTGACTACGCATCGTGAAATTGCAAAATTATCCGATGAACGGGCAGAGAAAGGAGATGAAAAAGGCGTTACGGCTGAAATTACAAAGCTTGAAACGCAATTATCTGACCTTTCAAAATCTTTCCAAGTTTCTGAGCAAGATATCTTGAGTTTTCAAAAAGCATCAGAGCTAGTGCAAAGGGAAACTCGGATTATTAAAGCTCTCGACGCCACTAAAGAAAAATTATCAAACACACAATCAGTCATCGGAGAGCTTGCAATAGATGCTGAAGATTTCCTGGCATTTAAAGAGCCAATTTCTGATGCAATTAACTCTGTTGTCCAAGCCGCTGACACAAAATGGCAGACAGAAAGGGACAACATCCTTTCAAAGATTGACGAAACAAACCTTGAATTCGCTGAAAAATTAGCAAAAAATCAAGCCGTAATCACCGAGCTTCAACCCAAAATCTCAGGGCACGGTCAAATCTCTCAATTGACTTCTTTGATTGCCGCTGAGAGGCAAAAATTATCCATAATTATTGACTTGGGCGAAAAAATTAAAACGCAGAACAATACCTTTGCGAGTATTTTACAAGAAATATGCAATAGTTTTACAAAATTTCGGCAAATCCTAGATGACTATGCTCAAAAAATAAACGCTCGTTTACAGTCACTGCCAACAGATGATTTAGAGTTCAGAGTAGAGGTTGTTTTTCGCTCACAACACTTCAAAGACAATTTATCCAAAATATTAAATAACAAATCATACCCGCGCTTCGTTCATAAAGAAGTACTGAATGATCCTACCGAAGACGACATAACAGCAGAGTTTCTAAAAGACTTTGTATTGTCTTTATTGTCATCTTCACAACAAAGTTTAGTTTTAAAAAATGATTATTCAATGGAAGCTGGGCTAAGAGAAGTTTTTGTAAATTGGTACAACATAAACTACATTGTGAAACTGGATAATGATGACATTTACGCTATGTCTCCTGGAAAAAAAGCTCTTGTTCTGTTGAGGCTCCTCATAAGCCTTGCGGAAAGCAAGTGTCCAATTTTGATAGACCAGCCAGAAGATGATCTTGATAACAGATCCATTTTTGGAGAGCTGATTGAGTTTATAAAAAAACGCAAAGCGGATAGGCAAATAATCGTAGTCACGCACAATGCCAACATCGTTGTTGGAAGTGATGCTGAACTTGTTATTGTCGCAAATCAAGATGGAAAAAACTCTCCAAATTCCAAATATAGGTTTGAGTACCGTTCTGGATCAATAGAAAGCGACTCCATACACCAAAAAAATGGCGAATCTACAGGCATTTTGGATCTACAAAGAATACAAGGCCACATTTGTGACATCCTTGAAGGCGGACTAACCGCATTTGAATTGCGTGGGAAAAAATACAAATCTCTATCAGAAACCCTTTGAAGACACAGTGGCAAGAATCATACGTCCATCATGTATTCAGAATAATGCGAACAAGGTAGTATTATGGCAGATCAACACACTATCCCCGGAACCACTCCTCAAGAAAAAGTCGAACAGATGACGTTTGACCTCCCCTCTCCGCAGCCCATCAAGGGCTTTCCGGAACTGCGCTGGGCGGGGAAGCGACCCTTCACATCCACCCACTATTTTCCGGCCCAGCTCAAAGAGCGCTACGGCGACCCGGTTGACGGCTGGATGAATCGCATTTACTGGGGCGACAATTTACAGGTCATGGGTCACCTGCTCAAAGAGTTTCGCGGGAAAGTGGATCTGGTGTACATTGATCCGCCGTTTGACTCGAAGGCTGATTATAAGAAGAAAATAGCTCTGAAAGGAAAGTCGATAGAGAGCGATAGAACAGCTTTTGAGGAAAAGCAATATGCTGATATATGGACGAATGATGAGTACATACAATATATGTATGAACGCATAATAATAATACGAGAACTCCTTAGCGACAATGGATGTATTTATCTCCACTGTGATTATAGGAAAAGTCATCTTTTAAGAATGCTTTTAGATGAAGTCTTTGGCGCATCAAACTTTGATAGTTCACTCGTATGGATGTTTTCAACGAGAAGCTCAAATAAATCTACATGGAAAAAAAGCCACCATGATATATTTGTTTATAAAAAGGGCAAGGGGACTGTTTTCAATTGGGATGATGAGATGGTTTTGGAACCACTATCTGATACTACAATAAATAAATATCGACTGGAGGATGAAATAGGTAAATATCGTCTTTGTGGACGTTTTATTAAAGATAGCCCCATAAAAGGTGCAAAAGATGTAGACTCTTCATGGGAGATTTCTCATCCTGAGCTAGTAGTGCGTGATTACCTGCGGGAAGGAAAAGTTCCTAATGACTATTTTTTTATAGACATTGAGAATCAATCCTCTTCTCTAAGGACTGATTATCCGTCGCAGAAACCCGAAGAGTTATTGTTTAAGATTATTTCTGCATCTTCAAACCCCGGCTCCATAGTTTTCGACTGCTTCATGGGCTCCGGCACCACCCAGGCTGTGGCCATGAAGCTAGGCCGCCGCTTCATCGGCGCAGACATCAACCTTGGGGCCATTCAGACCACCACCAAGCGCCTCAACGGCATCATTGCGGAAAAGAAGCAGGAGCGAAAAAGCCTGCTTGATGATAACAACCCCCTGTATCTGAACTTCGAGGTCTACAACGTCAACAATTATGACGTGTTCCGCAACCCGGTTCAGGCGCGTGAACTGCTCATCCAGGCTCTGGAAATCGATCCGCTGGGTTCCACCGATGTCTTTGACGGCATGAAGGACGGCTACAAGGTCAAGATCATGCCGGTCAACCGCATTGCCTCTCGCGCCGACCTCAACCCGATCATTTCCGGCATTAACTACCGCGAGCTTGACCGTAGTATAGAGCGCTCCCCTGGCCGACCGGCGGAAAAAATTATGTTGGTGTGCATGGGGCATGAGCCGGATCTTGCCGCCCACCTCAAGATGGAAATCGGTATGCAGTACCGCGTGGAAGTGGAGGTTGTGGATATTCTCCGGGAAAAAGAGCGCGGTCTGACCTTCAAATACGATTCCGAAGCGAAAATAGAAGTGGAAGGCAAAGAGCTTGTCATCAAGCAGTTCTACCCCCGCAACCTCTTGCAAAAACTTTCCATCCTCGATGAAAATGTCGAGGAATGGCGTGAGCTTGCGGAGACTGTAGCCATAGATTGGAACTACAACGGCGAAGTGCTGCAACCGGCCATTTATGACAGCCCAGGCAAAAATGAACTGGTTCAGGGGCGTTACCCAGTCCCCGGCGATCACGGCATTATCCGCGTCAAAATAACTGATTTGCTTTCAGAAAGCCTGGAAATGACGGTTGAGGTGGACTAATGGCCAAAGCGAAACAGCAATCATCCGCCTTAGGCCTGGATACCACATTTTACCGGGAACTGTTGCGCTTTTACCAGGGCAACAGAGGCGCCATTCGTCAGCACTACCATGTTTTGACGCGCAGCATCCTGGACTATAACGATCCGGACAAGCCGAGGGTTGGGCAGTTCTTGCGCCGTCCTCAGTTTGAGGCTCTGGAAATCTATATTTTTCTGAAAGAATACCTGAAGCATCGGCCCGTCCATGAAATGTTCACGGACTGGTATCGCAAGAGGCATGGCTTTGAGCGGCGCGGCGAAGTTATGGGCCTTGACGGCAGACTGGCCTTGAGTGAGGAGTTCACTTTCAATGAGGAAGCCTACAAGGCGATCTTCAAAAAGATGCAAGCCGCGAAGCAGATTTACCCCAACTATATTTTTGCTCTGACAATGGGCGTGGGTAAAACCCTGCTCATGGCTACCTGTATTTTTTATGAATTTGTGCTGGCCAGAAAATTCCCGGATGACCCGCTTTTCTGTCACAACGCGCTGATTTTTGCACCGGACAAGACCGTGCTTCAATCGTTGCGCGAAATTGAATCCTTTGATTTCAGCAAAGTTCTGCCGCCGGAACATGCCAACTGGTTGCAAGCGAACCTGAGCCTTCAGTATCTCGATGAGGCCGGGGCCACGCTCAATGTGTTGAACGACTCCAAATACAATCTGATTGTCTCCAACACTCAGAAAATCATCCTGAAGAAAAAAAATGCGCAGCCGAGCGCCGCGCAAATGCTTTTCCTGGATAGCGGCGGCACAAAATCCGAATCAACGAAGGATGTGTATGACGATATTGCCGATCTTTACGGCTATGAAAGTCCGGAAGATGAGCAGGAACTGACCATCAATCAGCGCTTCCTGAAGCTGCGCAATTTGCCCAATTTGGGCGTTTTTGTGGACGAGGCCCATCATGCCTTTGGGGATGCGCTGAAAAAGGATCTTCAGGACACGCAAAAAGAAACATCACTCCGCTTCTCCATCAACGCCCTGGCCAAGGGGCTTGAAAAACAGGGCAGCCGAATGGTTGCCTGTTACAACTTTACCGGCACCCCCTATGTGAAAAATGAGGTTCTGCCGGAAGTTGTCTACGCTTACAGTCTGGTTTCAGCTATCGAGAAGCGCTATTTGAAGACCATAAAGCTGCATGGGTACACCAACCCGCGAGACAAAGATTTTGTCCAAGTGGTAGTTGCCGATTTTCTGGAGAAATACGGCTCGCGCAAGGTAGAGGGCATGTTGCCGAAAATTGCCTTTTTTGCTCCGGACATCGCCGATGCCAACGGGAACTTGCGGCCCACCCTTGAGTCGGTTCTGGCCAAACACGGCATCCCGGCCAGCTCCATCCTGATTAATGTTGGCGACGAAAAAATCACCTCCAATGACGACATCAAGGCTTTTAATGAGCTGGATACAGCGCGGTCGGAGAAACAGTTTCTCATTCTTGTTAACAAGGGCAAGGAAGGTTGGAACTGCCGTTCTCTGTGCGGTGTGGCCATGTTCCGGAAGCCACGTTCAAAGATTTTTGTGCTCCAAGCCTCCATGCGCTGTTTGCGTTCTATTGGCGACAAGCAGGAAGAAGGCCAAGTCTATCTGTCAGACGAGAATATCCAGATCCTCAATGATGAGCTGCAACAGAACTTCCGGCTGAATACCGATGAGCTTCAAAAAGCAAAGTCCGAAAAGCAGCTCTATGAAGTTCGTGTTCTGAAAAAGAAGAAAATTGAACTGACTCAGGTACGGCACCTTTACCAAACAAAGGAAAAAGTCCTGAAAGAGAAGGTTGCCTTCGAGCTGGACTCATGGGACGTGGAGCACTACCGCCTTCTTCACACTGAGCAACAAGCCTCGTTGCAGCATGGGAAAAAGACCGGCCCGAAAAAGGTGGAAGACCTTACACATATGAAAGAGCGCAGGGTCTGGACTGGGTACACGCTGACGGCGGAAATTGCCCGTTATCTATGTGAGTCTCCACTCAGGATCGAAAAATTGCTCCGGGAAAGCGCGGAAGGCATGGATGCCCTGGTGGCAGCCATCAACGAATATAACGAATTGCTCTACGACAAGGTTATCCCCATGCTTTTCGATATGCTCTATGAGGTTACGAGCTACAAGCAGGAAGAAAAAAAAGAGGTGGATCTTGTTCGTGAACCGGAAAGCGGTTTTTACAACATCCACGGTGATCCGAATAAAACACAGCTTTTCAATGACTGGCTGGCTCAAAGCGCCAAAGAAGCGGACAAGAGCTTCCACCTCGATACATACTGCTTTGATTCCATGCCGGAACAGGATTTCTTTCTGAATGTCATCCGGCAGGATGAGGTCAGGGAGATTTACTTTACGGGTATGCTTACCCACGGCCAGAGCGACTTCCGTATCAACTATATCGATCCGGACACTCATGGAGTGCGAAGCTACTACCCGGACTTCCTCGTTCTTTTGAAGTCCGGAGAATGGTTGGTTGTCGAAGTCAAAGCGGCAATCAACATGGATGACCCGATAGTGCTGGCCAAGCAGGAATTTGCGGAAACCATGCTGCGAGCCAGCAATATCCAGTATCGAATGGTGACGCATAACCTTGCCGGAACAACAAAAATTGCGCGAGCATAAGCGTCTTGGAGCGCCGGTTTACGGCTAGCGCTCCGCTCAGAGGCACCCTTTGAGGGGGCTGTGTTGAAATTCAAGGCATACCCAGATGGTGGCATTGATCCACTATGGCCACGATTTGAACGTGCTGCCCTGAATCAGATGGATGGCGGTCTCGAAGTTATTAAAATCATTTTGTTCTGTGAGTAATTCATGTCAGATTTTTTTTCTGAAGACCAAGTTGAAGCTATCGCAAAAGCGTTGGGTGATACCAATTTAGGGCTGTCCAACACCGAAATAGATACGCTTTTACAGCAATCCCGCATTCATGATGATCACGGCCCTGGGACAAAATGGCAACGGTTGCGCATGAATATGTGGAATCAGCAGGTTCGTGACGGCCATAGACTTTCAATCTTGGCTTTTATTCGAAAATCCATGAAGCCAGCACGTTACATCCAGAATCCTGAAAAGTTTTTAGCCCTCAAACATAACCTCAACATAGCTTTGGCATTTTGCGGAATGGAAGTTGATGATACCGGAACCCTCAGCCTGACAAACAAAATTCACACGCTATCTGAGGCTGAAAGAAGAGCAAACGAACTTCGCGAAGACTTGTCGCTGAGAAAAATTCATGAGGATGTCCTTTCATTTTGCAAATCTGAGTATTTGGCAGACGACTACTTTCACGCTGTCCTGGAAGCAGTAAAAAGCGTTTTTGATAAAATGCGAAGACTGTCCGGAATCGATAAAGACGGTTCTGAACTCATTGATGCGTGTTTTTGTGGAAAGGCTCCTTTACTTTTTATTAATGCCCATTCAACAGAAACAGAGAGAATGGAGCAGCGTGGGTTCTCAAGCCTTTTGAAAGGAATTTATGGCACATTTAGAAACCCAACGGCACATGAAGCCAGAATCAAATGGCCTATGACAAAAGAAGATGCTGAGGATATTTTATCAATAGTATCTCTAGTGCATCGAAAACTCGACAATATTACGCGATGAAGAGTCTTTCTTTGAAATTTGAGGCGTGATATTCTCAAACCGTATGGAGGCGTTCCTCCGGAACTTCCCTGGGAAAGTGAACCGCGAAAACTTCTGGACATGTCGAAGGTCGAACTGTTTTTGGCAAAACAGCTTTCCGCCGATTCAGCATCGTGAGGTTGCCCATGCACTTTTATCTTTCCGCCAATGCGGCTGGAGATATGGGGATCAAGGATTTTGCCCCCACATCCGGTGATCATGATGAGTTTTCCCGACATTGGTATATTCACCGCGTGACCCTTGAGCGGCGCAAGATTCTTGTCGCTATGGAGGCGCATACACGCTACGCGATGATCTTTTGCGGTGTTACCAAGCCGGTGTTGGCCAAATTTTCCACTCTTTTCGCAGATTATCTATGGCGGCATATTGTCTCGCTTTGCGCTGTGGACGATGCCGACTTCGGACATATCCGGAGTATGGCCGTCTCCATGTGTGCTGAGAACATATACTATAAAGGCCTGAACAAAAGCGTTCAGGCCCATATTAAGGACGCGGCTCATCAATTGGAATATGACCTGTATCGTTATGGCTTCCCGGATGATCCCGGCAAAGAATTCTTTTTGAGCATGAAGGTTAACAAAATGCTGCGTTCGCGGCATGGCGAAAAGCGGTATATTGTTCCGCTGGAAGAGTTTCAACGTCTGTGGTGTGAAATTCTTGGCGTGCCCGCCGCAAAAGAATAGGTGAAAATCACGCCATCCGAGCCGCGAACGCCATGCGCGGCGCTGAGGCTTCCTCAGCCAATGCCGTTTTCGGTTCCCACGAGGACACATAGTCCGGTTCATTCTGCATACGCTGCAATTCCCGCATGACCGCGCCGTGGTTTTCACGCACCAGGGCGAGTTCTTCCTTTTGGGGGAACTCCTGCCCCAGGGCCGCGTTGACGGTATCAATTTCCGCGATCTCTCGCCGCACATTGGTTTGGTAAGTCTGGAACGCTTGGGACAATCCCTTGTCGAGAAAATTATCCAGGCGTTGGAAAAAACCTGACAGGCTGATTTTGTCGTCCGCAAAATCATAAATCAGATTGTCCGGCTGAAATTCCTGTTCCCCCACGCCCTTGAGGGCGAAACGAAAGCCGTCTCCGCTGGCGGTTTGCATCGAGCGCAGCGCGTACACCTCAAAGCCGCGATAGGAACCGACCAACGACTTTTTGCGCGGCTCCCGCATAATTTCCTTCACGCTCTCAACGATGGCCCTTTTTATCTGCTCACTGTCTTTTTCAAACTTGGTCTGGCCGTTGATGGAAAACTCAAGCCTGATCCGTTCCTTGCCTTTTTCGACAATTTTATGGGTATGGCTGTCCCGCCGCTTGGTATTGGCGGCATAGTCCGCTTCCGCCTTGTTCAGCCGGTCGCTGGCCGAACCAAGCCATTTCAGGCGATCCCGCAGCCGATGCTGTGACCGTTGGTGTTGCGAATGCAGGGCTTCCAGCTTTCGCAGATCGCTGGCCAGCCTGACTTGCATGAGAATCAGCGGATTTCCCGATGCCGCCGCCTTCATATCCGCTGCGTTGGCGGCTTCGGACTGAACATCTTCAATCGTGCGCTGAAGCAAATCACCCTTGCGGAATTGTTCGATTGCCGCCGCCTTGTATTCGATTGTCTGCCACATACGGGCATCGTAGGTTTGCTTGGTGGCGTAGTAATAAATGCCCACCTTGAAGTTCTCCGGATCACGCTCATAGAGCGCATTGCCCTGGCGGATTATGCGTCCGTTACGCTGTTCCAGGTCGCTCGGACGCCAGGGCGCATCCAGGTGATGCGCGGCCACAAGACGTTTTTGCACGTTTGTGCCAGCACCCATTTTTGATGTGGAGCCGAACAGAATACGAACACGCCCAGCCTGCATATCGGAAAAGAGCTTTCCCTTGCGCAGATCCGTGTTGGCATCGTGGATAAAGGCAATCTCATC
>PPYF01458362.1_pt1 | contig 13061 bp, 10 predicted proteins | sample 1559871 | NCBI WGS metagenome assembly PPYF01 (sample SAMN08240021, study PRJNA423297) | Human gut metagenome, whole genome shotgun sequencing project. | reverse complement strand
GAAGCATGGCAACATGTGGAGCTGACTGTTACTAATAGGTCGAGGGCTTAATCTGGTTAATAACGGAGAAAAACAAGTATATGAGACATGAGTTTTTCGGTGTCGATTGAAAAAAATCGGATTTGTATGAAGTTTTGAAGGTATATTAAAATAAGACGTAATTCCTATTGCGTCCTTTTTCTATATTTGATATAATATTTAAATATAGGGGATTGGTCAAATGGTATGACAGAAGTCTCCAAAACTTTTAGCGGGAGTTCGATTCTCTCATCCCCTGTTATTAAACCTTGAAGCAAGATAGTTGTTTCAAGGTTTTTTTTGTTTAAAAATGAAAATAGATGTATTATAATGGGCATAAAGTATTTATTTTAAATGATATTAATTTTGTATTTCAAAATGGATTACAAATGTAAGGAGGATTTTGAAATGAAGGAAAAACTTAAGATTAATGTGACGAAGCCACAATATGTGCAGGTATCTGATATTACATATGCGCAGGTGGATTCGTGGTATGATCACTGTCGCAGGGATTTAAAACTCGATTTAATATATCCGGAAGATATGTCTGACAAGCGTTATCCTTGTATAGTATGGATATGCGGTGGTGGATGGATGAGGATTGATAAGTCAGCACATCTATCATATCTTAGTACGCTTGCTCATCAGGGTTTTGTTGTTTGCAGTGTGGAATACCGCACATCAAATGAGGGTTGCTATCCTATGCAGATAGAGGATGTGAAGGCTGCAATCAGGTATTTGAAGGCACATGCAGATAGATACAGAATTGACAAGGAACATTTTGGTGCGATGGGAGAATCAGCCGGAGGATTTTTGACATGTATGGCGGCATTGGATCATGATAAAGCTCGTGATGTTGGAGAATATCTTGAAGAGTCAAGCAGTATTCAGGCAGCATGTCCATGGTATCCACCTACTAACCTTAGCACATTTAAGTATAAAGATGCCGAAGAATGCGCAGCATCTATGGAGTCACTTTTACTCGGATATAATATTATGAGAAATATCAAGGAAGCATACAATAGTTCTCCGGTGTCTAAGGTGACAAAAGATGCTCCTCCATTTTTGATTATTCACGGTATAAATGATCAGACAGTTCCGTTTGAGCAGAGTGAAGAGCTTTATGACAAGCTTATTGAAAATGGCTGTGATGCAGATTTGATTGCATTAGAAGGCGCTGATCATGCGGATATGCAGTTTTTCCAGGATGAACTGTGGGATAGGATAATCGAGTTTTTTAAGACTAAATTGGGATAAAATCATGTCATACAGTAGCTCTTAAGAAAATTTTTTTAGTCGGAATAAAGTCTGTTTATAAAGGCTACGATATTTTTTTCAACTGAATAGTTACGATAATTATTATAAATAAAAACCATAGTATCTTAATGCATTTAAGATATCTATGGTTTTTGTGCTTATGAACCATAACAATATTTTTCCAAAAATTTTCACTTGATTTACCCGAACATATGTTGTATAATGCAAACAGATGTTCGAAAAAATGTGAGGAGGCCTTATGTTAACGTCAATCAGTGCTGATATTATGGAAAAACTTAAGATTCTGTCTGATGCGGCAAAGTTTGATGTTGCATGCACTTCCAGTGGTGCATCCCGTTCGGGTAATGGAACTGATATGGGGAGTGCATTTGCCAGTGGAATATGTCATTCGTTTACAGCTGATGGCAGGTGTATATCGCTTCTCAAGATACTTTTTACAAATGAATGTATTTATGATTGTAAATACTGTATCAACAGATGCACTAATGATGTTGAAAGAGTGACATTTACGCCTGAGGAGGTATGTAAGCTTACTGTTGAGTTTTACAGACGCAATTATATAGAGGGACTTTTCTTAAGCTCCGGTATCATAGAATCGCCCGAGCATACCATGCAGCTTTTATATACCACGCTTTTTCTTTTGAGAAACAAATATCATTTCAATGGGTATATACACATCAAGGGTATACCGGGAGCCTCTTCTGAGGTCCTTGAGATGATTGGATATCTTTGTGATAGGATGAGTGTTAATCTGGAGTTGCCCACAGCGGAAGGGCTTAGGGCAGTTGCTCCGAATAAGGCGCGTAAAAACATTCTTACACCTATGAGATTTATTCAAAATGGTATAAAGGACAGCCGAATGTATCATGGCAATAGCAGTATGAAAAACCGTATGTATATAGATGAGCAGGCATATTATGAGCAGATGGCCGAAATAAAAGATAGTACTGCAAGATTATCAGAGTATCACAGAAGCCTTAGGGTTGCTACAGATTGCGGGAAGGCTGATAAGCTTGCACAAAAAAGCTGGGAATCAGGCTTAAGTATCAAAAGACCGGACAGATATTATGTGCCGGCGGGGCAGAGTACACAGATGATTGTGGGAGCAACCGGAGAGAGTGATTATCAGATTATATCTGTAGCAGAAGCAATGTACAACAGGTTTGATATGAAGAGAGTATTTTACTCGGCTTTTGTGAATGTTAATATGGATGAGTCATTACCGGGTATCGGGCAGCCGCCACCGTTAAAGAGAGAGCACAGGCTTTATCAGGCAGATTTTCTTATGAGATTTTATGGCTTTAAGGCAGGAGAGCTATTGTCGGAGGATAATCAGAGCTTTAATGATTATATTGATCCAAAGTGTCAGTGGGCTGTAGGTCATCTGGAGTGTTTTCCGGTTGAGATTATGACGGCGGATTATTATACACTTCTCAGGGTCCCAGGAATAGGCACTAACAGTGTCAGGCGTATTATAAAAGCCAGAAAGCATGCAAAGCTTTCGTTTACAGATTTAAAGAAAATGGGTGTCGTGCTCAAAAGAGCACTGTACTTTATCACCTGTGATGGTCGTATGATGTACAATACAAAGCTTGATGAAAGCTATATTACAAGGCATCTCATATATAACGAAAGGCCGGATACTATGCTTTTAGCTGATAACAAATCATGTACTTATGAACAGATGAGTATATTTGATTTTATATCTGAATAGACAATATTTTTGTAAAGCTGCAGGGAGAAGGATGCATGGATAATATAATACTTAGATGTGATAATAATATAAATGGGATTTTTACCGCTATATATGATGCTTTTGTATACAAAAATCAAATGCAAAAAGAAAATCACGAAGTATACCGGGACAATATTTCTATTGAGATAGGCATTGGAGGAAACTATACACTTTTTTCAAAGATGATAGATATTGAAACAGATGAGGTAAAGGTCCAAAAGACAATTTTGACAATTCAAAAGAAGCTTGGTTTTAAGATATATGAGACTGTATTTGATGCTTTGTGCCATTATTCTGATAATAGAGCAACAATAGTGCTTGGATTTCTTTTCAGAGCATTTAAGGTGGGACAAAGGATTATGGAGCATATGACCGATAAATATGTTATGGAGGTATTTGAGCTTTCAAGAAAGGTAAATAAAGAAGCTGACAAGATAAGAGGGTTTATTCGTTTTAGTGATAATGGAAACTATCTGCTGGCGCGCTTTGAACCAAAATGCGATATGATACCGGTTGTTATGTGGCATTTTGTGGACAGATATCCCGGGGAAAATTTTGTAATCTATGATGATAGAAGAAGGTATGCAGTGGTCCACCCGAGGCTTAAGGAGTGCTTTTATATCAATGAAAGTGAATTTAAACAGCTTGAGAGAAGTGTGCCGGTGAAGACAGACAGTTTTGAGCAGTTATGGAAGGTGTATTTTGAGCACACTGATATAAGGGAGCGGTTCAATCCACAGTGTCAGCGCAATCTTTGTCCAAAGTGGTATAGGAAGAATATGGTGGAATTTACCTGATTTTTGAAAGAAATAAATTGTTGCGGTTACACTGTGGTGTGTGAACAGTAATATAGTGACAGAAATACCAATAAATGATACAATTTATACATGTATACTTAAACATAACGATACTATATCAGGGTGATGCTATGCAGATATCAAATTTGGTAAGTCAATACAACAATTCAGTGGCAAATGGTGAGCCTATGACAGGAGCAAAGGGAGTTGAAAAGCTGGTATCTTCTTTAAATGAAATGTCAAAAGGGATGATATTTGAGGGAACAGTAAGCAGTGTCCGTGGCAATCAGGTTAAGCTTGCCTTGTCAAATGGTCAGCAGATTTTGGCAAGGCTGGCAGGAAAGTTTTCATTTGAACAGGGACAGTCTGTGTTTTTTCAGGTGAAAAATAATGATGGAGGCACTATAGAAATAAAACCATATACAGTTGATGGCGAGGGAGCCAACCTCACACTTATGGATGCGCTAAAGGCTGCAGGACTGCCGGTAGATGGCATAAATTTGTCGATGGTGAACAAGATGATGGAAGAGCAGATGCCAATTGATAAGACAAGCCTTAATCAGATGTATCAGCTTGTGCAGGATAATAAGGATATTAATGTGACTACACTTGTTGAGTTAAAGAGGCTTGGAATTGAAATTAATCAGGTAAATGCAGCTCAGTTTGAAAATTATGCTAATGACAAACAGGCTATTACAATTGCTATGGATAGTTTGATAGATGAACTGCCGAATGCTCTTTCAGCCGAAGATTTATCAATGTATAAGCTTGTAACCCAGGCGAGGGATATTTTAAATATTGTTACAGAAGGGCTGACTGAAGAGGCATTTATATCAAGTGAAGCTTCTGATATGTCACAGTATGAGGCAATAATGCGTGATAATCAATCGGCACCTGTAGTAAAAAAACATTTTAATATTGCTGAATTATTTGAATCATTAAACAGTGTTTCCGGTGAATCACAGGACATTCACACAACGCAGAAAATAAACAATGCTCCGGCAATAGATACCATCATTTTACAGGAGAATGAAACAAAATCAAATACTATTGGATTTCTTTTATCGGATAAGCAGATAGAAGAGCTTAATGAACAGGTCAGGGTGCTGCTTCCGGATTTACAGGAAAACAATATTTCTTTGTATTCAGAGGATAGCAGTGTCGTAGGAATACTTAACGATATAAAAAGTATGTTGGAAAATACACCGGCAAATGCCGATACACTGAGACATTTGTTTTCAGGAGAAGCCTTTAAGCTTATGTTGAAGGAGGCTTTAGAACAGCAATGGATGATTAAACCGGGAGCAAATATGGAAATTATTTTGAAAACATCAGGAGTGGTGAATCCTAAAGCAGAGGCACTGGCAGATAATATCCGTGGAAACATTGAATTTATGAATCAGATAAACGAGGCATATACATATGTGCAGGTTCCATTGAAGATGAATGAAAAAAACGCCAGCGGACAGTTGTATGTGTATACAAATAAGAAAAGTATGTCCAATCCGGACAAAGAATTATCAGCATTTTTACATTTGGATTTAGAGCATCTCGGTGGGACGGATGTGTCAATTAAAATGCTTCATAGGAAGGTTACAACTAATTTCTATTTGGATAGTGATGAGTCATATGCACTGGTAAAGCAATTTCTGCCGGTGTTGGAAAAGAGATTACAGGATAAGGGCTATAATTGTGAATTGAATGTAAATAGTGGTTCGAAACAGATGAATTTTGTCGCTGGATTTCTGAAAAAGGATTTGCCACCTACCGGTCAGGTGCATAGATATTCCTTTGACATTAGGGCGTAGCAGTGTATAAGATAATTTACGAATAGTCACAGATGATTAAAACTTACTTCAGAAGGACAGGTGAGTTGTATGCATGGCGAAAATGATAATCGCAACAATAATGGAATAGACATAGGCAAAACAGCCGTAGCTATAGAGTATGTGCCGGGAGAAGCAGCACCTAAAATACTAGCTACAGGCAAGGGCGTTATTGCTGACAAAATTATTGAGAGGGCAAAGGAAAGCAATGTGCCTACATATAAGGACGATAAGCTTGCTGATACATTGTCTAGGCTTAAAATAGGTGATATGATTCCAACGGAGTTGTATGAGGTTGTTGCAGAGATACTTGTTTTTGTTAATGATCTGGATAATCTTAAGGCAAAAATTGACCAAAGATAGTGTGTAGGTTATATGATATGTGAGGCAGTTATGAATAAAAGAAGTGTTGGAAGTATATACGAGCAGCTTGCAGCTGAGCAGTTAATAAATATGGGATATAGTGTACTTGCCTGCAATTACAGAAACCGCTTTGGAGAGATAGATATAATAGCAAAGGATGGAGATACAATATGTTTTTGTGAGGTGAAATATCGTAGAGATAACGGCTGCGGCAGGGCTCTTGAAGCAGTTGGTTATAGCAAGCAGAAAAAAATCATATCAGTTGCAAGGTATTATCTTATGAAACATGGTTTGGATGAGTGGACGCCATGCAGATTTGATGTGATAGCAGTGGATGATGACGAGGTTACTGTGTTGAAGAATGCATTTGAGGGCAGTCAATAACTATTGGCTTGGCGTTACGGACAGGTATTACGGAACCGTTAATTTATAAACGTTAGACCAGACTATTTCATGAAAACAGATAAGGAACAGGAAATTTTAAACAGCAATAGTTATCGGTAAAATATAGTTGCATAGATATAAATATGAAGACAGACATTGATAATAATATAAAGATTGATAAGAATATAAAGAAGGATAAGAATATAAAGATGGATAAGAATATGCAGGCTGAAAACATACACAAAAATGTTGATGAAATTACTATAAATGATTTTGTTGCAAAGAATGATAAAGATGTTCTGGAATTAAAAAAGCACGTCCTTTCAAGCGGAAGTGTTGTTCCTTTGTTACATTTTAAGAAGCTAAATGAGCTTTCTATGATAGAGCATTGCTTTACAACACGTCTTGGTGGCATCAGTACAGGTATGTTTGATAGCTTAAATTTAAGCTTTACGCGTGGTGATGACGAGAAAAAGGTCTTAGAAAATTATAAAAGAGTGGCGGAGGCAATCGGAGCAGAGGCAGGACAGATTGTTACGACAGACCAGACACATACTACCAATGTTTTGAGAGTTGGAAAAAAGCAGTGTGGCATCGGGGTGACAAGAAAGAGACCATATACAGATGTGGACGGACTTATCACGAATGAGCCAAATGTTGTGCTTGCCACATTTTATGCTGATTGTGTACCGCTTTATTTTGTTGATCCGGTACATAGGGCAATAGGGCTTAGCCATTCGGGCTGGAGAGGTACTGTAAATCGTATGGGAAAAGAGACACTTATTGCTATGAACAGGGAGTTTGGTACTGAGGCACATGATGTTATAGCTGCGATAGGACCTTCAATATGTCAGGACTGCTATGAGATAAGTCAGGATGTTGCAGAGCATTTTGTGGATGAGTTTGCGACAACAGACGATCCTCATGCGAGTGATATTCTGCTCTATAAGGGAGCTGGCAAATATCAGCTCGACCTTTGGGAATGTAACAGGAGATTGCTTGTGGAGGCAGGAGTGCAGGAAGACAATATTGCCATAAGCAATATATGCACTTGTTGTAATCCCTCTCTTTTATTTTCGCATAGAGCAAGTCATGGAAAGCGTGGAAATCTTGGAGCTTTTATGTTTCTTAAGTAATTTTCGCACAATCTATTAAGGAAATAATAAGAAATGCCTAAAGCTATATATGTTAAAATAGGTGTATCACGTTGGATAGTACACTGTGCGGGAACTGATGCTGCCAGACAGTTTTTTGGTTCTTTGAGTTAATATAAAAGTCACAGCGGTACTGTCGTATATGAACAGGGGAGAACGATATGCAGTTAAATTATCGAGATTCAAAGCCTATTTATGAACAAATTAAGGATGGCATCAGACGAATGATTGTTATGAATGTTATTAAGCAGGACGAAAAGCTACCGTCTGTACGTGTGCTTGCCTGCAAGTATGCAATCAATCCTAACACTATCGCAAAAGCATACAGGGAACTTGAGGAGGAAGGCTATCTTTATACTAAAAGTGGTAAAGGAACCTATGTTGCTGATGCTAAGACAGCCAGGCAGAGCCTGACAAGGAATTTGAAAATACTCTTTGACCAGGTGGTGACAGAGTTATTTGTGCTTGAAACACCTGTTGAGGAATTGAGAACAAGAATGGATGATGCGAAAGAGCAGCTGAGCATGGAAGATGACTTAGTCAGATTTGTAACACAAGATATGCAGACAGAAGATGTTGTGACAGAGGGTAATGATGATACAGATAAATAATTTAGTGAAAAGATTTGATGATTTTACAGCACTCGACGGCGTGAATATGAACGTGGAAAAGGGTGCTGTCTATGGTCTTGTTGGTCCAAACGGAGCCGGAAAGTCTACACTTATCAGGCATATTACAGGCGTAATGAGACAGGATGCAGGGGAAGTGTTTATTGATGGTGAGCCGGTATATGAAAATGCAAGGATTAAAGGGCAGATGGCTTATATACCGGATGATATGTTTTATTTTTTGCAGTCTGATACGATTAATATGATGCATTATTATAAGGGAATGTATCCAAATTTTGATGAGAAGCAGTTTTACAGGATGCAGGAGTTTTTCCCATCTATAGATGTTAAAAGAAATATCAGAAAGCTTTCAAAGGGGATGCAGAAGCAGGTTGCCTTCTGGCTTGCACTGTGCTGTAAACCAAAGCTTATTGTACTTGATGAGCCTGTTGATGGGCTTGATCCTGTCATGAGAAGACAGATATGGTCTATCATGCTTGATGATGTAGCTGTTAATAATACCACAGTTGTTGTATCGTCCCATAATCTGTGTGAGCTGGAGGATGTATGTGATCATGTAGGTATTCTTAATAATGGAAAGATTATGATAGAGAGGTCACTCACGGAGCTGCAGGGCAATATTTCAAAGATTCAGATTGCGTGTCCGTATGGTATGCCTAAGATACCACAGGATTTTAAAGTACTTCATATGTCAAATATAGGAAGAGTATACACAGTTATTGTGCGTGGAGAGCCAGATGCTGTAGTAAAGGCGATTACAGATGGCAAAGACAGTCCGCAGGTAGTGGATGTACTGCCTCTTACTCTGGAGGAAATATTTATCTATGAGATGGGAGGAGAGGACTATGAAGTCAAAGATATCATTTATTAATAGAACAATGCTGCAAAAGAATGTAAAGCTTTACTGGCCAATCTGGACACTGTATACAATAGTGCTATTACTCAACGGTCCGTTTTCCATGTGGAGCAGATTTAAGAATGCAGAGTTTATTTATGGCAAAAACTGGCATAAGTATATGCTTGATATAATATCCCCGGCTATCAGCATGGAGGCGGATATGATTTTTATTTTTGTCATGGCATTGGTTACAGGCATGGCAATGTTCAGTTACCTGTATAATTCGAGAGCTTGTAATATGATTCACTCTATGCCTGTGACAAGACGTCAGCTTTTTTCGACTAATGTGTTGACAGGTCTGCTGTTTATGTGGATTCCGCAGATAATTAAGTACTTTATGTCGTTTGTTATATGTATATCATATGGAAATACTAAGGTGGTACATATTGGAATCAATCTGCTTGCTGCAATGGGAATATCATTTTTTATGTACAGCCTGGTGTGTCTGTGCGCAATGATTACAGGACAGCTGATTTCTGTAGCGGTGATGTATGCGGTTGTCAATCTGCTGTATGGAGGAGCGGTTATTGCCATTGCCAATGTGCTCACATATGTATCGTACGGGCTTCCATATATGGAATTTGTAAAGAAAATAAGTGTTACGTGGTTTGCACCCATGTTACAGCTTCTCAATCGGATAGGCTTTCATCCGACCATGAAGAAAGCAGGAGATGATTATTACTGTATTAAATATACTTTCAGAGGCACAAATACTATCGTAGTATATGTTATCGCGGCTGCAGTTATATACTTTATTTCTTATAAGATTTATAAGCATAGAGATTTGGAAAATGCAGGAAGTTTTATTGCCATTCCAAAGCTTAAGCCGGTTTTCAGATGGGGGCTTGGCAGTTTGGGAGGATTGATTTTATCTTTTGTTGCAGCGTCGCTTTTGCTTGGACTTAGAATCAGCATTGGTGTTCCTGCAATTATGATGCTGGCAGTGGTGCTTGGAATCATAGCCTTCTTACTTTTAGAGATGATTATAAGGAAGAATTTTAAAATTTTTTCTAAAGCACTATTTAAGGAAATCATTGCTTTTGGTGCTTTTGTTGTAGTTGTATTTGGAGGTATAACAGTTTACGGAAATGTGCAGGAAAATTATATACCGAAGCTTGCGGATATTGATTCTGCCTGTATAGCCATAGATTTTGATATCAATCTGGAGGGAAAGGATGTTGAAAAGATTTTAGAGACTCAAAAGATACTTATGGCGCAGAAAAAGGATTATTTTAAAAAGAGATATGATGATTCCGGATATATTACAATCTCATATACATTAAAAAATGGAGAAAAGGTCAACCGTGTATATCATACAACGGATGATTTTAATCCACATAAGCAGTGTAAGGCGATTATGGCGGAGGAAAATAAACCACAGAATATTATTAATGCTATAATGCAGTGTGATACGACAGATATTACCTTTATCAATGGCTCGGCAGAGCAGTATAATGATAAATATGTAGATGTGCTGAATGAGCGCTTTAACGGAAAAGTTGCTGCGGATATTTTTGATGCTGTAAAGAAGGATGTTGAGGCCGGTGTGATGCAGGAATATAATTTGCAGAGAATGCTTGACGGAGTGGATAAGGATACCAGCTATATGTACAATCTTATGCTGAATTTTACAGTGCCAAAGGGCAACAGGATTGGAAAAAGCTGGAATGTCGATGGCTTCACATGGTATGAGGAGCTGTTGGATATACTGGGTGTGACAAAGGAGTATTCTGATTTTGGGGATGCCCGTTCCGATGGTATTGAAACGTATTCGGTCAACATTAGTTTTGGCGAAAACTGTACTAATCTGATAGCTGTTCTTAAAGAAAATGGATTAATTTCATCAAAAGAACCACTTTTGACATATGAATAGTTGTCTCTGTAAATGGTATTGTGATATAATTACTCTGTTATAGATGTTTTGTTTATTATTTTATCATTATTCTGAATAGTTACAATTAGTCTATAATCTAATATGAATTTAGAACAGGAGAGTATATGAGCAGACCAGTAGTGGCCATCGTTGGCCGTCCAAATGTTGGAAAATCTACTCTCTTCAATGCGCTTGCAGGAGAGAGGATATCTATAGTAAAGGACACTCCGGGTGTCACAAGAGACAGAATCTATGCAGATGTATCATGGCTTGATTATAATTTTACCATGATTGATACAGGTGGTATTGAGCCGGAATCCGGAGACGTGATACTGTCACAGATGAGAGAGCAGGCACAGATTGCCATCGACACCGCAGATGTTATTATTTTTATTACAGATGTGAAGCAGGGACTTGTTGATTCTGATTCAAAGGTGGCGGATATGCTTCGTCGTTCACACAAGCCGGTTGTATTAGTTGTCAATAAGGTGGACAGCTTTGAAAAGTATATGACGGATGTGTATGAGTTTTATAACTTAGGAATTGGTGATCCACATCCTATATCTGCAGCTTCGATGCTGGGACTCGGAGATATGCTTGATGAGGTTGTAAAGCATTTTCCGGATTCATCTAAGCAGGACGATGAGGATGACAGACCGAGAGTTGCTATAGTAGGTAAGCCTAATGTAGGTAAGTCATCGCTTATCAACAAGCTTGCCCGTGAGGACAGGGTAATAGTGTCAGATATAGCAGGCACCACAAGAGATGCTATCGATACAGCCATAAAATATGATGGTAAGGAGTATATATTTATCGATACAGCCGGTCTCAGGCGCAAGAATAAGATAAAAGAGGATATAGAGCGATACAGTATTATACGTGCAGTTTCCGCAGTTGAGAGAGCTGATGTTGTCATTGTAGTGATAGATGCTACAGAGGGAGTTACTGAGCAGGATGCTAAAATTGCGGGTATTGCACACGAAAGAGGCAAGGGAATTATCATTGCTGTCAATAAATGGGATGCCATTGAAAAGGATAATAATACCGTAAAGCAGCACACAGAGAAAATCCGACAGATATTAAGTTTTATACCATATGCAGAGATACTGTTTATTTCGGCAAAATCAGGTCAGAGACTCAACAAGATATTTGAGCTCATCGATGTTGTTATAGAAAATAACTCAATGCGTGTTGCAACAGGAGTGCTAAATGAGATCGTTACGGAGGCAGTTGCCATGCAGCAGCCGCCTACAGACAAGGGCAAGAGACTTAAGATATACTATGTGACTCAGGTTTCGGTTAAGCCGCCTACCTTTGTAATCTTTGTAAACGACAAGAATCTTATGCATTTCTCATATACCAGATATCTCGAGAACAGAATCAGGGATACATTTGGTTTCAGGGGAACTGCACTTAAGTTTATTACAAGAGAACGAAAGGAAAATGAGTAAAATGATACTGGCTAGGATTTTAGCATTGGTCGTAGGGTATTTCTTTGGAACCTTTCAGACCGGATATTTTTATGGTAAGGCACATGGAATAGATGTAAGAGAGCATGGAAGCGGTAATTCAGGCACCACCAATACGCTTCGGACACTTGGATGGAAGGCCGGTGCAGTTACCTTCTTTGGTGATTTGTTCAAGGCAATCATAGCGGTTTTGATATTTTATTTCATATATAGAAATACATATCCACAGGCTGTTAAATGCATAGAGCTGTATGCAGGCTTTGGAGCGGTGCTTGGACACAATTTTCCATTCTTTCTCAATTTCAAGGGAGGAAAGGGAATAGCATGTACATCAGGTGTGATACTTGCTGTATGTCCGATTGCGGCTCCGATATGTCTGGTATTGTTTATTCTTGCTGTAGCCATAACAAGATATGTCTCGCTTGGTTCTATACTGGTTGTTATATCGTTTCTGATTCAGGCAATTGTGTTTAACCATATGGGGCTGCTTGGAGTAAGTGGCAATTATGCGGTTGAGTTTGATATACTTGCTGCTTGTTTTACGGCGATGGCTATCTGGCGACACAGAGCCAATATCAAGAGACTTTTAAGCGGAACTGAAAATAAATTTGGTCAGAAGGCAAAGTAAATAATAGTT
>PPYF01131053.1_pt1 | contig 13061 bp, 10 predicted proteins | sample 1559871 | NCBI WGS metagenome assembly PPYF01 (sample SAMN08240021, study PRJNA423297) | Human gut metagenome, whole genome shotgun sequencing project. | reverse complement strand
TCCCTTGCACCTATTATAGCACAGATTGCCGGGATTGCCTTGTGTCGCAATGCTTTTTGGGTTGGTCAGCAGACATTAAATAACACCCGTCAGATAACCAGCATTCCATCCTCCACCACCGAACAGGAAGTTATGCATATGCACCTTGTTCATTTTTGTTGAACGTAAGATAAAGGCTGTGATAATAAACTTCATTTGGTTACTAGCTTTTGACCAAATCAGAGCCAAGGCATAAAGATTTCGCTTCTGGAAGAAGAGATCCACAGTCGTTATTCCTTTGTTGAGAGCCTCCTGAGTTTTATCTCCTTTTTTAACTTCGTTAGTAGGAGACCAATAAGGTATGTCAAGTAACTTGATTTTATCTATCACCTTAATATCGTCTGAATCAGGTGCTTTCTCCCAGTGTTTCCCATCGGCGGTTGAGTATCTGATGAGTACAGGCACCTGCTTTGTAATCCTAATGGTTCTGTTCTTCGTACCATCAGAAATTAGTTCTTCCGCAAGAATACAGTTCTTTTTGCTTAATTCAGCTTGACATCCCGGGCAATGAAATTTATCAAGCATTTTTTTCTTATCTCTAAAAACCGCAACATCCCAGAAAACAAATTCCCTTCCACAATGCGGACAGATCATAACGTCTGACCAAACTGTATAATCTATAGAGGCGTACTGTTCCCCTATATCAAGTGTCAACTGATTATTGTGCCTAGTTCTATACATCCAACCACACTCTCTGAGTAACTGTGATGCTAGCATCTCGCCTTCAGTCACTAATAATTCTTGATTGATGCCAGCATTGTATCTATTACCAATGTGCGTAGCTACTGGTGCAAGATCAACCAATATTGCTTTGCGGGTACCGAACTTAGCATCCTTTTGTTGCTTGGAAAATAATTGCTGATCAGCCAAAGATAAATGTCCACATGCCTTAGCTGCCACACCAGTCATTCCTGTTCCGGCAAACCCATCAAATACTATATCTCCTGGATCTGAATAATGTAGAATGTAGTTGATAATAGCTTTATACGGAACTTTAGTGTGATACGTATGCACAGCATAGAGAGGATCATTTTTTCCTTCGCTCACATCCGCTGCAAACGGCTCGCGATGATAGTCATCTGTCGCCTCGTCATAGGGAGTACCATTTTCCTTGATGAATTCCTCGATGAACGGGTTCGGGCAGGCGGTGTAGTATGGGGCATCGGACAAAGCAATAATGTCCTCATCCGTGCCGATGGGGAAGCCTTCGATATCGCGTACCTTATCTATATCCTCTTTGGTCAGCTTTCTCGGTTCCATAGCTGTATCCTCACTTTCGATTTCTGAATTGTGCAAGAGCCGCTTGCACAATTTACTTGATTCTCTTTTGAATGTCCTCAACGGACGGCAGTTGCTTTTCCAGATCATCCGGCAGACTGCTGGTTACTTTGTACTCACTCACACCAATCGGTTTGGATATATCCTTAAGGGAATATTCCGCCACCAGATTGTTCTTGCTTTTACATAGCAGCAATCCGATAGACGGATTGTCCTGTTCTTTTTTCAGAATGCCATCTACTGCCGACAGGTAGAAGTTCAGCTGACCGGCATATTCCGGTTTGAAATCTCCGGTTTTCAGCTCGATGACTACATAGCACCGCAGGTTCAGATTATAGAATAGCAGGTCAATGTAAAAATCGTCACCGCCAACGTTCAGATGATACTGATTGCCTAAGAACGCGAAGCCGGTTCCAAGCTCCAGAAGGAGCTTGGTAACATCACGAACCAGCGCTTGCTCGATGTCCCGCTCTATCATGTTCTTTCGGAATGGAATGAAATCGAACACATACGGGTCTTTCATAGTCTGCACAGCCAGCTCGCTTTGCGGCGATGGCAGTCGACGTTCAAAGTTAGAAACCTTATCGACCAACACCTGACGCTGATACAAGCCGCTTTCGATCTGATGAACCAGCACATTGCGAGACCAACCGTTCTTTGCCGCTTCTTTTGCATACCACACATGCTCATCTGCATTTTTTACCTTGTCCATCAAGGCAATATGATGATACCAGGTGATTTGTGCAAGAGCCGCTTGCACAAATTCTCTGTCTGAAAAGCGAGCGGCAAATTTAGACATGTATTTCAAATTGCGAACGGAATAGCCTTTGCTTTCCGGAAAGGCCATGTGTATATCAGAGGCAAGGTTATCAATGAACTTATTGCCCCAGGATTTATGCTCGTTGATGATGCAGCCGATGTCATAGTATAGAAGCAGCAAATCTGCATTCACATGAACAGCTGCACGGTATTGCGCGTCCGTAATCTCACGCTTTATGCTATCGACAATGGAGAGATACTCCGACGAATTCATTAACACACGCTTCGCCTCACTTTCGATTTGTTCAGTATTATTTCTTCACAATGATGCGGAGCTTACCTGCATCCTTGCCTTTGGTGTATCCGGCAATTAGCTCGTTTACCTTGCTGCGGAAAGCCCGCTCATCCAGAGGCGGGAGCTTGGTCAGCTTCTCCACCAAATCGTCCGCATCCACGACCACCGGTTCAAAGCCCTTGAGCAGTGCCTGGATTGCCTTGACGAAGAAGTCATCCACACGCTTCGGCAGTGCCGTTGTCTCAATGAACTCGTCGATGACATTCTGCTGTTCTTCACCGAGGAACTCCTTCTGGCTTGCAACCAGCGGATCAGAAACCGTGTCGAGCAGCGACTTTGTCCATTCCTCGAGCAGGGCATCCAGACGGCTTTCGATGTTGTCCAGCTTGCCATGAACCGGCTTTACGTTATCATCCAGATGGAAGTGGCAGTGCGGGCAGACTGGCGAGGACTTCAGTTCCTCCGGTGTCAGCTCATAGCAGACCTTCAGTTCAGAAAGCTCATTTTCCAAATCGGTCAGTTTAGCAACCGAGAGGATGTCGATGCTGCGCAGTTTCTTCAGACTCAGGAGCGTCCGTCCTTCCTGAAGTTTGCCGCGAGCCTGAGCATCGCCTATGTCCAGTCTCTTTTTCTTGTGCTCGCTGTAGTAAAGATCGATATATTTGCCCTTGATCTTGTTCAACTCCGCTTCGGCTCTCTGTGCGGCTACTTCGCCAGATTCACCGTTCCAGATGTCGTCACGAATCTCACGGAAAGCATCCTTTGCGGTCTCCAGATCGCGCTTGAGTGCATCGCCAAGCTCTACGGTCTCGATGCTGACCATATAGGAGACGATCGCCGTGCAGTTGTTCTTGAAGATGACGTACTCGTTGATCTTGCGAATGTCAGCAATATCTTCTGCCAGTGCATCAATCTGCTCCATGGTAAGGCTAAAGTTATTGAGCTTTGCCGGAGTGTTGAAGCGCGCCTGATAGTTGCTGAACTCGTCGCGGACATTCTGGCAGGCTTTCTTTAACTGATCCACTCTTGCCTGCGGCACCAGTGCTTCTCCCCAAAGTGTGAAATCCTGGCTAAGTTTTGTATTGGCAATCACAGCAGCATTGCTGTTTACCTGTGCTTTCTTCAGAAGCTCTTCCACACCTTTTGTGCGGGTTGCCTGGTTATCCAGCAGAGCCGGATTGATATCCAGTACGCCGAACAGAGCTTTCAGCTCCGCCATTGCCATCTCGGACGGACGGGAAAGGAACTTGAACTCATAAAGATCTGTCACATTCGTCTTTGGCACTTCGTCCAGATTGGATGCAGTCAGTGCTTTTCCGCTACACAGCGTCATAACTGCATATCCGTCATAGACCATAGCGAGGAAGATAATCGGCGTGAAAATGAATCCGAGCTTAAAGTGCTTTTCCTCAAAATCGCCCATGAACTTCTCGTCGAAGATATCGGAGTAGTTAATAACACCCTTCGGCGGAAGTTTCTTCAGCTTGCTGATATAGTAAGCGGCGTATTTGGAGTTCTTGGTAGAGATTTTGTCACCGTCCAGAACTCCAAAGCTTTGTAGCATACTTGTGGACAGCTGGCTCTTTCTGCCGGCAAAATGGTCGAATGCCGCACGAACAGCTTCCGCCATGTTCTTGCGGGTGATCTTTGTTTTCATTACCGGGAATTCCGGATAAATCTCGCTGAAGTAGCCGTCAAAGCAAATCGATGCAGCCATGTCGATGGTGTCCTTGAAAGTCATATCGCGGTTATCGCGACCTCGCAAAACTTCGATCAACTGACGACGCTCATGCTTATAGAGCACATCAAAACAGGTGTTCTTGTTGTCATTCAACAGGCGCACGAGTTTTTTGCGGATGGTGTTTGCCTTGTTCAGGTAAGCTTCCTTGTCCTTGCCCTCGCTTATGGCAGCAAGGCTGGTCGCGGAGGCATACATGCCGAGCGTCTCGCGGAACTTCTCCGCAGACTTGAAGTAGAGATAAACTTCGTCCGGAAGATTCTGCACGGTCACGCCGCTTCTGTCATACGGCGGCATGATGTGAATATAGAAATCACGCTCCGGCTGGGCAGTGCTTCTTTCACCGGGAAGACCCATGAACAGATAACCCCCACGGAAGATCTGATGAGAATCCCAGTTCAGGTCGTATTCGTAAATGTTGAAGTTGGTCACATACTGCTTGGCATCCCAGTCAAGACAGGTATAGACCACATTGTAGAAGGAGCGATTCAGCTCATCGTCAGCAAGCAGTGTAGCTTTCTGCTTGATCTTCTCGTCGTAGTCAACGACCTTGTCAACGTCAATGTAATACTGACTGTTGGCATCGTTGAAGATGATAAACTGACCGAAAACGGTGGTCATGATTTCTTTCAGAGTAACCTTCACTGCGGACAGAAGGAAATCTGCATCCTGCTCCGGCATCATCATATACAGGCACAGGTCATCTTTTAGGTTTTCAGCCGTCATACCAAACTGCACATCCAGACCATTTGTCGTCAGGCGATGCACGCTGAGCGCATAGATGATCTGCATTGCCATTGGCTTATAGGCAGGTTTGAGGAATGCACGGGTGATGATATCCTCCAGCTGCTGGCTTGCTCCAACAACGCGGCTGATGGTCGGGTCGCTCTTGAGAAGACCATTGGACTTGATAGCGGGCCAGTAGTTGTCAAAGGAGATAATGCCCGGTGCATTCTCCGGCACACTTGTATCGAAGATGCCCTTGATGGTGGTAGAGATATTCTTCAGGATATGGCGGTTCTCAATCAGGTACAGCTTGTTGAAAACATCAATGTACGACGGATGAATCGGGAATAGATCCACGAACTCTTCCAGACGGGAGGACATGCCTGTGTAGAGACCGCAGAACTTTTCCAAATGATTGCGAATCAGTGCTTTCTGCTCCGGCGTCTTCTTCAAAATACGCTCAGAAACAACATAGGAAGTTGCTTCCTTCGTGATGATCATCTGCGTGAAACGGTCACTGACGTGCTTGAGCGTATCGGCAACAAAGCCAAATTTCGGGTTGTCGAAAATCTTCTCCTGCATACCGAACATCACGCGCAGCGAGGACTTGGAGCACATCTCGCCCAAAGCGCGGAAGAACTCCAGATCGAGAACGATCTCGCGTTCATTACGAGAGGACAGGTAGGACAGGAACTCATCCACGATGATGAGATATCCCTTGTCCGGATACTTCTCAGAGAAGGCGATCATCATGTCCTTGACGACAGTCTTAATGCTCTTGACGCTCTTATAGTCCGGCACTTCAAAGTCGATGCCGCGCTTTTCAAAATCGTCCTGCACATAGCCCATGATGACATCATAGAGAGGCATCACTACGCCGCCGATCTCAATGCGCAGAACTTCAAACTTGCCGGCAATAGGCTTAACCTGCTCAGCAAACTTTTTGTTTTGGAGATACTGGACATTATCCGCATCGGTCGCAATAGCGGAGAGAACACTCATCAAGTGAGATTTACCGGTACCATAGTTACCGACAATCAGCACGCCCTTGTTATCTACCACTTCGTCCATCTGAAGTTGGTCGAGCACGGGAGCCTGCAAGCTCTCTGCCATGGTATCGGAGATAACATATGTCTTTACGTATTCGCGCGCCTTGTCCTTATTTTCAGCCGTAACAAGCTGGATGACATCCTCTATCGGATGGAACGAGATTAAATCCGAGTATTTCATGGTTGGTTTTCCTTTCTCATTAAACAATGCATGTTACATCGTATTTGTCCAAATCGTAAATCTTAAAATCCGAGTAACCAGTCTCTGCATACATCAGTTTTCCATCTGAGTATGTTCCTGGCCATAGGATTGCAAATTCTTTCTTCTTACATGCTGCAATCAAAAGTTGCAAAACATCAATCTGATAATCCGGATTGAAGAGTACATCAAAATCTTTTATCGCGCTGTTCTCCGGAATCTCCGCAATAATCGTGTTGATAATACTCGGAAGCTTGAACGACCTGCGCGATGGTTCTGCGTTGATAAGTTTTCCTGCAATGCCGACATTTAATGCAATCGCATTTTTCTCAAGCTCTTTATTGTGACCGCAGAAAATGATTGGTTTCATCAGCCCACATGAGCCGTGTTTTTGATATTCATATTTTGAAATCTGCTTACCCATCTATTATCATAATCCTTTCGGTGTCCCATAATCAGGACTCGGTTTTATCATCTTCGTCCAGAATGAATTCCATAACATCATCCGGAGTGCAATTTAGTGCTTTGCAGATTCTCTCCAACATGTCTATCGTTATATTTTCGCCGCTGTACATTTTGCTGACAGTATAGTGGCTCACCTTTTCCTGCTCTTCTAAGGATGCCCCTCATAATTGCGCCCAAACCATCCACATCATCCCCGCCGACCCAAAATTTCGAGAAAAAGCGCAATTCAAGCGCATTGTTTGCACGCGAAATAAACCTCGTTACGCAACCTTCATTCGATTGCGAGCAAGGTATAAATTCGCAAGTGCAAACAGCGTGCAGCAATGCTGATGCAATTTTTCCCCTCCTCGGTATCGTGTCTTGTAGAAATGAAAGATTCTCTTTATCACGCAAAACACATGTTCCACTTTGGAACGCACCGAGGATTTCGCATGTTCGATTGCCTTGAGCAGCTCGAACTTTTCGCCGCTTGCTTTCTTCAGCTGCGACGGACGCTTGTTGATTTGATACCGGATAGGATGTTCTTCGTTGTTGACAAGAATTGCATCATCCTTCTTTTCTGCACCCAGATACCCGCTGTCACCATAAACTTCCTCCTCTGTTCCTTGAAGAAGCTCGACAACCATGTTGCTGTCGTGCACATTGGCGGCTGTCGTTTCCACCGTGTGAACCAGTCCACTGTCCGCATCAACGCCGATGTGCTCCTTGTAGCCGAAGTACCACTGGTTGCCCTTTTTGACGGAATGAGCTTCCGGATCACGCTGTTTTTCCTTGTTTTTCGTCGATGAAGGCGCGGCTATCAGCGTCGAATCAACAATCGTTCCCTTTTTCAGCATCAGATTGCACTTCTGCAAATTTTCGACCACATTCGTGAAAAAAGCCTCGCCAAGCTGATTCCGTTCGAGGATATCCCGAAAACGCCCGATGGTATCGCCATCCGGCACCTGATTGCTGGAGTCCACGCCGCAGAACTGCGAGAACGCACGGCTGTCGATAATTTCATTGCGCGCCGTCAATTGCTTCTTCACCTCTTTATTATACCTCTTTCCTAACCTTTTTGCTGTTCTTTCTTTGTGCGGGATTGCCTTAGTATACTGCATTTTTCGCCGCGCCGCAAGGCAGGAGAACGCGCTTTTTCATAGAACCTTCACATAGCGCACCTTTTGCGGACACAGAAGGGCAGTATCATCATTTCTGCAAGCAAAACGAACGGAGGTGAGCGCTGATGGCGGGCGTTCAGTGTTCCTTTGAACGGGTGGAAAAGAAATTCGTCCTCACCCATGCGCAGGCGGAGGCGCTGATGCGGGATTTGACCGCAGGGTATATGGCGGTTGACCAGTATGGGCAGCATACCATCCGCAATCTGTATTATGACACCAATGATTATGCGCTGATCCGCAGGTCGATTCAGAGGCCGAAGTACAAGGTGAAATTTCGGCTTCGCGCCTATGGCACGCCGATGGAGGATTCGCTGATTTTCGCGGAACTGAAGAAAAAGTACAACGGCGTGGTCTACAAGCGGCGGATTGCGGTCAGCCCGGACGACATGCGGCGCTTTCTGCGCGGCGAAACGCTGGACGGCGAAAATCCGCAGATTCAGCGCGAATTGCATCGGTACTTGTCGGAGCATCCGATTCGCCCGAAAGTATTTCTGACCTATGAACGCGTGGCGCTGTACGGGCTGGATGACCCGGCACTGCGGGTGACGCTGGATACGCACCTGCGCTACCGCACAACGCGCCTTGACTGCTTCACGGATGACGCGGGGACACTGATTTGCCCCGACGACCCCGTGATTCTGGAGGTCAAGCTCGCAAACGCCGCCCCGCTATGGCTGGCGCGGCTATTGAGCCGACACAAAATCTATATGTCGTCGTTCTCCAAGTACGGCACATGCTATTTGAACCACCTTGCGCGCCGGACGCCGGATATTCGCCCGATGGCGCACAAACGGAACAACGAAGGAGAAATTGAACATGCGTCTTGATTCGCTGCTGACCTCGATTCTGCCCACACCACTGACTGTCTCCGCACTGCTGCTGTGTCTGGCGTCGGCGCTGGTGCTGGGCATTTTGACCGCGCTGGTGTTCACGCGCGGCTGCAGGCACACCGCGTCCTTCGCGCTGACGCTGGCGCTCCTGCCGATGTCGGTCGCGCTGGTGATTATGATGGTCAACGGTAGCATCGGCACGGGGCTGGCGGTCGCCGGGACGTTCGCGCTCGTGCGCTTCCGCTCCGTGCCCGGTACGGCGCGCGAAATTGCGGCGATTTTCACTGCTGTCGCGATGGGCCTTGCAATGGGCATGGGAATGCTCGGCGTGGCGGTAGTTTTCTTCCTGCTGGCCGCTGCCGCCGTGCTGGTGCTGACGAAATTGCACTTCGGCGCAATGCCGGAAAACGCGAAGGCACTGCGCATTACCGTGCCGGAAGATGTGGACTACGAAACCGCACTGCCCGACGTTTTCCGCGCGCACCATGTGACGGCGACGCTGGAAAAGGTACGCACCGAAAGCATGGGCACGCTGTTTGAACTGACCTATCAGGTGAATCTGCCGAGCGCCGTCCCCTCGAAAGCGCTGCTGGACGACCTTCGCGAGCGCAACGGCAACCTCCCGATTCTCTTCACGAATCTGGGGGATAAGGACAGCCTGTAATTCCACATTAGGCAACTCAAATAAAAGCTATCAATAACCAAATGGCAATTTAGAGGATGTAAACCTGTAACAAGGAGGTTCATCATCATGAAAAAGTGGATAATCAGTATGATGGCAGTCGCGACCCTGCTGCTTGCAGGGTCAGCCCTCGCCGATGGGAACATTACCCTCTCCCCTGATGGGAGCACATCCACCGACGCGTCCGTCCGCATCGACGGGCAGACCGTCACCATCACCCAAGCGGGCACATACCAAATCGCCGGGATACTTGACGACGGCGCACTCATTGTCGAGAGCGGCGAGAACGCGAAAATCACCCTTGTGCTGGGCGGTGTGAGCATCAAGAACAGCACCGGCGCGGCGATTCAAATTTCCACCGCCGACGACGTGACCATTGAGCTGTCGGAAGGCACGACGAACGTCCTGCAATCCGGCGAGGAAGTGGACATTGCCACTGCCACGGAGAGCGAAGAAGCATCCGGCGGCGCGCTGCAAAGCAAGGCTGACCTGAAAATCAAGGGCAAGGGAAGTCTGACCGTGCTGGGCTACCTTAACAACGGCATCCACTGCACGAAAGACCTGAAAATCAAGAACGGCAATATCAGCGTGACTGCACTGGGGCACGGCATCAAGGGCAAGAATAGCGTGACCGTCTCCGGCGGCACGGTGACGGTCACATCCGGCAAGGACGGCATCACCAGCGACGAGACGGAGAACGAGGAAAAGGGCTTCGTGACCATTGAAGGCGGCGAAATCATCATCACCAGCGCGGGCGACGGCGTGTCGGCGGAAACGACGCTGACAGTGACGGACGGCATGATTTCCATCATCAGCGGCGGTGGAAGCGCAAACGCGCAGCAGAAAACCGACAATATGCGCGGCTGGTGGGACTTCGACAATTCCGCCAGTGACGATAACAGCGCGAGCTGCAAGGGATTGAAAGCAGGCAAAGCGATGATGATTTCCGGTGGGTCGATTACGATTGATGCGCAGGACGACGCCTTGCACACCAATGGCGATATGACGATTTCCGGCGGCGAATGCATCCTCAGCACGGGCGACGATGGCGCTCATGCGGCGCTTTCCCTGACCGTGCTGGGCGGCAAAATCACCGTGCTGACCTCCTATGAGGGTCTGGAAGCGAATCAGATTACGCTGGCAGGCGGTGAACTGGATATAACCGCGTCGGACGACGGCATCAATGCCAACGGCGGCTCGGACGGCTTCAGCGGTGGATTTGGCGGAGGCTTCGGCGGCGGACGCGGCGGCATGGGCGGCAGCTTCGGCGGACGGCGCAATGACACGAACAGTCAGAGTGGCGATAAGACCCCGCCGGATAACAATAACATGACGCCCCCGGACAACAGCAACATGCAGCCCCCGCCGGACGGCAATGCGCCCAGCGGCAATCCGCCGACCATGCCGGGGCAGGACGCGGCAGACAGCACGACCACGGACGACACGACCGACAAGCAGCCGGTGCTGCTGATTACGGGCGGCAAAATCACGGTGAATGCGGATGGCGATGGGCTGGATTCCAACGGCAACCTGCGCGTGGAGGGCGGTGACATTACTGTCAACGGCCCGTCCAATGGCGGCAACGGCGCGATTGACATCGGTACGGAAAACGGCGGCGTGGGCTTCATTTCTGGCGGTACGCTGATTGCGCTGGGCACGAGCAGCATGGCGGAGAACTTCGGCAGCACGTCCACGCAGTGCGCGTTCCTTGTGACGATGAACAGCTTCGGCGCGGGCGAGACGATTACTATCACGGACAGTCAGGGGACTGTGCTGTACACGGGCGTGACGGTGAAGAGCGCGAACAGTGTGGTGTTCTCCAGTCCGGATTTGACGGTGGGCGAAACGTACACGGTGACGATTGGCTCAAACAGCGCGACGGTGACGCAGAGCAGCATGGTTGTGGGGAACTCGAATGGGTTTGGGGGCTTTGGGCGGCACTGAGCTTCTCCGTCCCTTGGATAAACACGCGGAAGAAGTAAGCAGAAGTCACCAACTGCATCGCGCGAAAGGGTCAAGGGAGAAACTCCCTTGCAGGGTCAAGGGGCAGCGCCCCTTGGGTCTCCCCAAAAAAAACGAAGAGGGTCGAGAGAAGCAATTCTCTCGACCCGTTTTTGCGGGGTTAGTTTGCGTTGGCTTCGTCGATGTACGCCTGCCAAGTGCCGCGCATGGATTCCGCCTTTTCAGCGGGGGTGGTCGCCTGCGCGTACACGTCCCAGATGTACTGGCTGCCGAGGTCGTAGCCGGTCACCATGTCGGAATACCAGACGAACTGATGCTCCGGCTCACGCATCATGGTGATGGTCTCGTCCACGGCGCGCTCGTCGCGGTACTTCTGATAATAGCCATTCTTCCAGTCGTCGCTGTCGGTGTAGCCGGGGGTGGGGTTGGTGAAGAGGTTGTAAGCGAAGGCAATCTTCCACGCGCGATCCGCGTCGTAGCAAGCCGGGATGACCATGATATTGTCAGAAGGCGCGTAGAGGTAGGTCTCGGCGCGCGGGCCCTTGGGGAAGAACACGAAGCCATAGTCGTCTTCCATGTTTGCCAGAGAGCCAGCGAAGTAGTCTTCATGCACCTGCAGGGCGACTTCGCCGTTGATGAACGCACTCTCGAAGTAGTTCCATTCCGCACCTTCGGGCGCCTTCATTTCGTACTTGGACACCATGTCCATGACCCAGTTCATGGCTTCGAGGAAAGCGTCGGTTTCCGCCGCGTTGTAGTACTTGCCGTTCTCGTCCACCTGAACGAAGCCAGCGCCGTTGGAAACGAGGGCGGCGGGAAGCAGGTGAGAGGCGAAGGACATCATGGCATAACGGTCAATCACGCCGTCGTTGTCGGTGTCGCGGGTCAGCTTTTCGCAGAGCGCTTCAAAGGCTTCCCACGTCCATTCGCCCTTTGCCTGAAGGTCGTAGATTTCTTCGGGGTCAACACCGGCATCGTTGAGCAGGCGCTTGTTGAAGAACACGCCCTTGCGGGGTTCAGCCTTTTCGGGGCGCATACCGTAGATGCCGCCATCCTTGCTCAGCAGACCGGTAACCGTGCCGTTCCACTTCTCATCGGAGAAGTCGAGGCAGTCCAGCGTGGACAGGTCGTAGAACAGACCCGCCTTGAAAGGCGCAAGGTACGCGCCGGCGCGGAGAATCCAAACATAGTTCTCGTCGCCGCCCGTGGTCGCGAAGTTGGTGAAGTCGGAGGGAGAGTCGTTCCAAGTCGTGGCGTTGCGCTGCACAATCTTGAAGTTGTAGGTCTCTTCCAGCCAAGTGCGGTAGTCGTAGGTCGCTTCGCCCGCCGCCGTGGTGGGTTCGTCGTCGTGCCAGTCGGAAGACCACCAGTCGCAGACGGTGATTTCCATGCCGCCGAGGTCGATGACGTTGCCGTCCGCGTCGCGGTAGATGACGATGCCGTCATCCTCGTAGGGGTTTTCGACGTCTTCTGCAATTGCCAGCGGCAGGGCGCAGAGAATCATCACCAGAGAGAGAAACAGAGCAAGGTACCGTTTCATGAGATTGCCTCCTTTTATTTTATGACCAGCGGGTCATAGGATCGTGGGGGATTCGCCGTGGCTTTGGGTTTATCCGCTGCTGGATTTTCTTGCAGCAGGGGGAATCGCCTCTGCGGAGGCGACCAAAGGGCTTTCCGATCGCCCTTTGGAAACCTTCGGCGCCGCAGCGGGTTGGGTTCAGAGCGGCAGGCACAGCCCGCTGCTTGGAAACCGGGGATAGTGTGCTTAACCTGTGGATAAACACGCGGACACTGTATGAGAGTGTCACCAACTCAATCGCGAAAAGGGTGTCGAGAGGGTCGAAGACCCTTCGCGGGTGCAGGGCAGAGCCCTGCCGGA
>PPYF01370827.1_pt1 | contig 13063 bp, 9 predicted proteins | sample 1559871 | NCBI WGS metagenome assembly PPYF01 (sample SAMN08240021, study PRJNA423297) | Human gut metagenome, whole genome shotgun sequencing project. | reverse complement strand
GCTCCGCCCCCGGCGGAAGAACCCCGGCGGACCATGAGCAGCCCGACCCCGGAAAAAACAGTTCAGGGCCGTTTGCAGATGCCCTTGCCGGAACCCCGGCCCGTGGCCGGGACAAACGAAGCCCGACCCGCAACGGACAGAGCGGCCCCTGTGCCGCCGCCTCCCGCGCCCGCAACGCCGCCGCAGCCGGGGCCTGACAAGACCATCCTGCAACTGGTGGAACGCCTGGACGCGGCCATGGAAGACGCCCAGCAGGCTTTCCAGAGCCGACGAGGCTATATGGTGGGCGAGGCCGCCGGGCGTATCGCGGCGGAGTCGGACGCCTTCGGCTTCCGGGTTCTGGCCCGTATGGCCCGCTGTGTGGAGCGGGCGGCCAAGGCCAACGACATGAACGCGCTCAAGGATCTGCTGCCCGAACTGGCCGTGGCCGTGGAACGCAACCGTATCGCGCTTACCCCGCGCAAATAAGCGCGCCCTGATAAAGCGGACGACAGCCCGTTCCCTGTGGGAGCGGGCTGTTTCCGTTCAAAACGCTTTTCATCATGAAGTTGTTTTAGAGCATTTCAACTTTGAACGGTGAGGCGCACGGTCTTCGCGGACGACGAAAGCAAGCGGCACCAACGCAGGGCAGACGCATTTGATTCCAGCCTTTGCAGACCTCTTATTTGCCGTGATAATCCGTCAAAACCAGCCTGTTATGCGCTGGCTGCGTCATCTGGCGCTTTTTGCTGCTCACGTACTTGAGTACGCTGCGCGCAAAAAGCGCCATTTTCCTTGCCCGCGCGCAAAAATCTTAGTTTTTAGGATTCTCCCGGCACCAGCCATCCGCCTGCGCTTCGCTCCGTCGGAGCAAAGGTGGCTTCGCCCCTTTTTGCTCGTTCTCCGATCTATCGGGGAATAAAGACTTTTTTAGATGCGTCTGCCCTGGGCACCAACGGGCAAAGGCTTGCGCAAAACGCGGCGGCATGCGAAAATACCACGGCCCAGGCAGGAATACCGCCACTGAGGGCAGACAAGGAGTAAACATGTACAAAAAAGTTCTTCTGCCGGTGAGCGGCAAAAAACACGGCGAACGCGCCCATCAGGCTCTTAAGCATGCCTTGGGTCTCTGCTCCGGCGAGATCATCCTGCTGCACGTCACCGAGCCGCTGTCGCAGATCGTGGGCGGCGAAGCCCATACCGAACTGAAGCGCGAGGAAGCCGCCAAAGGCCTGACCCTGCTCTGCCCGCTTATCGAAATTCTGGAAAAAGACGGCGTCAGCTTTCACACCCGCGTGGAAGAGGGCACCCCGGCGGAAACCATTGTGCGCGTGGCTGATGAGGAAAACGCGGATCTGATCGTCATGTTCACCGACGGACGCGACGGCCTCGGCGATCTGCTGATCGGTTCCATCACCGAGCGCGTGCTGCGCAATACAGATACCCCTCTGCTGGCCGTGCGCCACTAGAGCGGTTCCGGCTCAGGCGGAAAGGGCCCGCGTTCCTTTCGCTCCTCGCCTCTCCGGCGAAGGGCGGCGGGGCCGTCAGCGTCCGTGATGTCCCGTGATGCCGAAGAGCGCCTTGTGCTGATACTGCTGGAAACTCTGGGCCTGCTGGCCGTCCACATCCTCTCCTGGGTGGCGGTCTGCCATGCGCTGCTGACCAAGCGAGACCCGCGCTCGGCCTTGGGCTGGACCGCCACGGCCTTGCTCCTGCCCATACTGGGGCCGTTGCTTTACGCACTTTTCGGCATCAGCCGGGCCGAGAGCCGGGCCGACAAGATCATGCGGCAGCAGGCCGCCCTGGAGCCCGAATACGCCCATCCGCCCTGCCCCGTGCGGCCGCCGGAGCAGGTGCCTGAAAATATTGCCCGCATGGCGCATTTGGGCCGCCGCCTGACGGACCAGCACCTCTGCGGCGGCAATGCGCTCCGTCCGCTGCGCAACGGCGACGAGGCCTATCCGGCCATGCTTGAGGCCATCGCGGCGGCACGGAACCACGTTTTTCTGGCTACTTACATCTTCAATGCCGGCAAGGTGGGCGCGGCCTTTACCGAAGCCCTGGCCGCGGCGGCCGCGCGCGGCGTGGACGTGCGCGTACTGGTGGACGGCATCGGCACGCTCTACTCCTGGCGCAAACCCTGGAAGAAGCTCGCCGCGCGGGGCATCAGAACCGCGCTTTTCCTGCCGCCCAAGCTCTTCCCCCCCAATCTGAGCATCAATCTGCGCAATCACCGCAAGGTGCTGGTCTGCGACGACATCGGTTTTACCGGCGGCATGAACATTTCCGACGACAATATCCAGAGCCTGCGGAAAAGCTGCGTGCAGGATGTGCATTTCCGTTGTCTGGGGCCCATCGTCAATCAGCTGCGACGCGCCTTCCTGCTCAACTGGGGCTTTTCCACCGGCGAATACACGCCCCTGCCGCCCAGCTCCACCGAGCCCAGGGGCGAAAGCCGCTGCCGCATCGTCATCGACGGCCCCGGCTCGGACGCGGACGTGCTCAACGATCTTTTCTGCGGGGTCATCAACACGGCCCGGAGTTCAGTACGGATCATGACCCCGTACTTCCTGCCCTCGCACGACCTCATGTCCAGCCTGCGCTCGGCGGGCCAGCGCGGTGTGGACGTGCGCGTGGTGCTGCCCGCCAAAAACAATCTGCCGTATGTGCACTGGGCCACGTTCCGCCTGCTGCCGGCCCTGCTCAGCGCCGGGGTGCGGGTCTGGTACCAGCCGCCGCCCTTTGCCCATACCAAGCTGCTGGCCGTGGACGGCTATTACAGCCAGATCGGCTCGGCCAATCTGGACGCCCGCAGCCTGCGCCTGAACTTCGAACTGAATATGGAAGTCTTTAATCCCGCCTTCCACGGCCTGCTGGCCGGGCATATCGACACCATCATCAGCCGGAGCCGCGAAATCAGCCTTGAGGATCTGAAACGCCAATCCCTGCCGGTCAAGCTGCGCAACGCGGCCTGCTGGATTTTCTCGCCCTACCTGTAGGCAACAAAACTTCGTTCCGAACTCCATATGTTGTTAAAACCCCACAAAGGCCGTCGGCATTGCCGACGGCCTGGGGTGTGACAGGCAGGCGCATCTAAAGCAGATTACCTTTGAAACGCTGTCAGCATGTCTCTGATTGCATTATTTTAACTAGTTAATAGTGATACTGATCGCGCTGCGGAGTTGAGCAAAGCCCCCTTTGCTCCGCCGAAGCGAAGCGCAGGCGGATGGCTGGTGCCGGGAGAATCCTAAAAAATAAGATTTTTCGGCGCGGGCAAGGAAAATGGCGCTTTTTGCGCGGAACATACTCACGTATGTGAGCAGCAAAAAGCGCCAGATAACGCCGCCCGCGCCGAAAAGGCTGGTTTTGACGGATAATCGCGGCAAATAAGAGGCCAGCAAAAACCGGAATTAGATACGTCTGCCCTGAACGGTTTTTATTCCACCGTAACGCTCTTGGCCAGGTTACGCGGCTGATCCACATCCTTGCCCAGATAATCGGCGGTTTCATAGCTGAAGAGCTGAAGCGCGGGCAGGGCCATGAAACCGGCCAGAGGCGCGGGCAGAGCCGGGATGATCCAGGGGTCGTCCACGGCCAGGTCCAGCCCCGGATTGGTCAGGGCGATGACCTTGCCCTGGCGGGCCTGCACTTCCACGATATTGGATTTGACCTTGGGGAAGAGCGCGTCGTCCAGGGCCAGGGCAAAGGTGGGAAAGGCCGGGTCAATAAGTGCGATGGGCCCGTGCTTCATTTCACCGGCGGCATAGCCTTCGGCGTGGATGTAGGACAGTTCCTTGAGCTTGAGGGCGCCTTCCAGGGCCAGGGGGAAGCAATGCCCCCGCCCGAGATAGAAGAAATTGCGAGCCTGGGCGTATTTGCGCGACAGCTCGCGGGCCTTGTCGTGCATGCCCGGCAACTGGGATTCCAGCAGGGCGGGCAGGGATTCCAGCAGGCCGATGAGCTCACGCCGCCGCTCCTGCGGCAGCGCATTTTGACGCCCGCCCCAGTACAGGGCCATGAGGGCCAGAGTGAGCATCTGGCTGCACATGGCCTTGGTGGAGGCCACGCTGATTTCCGGCCCGGCCTGGGTGTAGATCACGGCCGAAGCCTCGCGCGCGATGGACGAGCCCACCACATTGCAAAGGCCCAGCACGGCCACGCCGCGCTCGCGCGCGATGCGCAGAGCCGCCAGGGTGTCGGCGGTCTCGCCGCTCTGGCTGATGACCAGAACCATGTCCTCTTTGTCCAGAATCAGGCTGTCGCGGTAGCGGAATTCCGAGGCGATTTCCACCTGCACCGGCACCCCGGCCCAGTGTTCCAGCAGATGGCGGCCCCAGAGCCCGGAATGATAGGAGGTGCCGCAGGCCACGATGTGCAGGCGGCGCGGCACGGGCAGCGCATCCAGTTCAGGCAGCAGGGCCGCGTCGCGGCCCGCGTTGATCCGGCCCGCCAGGCCGTCGGTAATCACGCGCGGCTGCTCGAAAATCTCCTTGAGCATGAAATGGCGATAGCCGCCCTTTTGCGCGGCCTGCATGTCCCACTGGATGGTCTGCACCTCATGCTCCACCGGAGCCAGGTCCGCCAGACGCAGGATTTCATAGTGCATGGCCGTGGCCCGCACCACCTCGCCGTCCTCCAGAAAGACCACCTGCCGGGTATAGGGCAGAAAGGCCGGGATGTCCGAGGCCACAAAATTTTCGCCCGTGCCCAGGCCGAAAATCAACGGCGCGGACATGCGCGCGGCGTAGATGGTTTCCGGCTCGCCGCGATCCATGAGGCAGACGGCATAGGCCCCGTGGGCCTCACGCAGGGCCGCCGCAAAGGCGTGCAGCAGATCGGGCTCGCTTTTGCGACGCTCGGCGATCAGATTGACCAGCACCTCGGTGTCGGTTTCAGAGTGGAAGACATAGCCCTTGGCCGTGAGTTCGGCCTTGATTTCCTGGTAGTTTTCAATGATGCCGTTGTGCACCAGGGCCAGAGAGGCATCGTTGCTCAGATGGGGATGGGCGTTGCGCTCCGCCGGCACGCCATGCGTGGCCCAGCGGGTGTGCCCCATGGCGCAGGTGGCCGTGGAAACCGGCTCCTGGGCCAGCTTTTCCTCCAAGGCCGCCAGCTTGCCCTTGGCCCGCACCACGCGCAGAGCGCCCTGGCGCACAAAGGCCACGCCGGCCGAATCATAACCCCGGTATTCCAGACGGCGCAGGCCCTCCACCACCACGGGCACGGCGGGCCGGTGGCCCGCATATCCGATAATGCCGCACATATCTCTTACTCCCGCAAGACCCGCTCGCTATGAGGGGTCGTTTAGACTTAAGACTTCATTAGAGCATTTTGCGCTTGAAATTATCGCTTAGCGGCGAAGTAAATTTGCCTTGCGATAATTTCGCGGTGCGGATTTTCACGGAAAATCCACACAGAGCGTTAAGATATTTTCAATATCAAAACGCTCTAACCGGTACAGTGAAAAAACGGGCATGGCCCAAGGAAGTACGTTCCGGTACAACCTGGGCCATGCCCGGCGTGCGACGCAGCCCAGAGGGCCGCCGGTTTCGCTCCGCACCGTGCGCGGACCGGCGGACCGGCTTCAAATGCTTGGAAAACTCTTCTCTACAGATTGACGCGATCCACAATATCCGTATTCAGCACTTCCACCTTGGCCTTGGAGGCAAGGTTCTGGATGAAGACCTGATACAGACCGTCCACCCGTTCGCGGGCCACGCCGTTGGCCATCAGGTCGCGCACGGTATTCCACTCCTGCGGATCGGGCGGCAGCACGGCGTCCACGCGGCAGAGCAGTGCACCCGGACCTTCGCTTTTGCCGTCCACGGCATAGGCCGATGGCAGCCAGGTTCCGGGCTTGGCGGTAAAGACGGCTTCGGCCAGAGCCTCATCGGGGTTGAAATCCGCCAGATTCCCGCCACGATCCATGGCCGGGGCGGTCTTGATGTCCAGGCTCGCCTTCAGGGGCTGGGGCAGGGGACCGTCCTTCAATTCCTTGCGACGGGCCGCGGCGCTTTCCACGGCGGCCTTGAGGGCCTTTTCGGCGGTCAGCTTGGCCACAATGGCGCTCTTCACCGCGTCGAGCGGCTGGGTGGACGCGGGTTCAGCCTTGGTGATCCGGGCCACCAGATATTTGTCCCCGGCCTCCAGGGCCGTGTCCACGGGCGCGCCCGTAGCGGTGGCGATAAGAGCGGAGGCTCCGGCCGGGGTTACGCCCAGCTTTTGCTCCAGTTCGCTCTGGCTGAGCAGGCCGCTCTGTTCCGCCTTGAGGCCGAAACGGGCAGCGCTCTCGGCCAGCGGCTTGCCCAGAATATTGTCTTCGATCAGGCTGTCCAGCACATCGTGCAGCTTGTCCGCGCCCTGTTCCTGCGCCATGGCCTGGCGCACTTCCCGGGCAGCGTCCTTGAAGGTCTTGAGGCCGCCGGGCTTCTTGTCTTCCACCTTGATGATGTGCAGGCCGAAAGGACTGCGCACGGGCTCGGACACCTGCCCGGCCTTCAGGGCAAAGGCCGCGTCTTCAAAAGGCTTTACCGTCTTGCCGCGGGCAATCCAGCCCAGTTCGCCGCCGGGACCGGCCGCATTGGGGCCGTTATGGGCATCGGCCACGGCCGCGAAATCCTTGCCGCTCTTGAGCTCGGCCTGGATTTTCGCCACTTCTTCGCGGGCCTTTTTCTCCGCGTCGGCCGGGGCGTTTTCAGCCAGAGGCACCAGAATGTGCGCGGCCTTGACCTGCGCGGGCTCTTCAAAACGGCTCTTGTTGGCCTCGTACCATTTCTGAGCATCCGCCTCGCTGATGCTCTCGGGCTTGACCAGACCGCCGGGCGTCACGCTGACATAGGCCACGTCCACTTTGGGCGGAATGGCAAAATCTTTCTTGTGGGCATCATAATAGGCCGTCACGTCCTGATCCGTGACCTTGACCTCGCCGGAAAAATTCTTGGCCGGAATGAACAGATAGTCCACCACCCGTTTTTCCCGCAGGAAATTATAGCGGTTTTGGGCTTCGTCCGGGTCCACCCAGACCGGCGCGGTGACCAGGGTAAAAATCTTTTCGCGCAGCAGCTGATCGCTCATATCCTTCTCATACTGGGCCGGGCTGATCCGCTGGGCGGCCAGCACACGCGTGTAGGCTTCGGGATCGAAGCGGCCCTGGGCATCCTGGAAGGATTTGATCCGTCCCACGGCCTGGCGCAGTTCCAGCGGCGTCACACTGACGCCCGCGCGCGCGGCCTCCTGGGCCAGCAGGGTTTGTTGGATCAGATCGCGCAGCACTTGGCGGCCCAGATGCTGCTCCTTGAGCTGCTCGCGGGTAACGCCGGGATTATTGCGCAGGATCGATTCCTCCGCATTGCGGTAGGCCTGCTCAAACTGCTGGACCAGAATGGGATCGCCGTTGACGATGGCCACCACATTGGCGGAGTTCCTGTCGTTGAAACTGCCCACTCCCCAGAACACGAAGACCAGGATGATGACGCCGAAAGCCACTTTGACGCCGAAAGACTGTGCGTTGGAACGGATATAATCGAGCATGCGTACTCCGGAATGCCGAATTGTCCTCTTGCCCGCGGCGAAGGCCGCCAAAAGCAAGGGCGCTGACAGAAGCGGAAAGTATAAGCGCCTTTGCGCGGAAACTCAAGAAAAGGAAGGCCCGCGCGCCGGCGAGGCCTCAACCTGTTTGTGACTGAGGCTCGCAGGCGGCGGATATTTTAAAAGGGCCTACGGCGTGATGCCCAGCTTGCGCAGCCTGTGTTGCAGGGTGGAGCGGGGCACGCCCAGCAGGGCGGCGGCACCGCGCGGTCCGGACAAACGCCCCCCGGTCAGGCGCAAGGCCTCCAGAATATGGGCGCGCTCGTTTTCCTCCAGAGTGGGCAGGGCCGGACCCGAACATGACCCGGCCCCCGCATGCAACGGGCGGCCTTCCACCGCCGGGACGGCTTCCGGCGAGGCCGGGGCAGGCGCCTCCGTCTCCGCCGACGGCTCCCACTCATGCAGGGCATCGCGCACAAAGCTCTCGGTCACCGCCCCGTCCAGGGAGTGCAGCAAAAGGCGGCTGATCACATTGCGCAATTCGCGGATATTGCCCGGCCAGTCATGATCGCAGAGATCGCTCAGCACCCCCCTGGACAGGCGCGGCGGCCGCAGATCCCATTGCCGGGAAAACTGGCTGATGAAGTATTCAACCAGAATGGGAATGTCGTTCTTTCGTTGCCGCAACGGCGGCAGACGCAGGATGACCGAGGCCAGGCGGTAAAAGAGATCACGCCGCAAGCGGCCTTCAACCAGGGCCTTTTCCAGGTCTATGTTGGTGGCGGACAGCACGCGGATATCCACGCCAATAGAGCGCGCCTCGCCCACCCGCTCAAAGGAGTTCTCCTCCATGACCTGCAGGAGCTTGCTCTGCATATCCGGCGAAAGCTCGCCGATTTCATCCAGAAACAAGGTTCCGCTCTGGGCCATTTCAATCCGGCCGATGCGTTTGGCGTAGGCCCCGGTGAACGCGCCCTTGGCATAGCCGAACATCTCGCTCTCAAACAAGGTCGGGGCCAGGGACGGGCAGTTCACCTTGACGAAATTGGCCGCCCGCCTGGGGCTGCTCCGGTGCAGCCAGCGGGCCAGCATGCTCTTGCCCGTGCCGGTCTCGCCGATGATCAGCACCGGAATATGCAGCTTGGCGACCTTGCGCGCCACGGACATGACCCGGGCCATGTCCTGGGTTTCCAGCAGGCGGTCCACCAGCCGAGTGGCGGTGCCGTCCGCATCGTCTTCACCCGGCGAATTCAGGGCAGCCTGCTGCGCCGCCTTGGCCCTGGCCCGGCGCTCTTCGGTGAGCACCACAAACAAAAAAATCGTCAATACCGGACACAGTTCCAACAAAAAATTCAGAATCTCCACCACATTGTCCGGCTGACGCACAAAGGAAACGTGCAGGGTGCCGACGACTTCGCGGTTCAGGATCAGAGGCAGGGCGATGGTGGCGTTGAGCCCGGCTGAGGCCAGGGACGAGGCCCCGCCGCCCCAGCCCAGCGAAGTCAGATCGTTGATGACTACGGGCTTGCGGGTCTGGATGGCCTGCCAGGCCACGGTATTCTGGGCGATGCGCGTGTTGGAGAACATTTCCACCACGGTACCGTCCGCCGAGGTAAAGGAATTCAGAAATTCCCGCTCCGCGTCATAAAGATTGATGCTGAAACGATCATAAACGAAAAGCGTACGAAACTCTTTGGAAAGAAAGGAAAAAAGCCCGCTACGGTCCATATTGCCGGGAACCAGCCTGGACAGGCGGTGAATAATCTGGGCCGCAGCCAGCAATGGGCTCCCCAGGCAGACACTGCCATCGTTTCGTTCCTGCATGGCCCCACCTCCACCGCCCATATGAGGGCATTTTTTGCTGAAATGCCGACAAAAGCGCTCAACTACACCGCGTTCTCATTGAACACGCAAACATTGAGAAGAAAAAACAGCAGGAAGTTCAAGCAACTACCGGATACCTCCAGTTTGGCACAGGGTTTGCTCATATTCAAGCATATTTGAACTTTATCATTCTTAAAAATGGGAGTCTATATGATTAATAAATAATATATAATTTTATATACAATTATATAAATACATATTGCTATGGCATCTATGCCATAGTTCTGGACTCTTGTTGTGCATTTTTATGAGTCATAACTTTTAACCTTCTCCGAGTGGTATAGTTATGATCTCTTCCGACATTGTCATCATTGCTCTGGCCGGCTTTTTTTCAGGCATCATCAAAACCGGTGTGGGTGTGGGTTCCGGTATTTTCCTGCTGCCCACGCTGGCGCTGGGCTTCCCCGCCAAACTGGCTCTGGGCTTGGGCGCGCCGCTCCTGCTGGCTTCGGACGCCATCGGGCTACGCTATTACTGGAAGCAATGGCTGCCGCGAACCGAACTGGCACGGCTCTTTCTGGCCGCTCTGCCGGGCCTGATTCTGGGGGCTGTGCTGTTGCCCTTGATTCCGGGCGGGATCTTTCGCATCGGCGTGGGCGTCTTCGGCGTGTTTTACGCCCTCAGTCTGCTCTGGCCCCAATTTCCCGCCGCCGTTTTGCTGCGGCGGCTTTTCGGGGGACTCAACGCGCGTTACGCGGAGGAGGGCGCCTACATCTATGGTTTTCTGGGCGGCGTTTCCACCGTACTGGCCCATGCCGGCGGCCTGGTCTGGTCCCTGTACCTGATCACGGCCGCGCGTGACAGACGCATCTTTGTGGGTACCACAATTATTCTCTTCTTTGTCACCAACATTTATAAGACAGTTTCCTACGTATATATCGGCATCATCGGCCCGGACGACCTGCTGAAAGTCATCCCGGCCATTCCTATGATTTTTCTGGGGTCCTATCTCGGCAATGTGATCAACAAACGATGTAATTATATTTTATTCAGAAAAATAGTTCTCTGTTTTATCCTCTTCATCTCCGTCTCGCTGTGCATCTGATTTTTGCACTCATGCGACGTATTTCATTTCCCTACTATTCTTGGCTGCTCGGGACACAACCTTCAATAACGGGGAAGTCTCATGGAAAAATGTTTTCTCTTTTTACTTGTTCTTTGTGTTTCTCTGCTTCCGGAAACGGCCTGCGCCGCCAGCGCGCCACCACCGCAAACCATCAACATGCCCCACGTCTATATTGTTTTCGGCGTGCTTCTCGTGGCTGCGGTGCTCTTTTTCACAGAATGGATTCCCTTGGCCGTGACCTCCATTCTGGTGCCCTGCGCGCTCTCCACCTTAGGGGTCATTACCGTCAAGGAGGCCTGGGTCAGCTTCGGCGACACCAGCATTCTGACCATCGTGGGCCTGTTCATGCTGGGTGAGGCCACCTTCGCCACGGGCTTCGCCCAGCGCGTCGCGACCGTAATCATCAGCAAGGCCGGAGCCAGCGAAACCCGCCTGCTGGTCTTCGCCATTCTCCTCATCGCCTTCATGTCGGCCTTCCTGAACAACGCCGGCGTCACGGCCATCACCCTGCCCATGCTCATTTCCATTGCCCGCAAGGCACACCTTTCACCTTCGCGCATATTGTTGCCCACAGCCTACGCGGCCAGCTTCGGCGGCTGTATCTCGCTTGTGGGCCAGGCACCGTCCATGGTGGCCAACGGCATTCTGGCCAAAATGGCGCCGGAATACGGCCAGTTCGCCTTTTTTGAATTCGCTTGGTACGGCCTGCCCCTGACCCTGATCGGCGCCGTCCTTTTTGCGCTGTTCCCCCGCTTTTTGGTACCTCCGGCCCGCGAGGACGTAGCCGAACTCAAGGAAATCGAAATTCCCGACGGCGGCGTGCACATGTGGATCGCAGGCGGGATCTATTTTCTCGTCATCATCTGTATGGCCACGGGCCTGGTGCCGCTGACCTCCGCCGCCATGCTGGGAGCCATGCTCTGCATCCTGACCCGCTGCATGACCCTCAAACAGGCCCAGGCCGGCATCGACTGGACCACCGTCTGGCTGTTCGCGGGCATGCTGTCCATGAGCTTCGCCATGAACAAGTCCGGCGCGGCCACGCTGATAGCCCACTTCGTCGTCAGCTATATCTCCGACCCCCTGTTTCTGTTCTGCACCCTTATGGCGGTTACCGGCATACTGACCAATATCATGTCCAACACGGCCACCACGGCCATCATGGTGCCGCTGGTCATTCCCATCGCCCTGGAGATGAACCTCAGTCCCCTGCCCTTTGTCATGGGCATCGCCATGAACGCCGCCGCCTGCTTCATGACGCCCATCGCCACGCCGTCCAACACCCTGGTGCTGCGGCCCGGCAACTACACTTTCTTTGATTATGTGCGTTACGGCTTTTTCTGGCAGGTCATAGCCTATGCCCTTTCCCTGCTGATCATCCCGCGTGTCTGGCCCTTCATGCCCTGAAGGATTCACGGGCATTTTCGCCTGAATACGGGCACAACTCCGCCCCTATTTGGGCAGGAGAGAAGAACAAAGATGGTGACAAATTCATAAAATTAATAAAAATCAATATATTACAGTAAAAAATATGACTGGCACCATCTTTGCTTTTTTTTAGGCAACGCAGCTGCCGCAATGTTTTACAGAGGTAGAGCTTATGAATGCGGACTACAAAGTGGATTTACTGGTGCTGGGCATGGGCGCCGCGGCGCAACTGGCGGCCATCTATGCCCATGATGCCGACCCGGACCTGAACATCCTCATTGCCACCAAGGCGCTGAAGGGCAAAGGCGGATGCAGCCGCATGGTTCAAGGCGGCTTCAACGTGGTGCTCGACCCCGGCGATTCCCATGAAAAGCATCTCATGGATACGCTCAAGGGCGGGCAGTACATCAACGATCAGGACCTGGCCCTGGCTCTGGTGGAGCAGGCCACGCCCACGGTCAAGGAGCTGGAAACCGTCTGCGGCTGTTTTTTCGACCGCCGTCCCGACGGGCACATCCATCAGAAGGCCTTCGCCGGCCAGTGCTTTGACCGCACCGTGCACAAGGGCGACCTGACGGGCATTGAGATCATCAGCCGCACCACAGAGCAGGTCTTCAAACGCCGGATCCCGGTACTCGAGGAAACCCGCGCCGTGGAGCTGCTGCTGGATGCCGAGGGAACCACGGTCACCGGCGCGCTGCTTTACAATATGCGCACCGGCGCGTTCATCACCGTGGAGGCCGCGGCCACCCTGGTGGCCACCGGCGGCGGCCCCACCCAGTACCGCTTCCATGCCCCCGGACCGGAAAAGTCCGCCGACGGCATCGCCATGCTGTACCGGGCGGGCGCGCTGATGCGCGACATGGAAATGATCCAGTTCCACCCCACGGGCCTGATCATTCCCGGCAGCGTGGTGGCCGGCGCACTGCTGGAAGAAGGCCTGCGCGGCGCGGGCGCCCATCTCTACAACGGCGCGGGCGAGCGCTACATGCTCAAGTACGCGCCGGACGTGGCCGAACGCGCCACCCGCGATGTGGTCAGCCGTTCCGCCTATCTGGAAATGATGGCCGGGCGCGCCTGTCCCGAGGGCGGCGTGCGTATCGACGCGGCCCACCTCGGCGCGGATTTTGTGCTCAAAAGCTTTCCCGGCATGGCTGAACGTTGCGCCCAGTTCAAATA
>PPYF01470215.1_pt1 | contig 13064 bp, 10 predicted proteins | sample 1559871 | NCBI WGS metagenome assembly PPYF01 (sample SAMN08240021, study PRJNA423297) | Human gut metagenome, whole genome shotgun sequencing project. | reverse complement strand
TGATTGCCTCTATTGCTAATTTAATCAAGAAATAACGAATACCTTTATTTATGTCTACTTTGATGGAACAAGCATCTGAAAAGGAAACAAAACAGTTGCATAATAATCACCATGATGAGGAGATAGAACTTGATTTGATGGATCTTCTTCGTAAGGTTATAGGTATTCGTAAGAAGATCTATAAAGCGGTCGGTATCGGACTGATAATTGGGATTATTGTTGCAATAAGTATCCCTAAGCAGTATACGGTTGAAGTTACCCTTTCTCCGGAAATGGGTAATAACAAAGGTGGTGGTTTATCTGGTTTGGCTGCATCCTTTTTAGGAAGTGGAGTTTCTATGGGAGATGGTACTGATGCCTTAAATGCTTCCTTATCTGCTGATATTGTTTCTTCTACTCCTTTTTTACTGGAGCTTTCTGCAATGGAGATACCGGTAACAAAGAATGAAGTCATGTCATTGAACACTTATTTAGATGAAGAAACATCTCCCTGGTGGAGTTATGTAATCGGGTTTCCCGGTATGGTAATTGGTGGAGTAAAGTCCTTGTTTACTGAGGAAGATGAAGATATATATTTTGATAAAACTAGTCGGGGTATAATTGAGCTTTCAAAGAAGGAAACGGAGAAAATTGAGACTTTAAAGGAAAAGATCACTGCTTCTGTGGATAAGAAAACCTCAATGACTTCTGTTACTGCAACTTTTCAGGATCCTAAAGTTGCTGCAGTCGTAGCTGACTCTGTGGTAAAAAAGTTGCAGGAATATATCATAGACTATCGTACCTCCAAATCTAAAGAGGATTGTCTCTATTTGGAGAAATTATTTAAAGAACGTCAGCAGGAATATTATGAAGCGCAGAAGAAATATGCCGATTATCTGGATTCTCATGATAACCTAATTTTGCAGAGTGTTCGTGCCGAACAGGAACGCTTGCAGAATGATATGAGCCTTGCTTACCAGGTATACAGTCAGGTTGCTAGTCAACTTCAGGTCGCCAGAGCTAAAGTTCAGGAGGAGAAACCTGTATTTGCTGTTGTAGAACCTGCTGTTGTCCCCTTGGAACCTTCGGGAACCAGTAGAAAGGTATATGTCTTAGCTTTTATTTTCCTATCAGTTTGTATTGTAATCTCTTGGAATTTATTCGGAAAAGATCTTCTGGACAAGTTCAAAGAAGTATGTGCCTAAAATCAATATTTAATATGATATGGTATCAACCACTAGTCAAATCAATAAGTTCATAGAATTTATTGCAGTTTTAGGAGATTTGATCATCCTGAACCTGGTTCTATTTTTGCTCCTTTTCTTTTGGGAAGAAACCTTTGTTTCTTTACCTTTTTCCTGTCGGGTTTCATGGATGGTGACTTCGTTGACACTCTGTTTTCTGGCCTGTTCGGGCTCTCGCGGGAAGGTTTGGGATAGTCGGGGGATTCGCCCTGACCAACTTGTGTTGCGCGTGTTGAAGAATATTATAGCTTTTTCCATCTTTTGGGCATGTATCATGACTTTTAGTGGAATCTCTATCTATTCTCCTCTTTTCTTTGTCGCTTATTTCTCTTTCCTCTTTGTCATCTTAAGTATTTATCGCATTATTATTCGTCATTTTCTGATAGTCTATTGTGCTAAGGGCAAGCATAGGCGTTATGCTGTTTTTATAGGTGGAGGCAATAATATGCAGGTATTGTATGAGGAGATGGAAAGTTCTCTGGCGTCTTCTCTATATGAAGTCGTGGGTTATTTTGATATAAAACCGAATGATACCCTTTCTTCCCAATGTTCTTATTTGGGTAATCCTGACGGTTTTTCAGATTTTATGTCTGTACACCCGGGTATCAAACATGTTTTTTGTTCTTTGTCGATGGAGGAGGGACGTTATAATTTTTCTATCATGAATCATTGTGAAAACCATTTGCTTTATTTTCATGGTGTTCCTAATGTATGTAAAGGCTTTCCGCGTCGTATCTGGCACAGTATGGTTGGCAATATGCCTATATTGAATCTGCGTTATGAGCCTTTGGGTAAAATGGAAAATCGGATATTGAAGCGGCTGTTCGATGTTGTCTTCTCCGGTCTTTTTCTGGTTACTGTCTTTCCTTTAGTCTACCTCATTGTGGGAAGCATTATAAAGCTGACCTCCCCCGGTCCTGTTTTCTTTAAACAAATGCGTACGGGTTTGAACGGTGTGGATTTTGTGTGTTACAAATTCCGTTCTATGAAGGTGAATGATGAAGCCGACAGCAAACAGGCTACGGCTGATGACCCGCGTAAAACAAAATTTGGAAATTTTCTTCGTCGTTCTAATCTTGACGAACTTCCCCAGTTTATCAATGTCTTTAAGGGTGATATGTCGATAGTTGGTCCCCGTCCTCACATGTTGGCTCATACGGAGACTTATGCCCGTTTGATTGATAAATATATGGTGCGGCACTTTATAAAACCTGGAGTAACCGGTTGGGCTCAAACGCATGGTTTTCGTGGTGAAACGAGGGAATTATCACAGATGGAGGAACGTGTGAAGGCTGATATCTGGTATATGGAGCATTGGACAATGCTGCTTGATATATATATCATATATAAGACTGTGGCGAATGTAATTGTGGGGGAGAAGAATGCGTATTAGCATGGAATTAATTTTGGAATAAGTGAATTTTACGTACGCAGTCAAAAAATGGCTATTGATTGAAAGTTCTATCTTCACCACGAACAAATTTTTATAATTATGTATAGTAGGGAAGATCTTGAAAGGTTTTACTTTGTTCGGGAAGAAGTTTGTTTCAGGTTATCAATTTATGAAAATAGAGCGGACAGAGACCATCTATCGAATAGATTGGAAAGATGTAGTTTTAATCCCTGAAATCAGGTGGCTAAAATGTTGTAAATCAAATAAATAAATAGCTTATTAGTTTGCGGCTCTGAGATTGTTTTGCTATCTTTGATACTGTAAATCAAAGATTTAAGTATACTTGAACTGCAAGATATTATAGAATCAAAAAGGGAACTGTTGAGTTGGGAAAACTACTCACGGAATCCTATAAATTATAGCGAAGGTATGACAGACGATCAAAAAGACCACTATATTCAATATTTTGCAGAGCGAACCATTCGAAAGCTGACTACTCAACGGAACAATTCACTTCATTATGATAGTGATGCCGGTGCTGTGATGGCTGCAACTTGTCACAGTGTGATAGGAATGGTAAAGTTTCATGGCAGTTCTGTTTGGAACTTCATCGGAACTCTTTTCAAAAATATCTTTAACGGGTGCAGGGATTATGTAAACATGGTTCCTGACAAAATCTTTGGGTTACCAGCCAATGTTAAATTTAAAACTAATTAATTAACAAAACTCGGTTTAGGGCACAGTAATGTGCCCTTTCGAAGGGCGATGTCCTAAATTGAATGCTTACAGTATATATAACCTTTTTATAATGAAACAAATAATATCTGATACCAATAAACGTCTTACGAAAAATACTATTTTTCTATATGTGAGAATGTTTCTTGTAATGGGGGTGGCTTTATATACGAGCCGAATAGTCCTTGATTCATTGGGGGAGATGGATTTTGGCATTTATAATATTGTAGGAGGAGTTATAGGGATGTTTGGATTTCTAAATTCTTCTATGACTGCAAGTACACAAAGATTTCTTATTTTTGAATTAGGTAGGAATAATCAAAAGGGGGTGAAAAGAATCTTTTCATTGAGCCTTCAAACTCATGCCATAATTTCGTTGATATTGGTTCTTATTGCAGAAACAATAGGTCTATGGTTTTTATATAATAAACTCATTATTCCACAAGATAGATTTGAAGCTGCTTTATGGGTTTATCAATGTGCGGTAGTGTCAACTGTAATATTGATAATGAGTGTGCCTTATAATGCTTTGATTATTGCACATGAAAAGATGTCAGCATTTGCATATATATCTATATTGGAAGTATTGTTAAAATTGGGGGTTGTTTTCTTTTTGTACCATTGGGAAGGCGATAAATTAGTTATATATGCTATTTTATTATTGATAGTTCAAGGGGTTGTTAGATTGATTTATGGTATTTATTGCAGACGGAATTTCAAAGCTTATAAATATTCTTTTGTAAAAGATGGTCAAGGGATGAAAGAATTATTTTTTTTTGCAGGTTGGAATCTTATGGGCAATTTTGCAGGTATTTCCTTTGTTCAAGGAACTAATATTATTCTCAATGTTTTTTTGGGTCCATTAATTAATGCAGCTAGGGGAATTTCTTTACAAGTGACAAATGCGCTAAATCAATTTTCTATTAATCTACAAATGGCATTGAATCCACAGATAACTAAAAGTTATGCTGCTAATAATTTGGATTATATGAGAAAATTAATCTGTGTTAGTTCTAAATACACTGGTTATTTGCTTTTTATAGTATGTTTCCCTGTATGTCTAGAAATAGATTATATTTTAAAATTATGGCTTGGAGACAATATTCCTGAATATACTTCTTCGTTTATTATATTGTCTGTTATTGCAACTGGAATAGATTCTATTTCAAATTCTGTAATGGTTGCAGCTAATGCGACTGGAAGGATAAAGAAATATCAAATGATTACTTCTTTGTGTTTATTGTCTATGTTACCTTTAGGATATTTGGTGTTATTTTGTGGTGGTTCTCCTATATCTGTAATGATCCTATCTATAATTGTCGCATTTATTACAATGATAGTCCGTGTAATATTAGTTAACTCAATGATTGGTTTAAGTGTCTTTGAGTATCTAAGGGAGAGCGTATTAAAATTAATGTTGGTAGCATCAGTAGCAATTATTATACCTTCTTATTGTAGATATTGTTTAAATCAAACGTTTTATTCTTTTGTTTTAGTTGTGATTTTGAGTTTATGTTCTTCTGTTTTTTTCATATATGTATTAGGATTAAATCATTTAGAACGAAATATGATAAAAAAATATATAGAAAATTTTCAAAAGAAATAGTGATAAATATAATATAAATACATCAAGATTTTATATACTCAAAATTCGATTTTGTAAAATCGGCAAGAAATGATCTTTTAATGATATTGATGAATTTAAAATAATATTTGGATAATGAAGATAGTACATATACAGGCGTCAATGCCACCTTCTGGAAATGCAGCGTATCGACTTAGTACAATCATGCGAAATTATGGATTGGATTCTTATGTTTTAAATTTGATGCCATCTTTTAAAAAGGATAATGCTTATGTAAATGTAGCTAAGCGAGGAAGAATATTTGGAAAAATTGTAGATTATGGAGTTAAAAAGATAAAGACTTTCCGTATAAGAAAAAATGTTTATTTTTATACACCTTTGCCTGCTATAGGACGAGATCTTGTTTCAATTTCCTTGATAAAGGAAGCGGATGTTATATATGTCCATTGGGTTTCAGGTTTGTTGTCTATTAATAATATAGAAAATTTAGCGAAGACGGGTAAACCTATATTCTTTTTTATGCATGATATGTGGACTTTTACTGGAGGATGCCATCATAGTATGGAGTGCGAAGGGTATCATTTGTCATGTGAAAATTGTAATATGTTCGAATGGCATTCTTTTTTTCCTTGTGCACATTTAAAATCTAAAGAAAGATTGTTTTCAAAATATTCAAATCTTAATTTCATATCTCCAAGTCGATGGATGGCAAGTTGTGCTAAAAAATCATTTGCGTTAAGAAATAAAATAGTATATACAATTCCTAATGTGATAGATGAAACAATATTTAAACCTATTGATAAGAAAGTCGTTCGTCGGATTTTGAATCTGCCACAAGATAGAATAATTATCACTTTTGGTTGTGTTGCGGGGCAAGATAATCCTTATAAAGGTTGGAAATATCTTGAGGAAGCAATAAATAGAATAGATTTAGATAATATTCTGATAGTAGTATATGGAAGTGGTTATAATCAAGAAACGGTTGACAATACAAAATATCCCATTCGTTTTTTAGGTAGAGTATATGATGATACTATGTTGTCTCTTATATGTAATGCAAGTGACCTGTTTGTTACACCATCTTTATGTGAGAATTTCTCCCTTGTTATATTAGAAAATATCTTGTGTGGAACTCCAGTTGTTGGTTTTGATACAACAGGCATACCGGAGCTAGTAAAAACAGGTCAAACAGGATATCTGGCAAAATTTAAAGATTCTGATGATTTAGCGAAAGGCATTAGAAGTATACTAAATAAAGAAATTACTTTTGATATGGGGCAATATAGAAATTCTTATTCATCAAGAAATATTATAGAAAGCCATATAAAACTGATTAATCAATATCTAAAAATTGAATAAAGATATGTTGGATGATTGGATATATTCAATATATGCTGAACGACTCCCAATTTATGGTGGGCAGAGGCAATGATTCTCGTACGCTATTTCATTGTTGTTATTTATATGTTCTTTAATAGAATATATAAGATTGTGTAATGAGGACATTGCTTTGAGTATATATCATTAGAACTTTTCGTGAACTAATTGTTGTAACAAGGAATATATGAGGCAAACACTTAAATAGGAATTCAAATTTGAATCTGTGATATTGTGCTGTTGTATAGGCACATATAAAATAGTGTGAATTTAGAAAAATCTTAAATGTTTTAGATGAAAGGATTAATGTTGTCACCCAAAATTTTGCACACACTAAGTTTTCTTCTGATTCTTATGGCTATTTGTCATGCGAATCTATGTATGGAAGAAGATATGTATTTTGGTAATTGGTTAATGTTCTCTGTCCAGATTGCGGTGATAACCATAATTTATATGTATAGGAATGTGTTATGTCCAAAATACTTGAAAGAGGATTATAAATATGTGAATCTTTATTTAAAATGGACTTACATATTATCTGTCATAGGATTTGTTGTTGCAGATAATTACATTGAATATCGTCAGTTATTTGTGGGGATTATTTCTTTATTGGTTCCTGTATTGTGTTGGTTGTTTTGTAGACCTACTATTTCTTTGAACTTATTGTCTGCATGGTATAAATATGCTTGGCTCCCATTTTTATTTTTATTTTATTTTAAATTAGGCTTTACTCAATTCTATATGCAACCTCTATTGGTTCTTGTTTGTCTTTTCCCTTTATTCCCCAAGAAAACAGCTATGATGATTTTGCTGTTGGGAGTCCTCTTGGCAACAAAAGATATAGAAGAAGAAAGGGCGCCATTCATAAAAGCAACTGTAGCTATATTAACAGGAATTGCAATATCTATTCGTAATGTGTTGCCAACCAAAATAATTAGAATTGGACGGCTATTCTGTTTTTTTTGTAGTGTAATAGTCTTTGTTTTTGTATTTGGTGATGCTTATGATGTATTTGCAGGAAAGGCGGATGTTGAAGAAGTAGTGCATAGTAACAAAGAACGTGATGTGGTGGAGAAAGATACACGAAGTTTGTTGTATATTGATGTGGTAGCTTCTGCTATTGATAATGAATATTTAATTTGGGGACGTACTCCTGCCAGAGGATTTGATATTACCTATAGCGGTGTTTTGTTTTGGTTTGATAAAACAATATCTTATAACAAAAATGAACGTCACAAAAATGAAATGGTTTTGTCTAATATATTGACTTGGGAGGGATTGGTCGGTCTTCTTTTGTTTTCATTAATATATATACGTGGTAGTTATCTTGCGGTTTATAGATCAAATAATAAAATCATACCCATATTAGGGTGTTTTGTGGCTTGGAGATGGTCATGGGGGTGGGTTGAAGATGTGAATAATTTTCTTATAACAGATGTGGATCTATGGGCTTTAATTGCTATCTGTTATTCTTCCTATTTTAGGCGTATGAGCGATGGAGAATTCATTGTTTGGGCTAATGGCTTATTATCTAAAAAACACAGACAACTTTTTCAACGATTAAAAATAGAAGAAAGAAATGATTAAAACTATATTAACTATATTAAAGGATAGGTATCCTGAGCGTGCTCAAAGGTTAGGACGCTTTTTTCGTGCTAAAGAATTGACCAATATTAACTTGAATTTATGTGATAAACAACAGCTGAGAGTCTTGATATGTTATACTAATATGCTTGATATAAATTATGAAAATCCGTGTCATGCTAATATTTTGCATGCAACGCAAATGATTCATTATTTTATTAAAAGAGGGTATTGTGTTGATTTTTGTCATTATGCAGATAGAGCGGCTTTTAAATTTCTAGGACACCATAAGTATGATGTAATAATAGGTCAAGGTTATTCATATAAAGAATTCTGTACAAAATTGAATATACCGATTAGAGTAAATTTTGTAACAGAGAATCATCCTTTAGTTGTGGAAACAAAATACAAAGAAAGGCTGGACTATTTTAGAGAGCGTCATCCTAAAATAAAAACAAATGCTGATATAAAAAGAAATGGGGTTATAGATGTAGAACAATTTATGATTTCTACTCATGGTATTCTTATGAATTCAGATTTTAATGCACTGAATTTTAAAGAGTTTAATAGATTGAGACAAATAAATTCTAATGCTATTTATAATGAGGAATGGAAATTCCCTGATGTAGATATCGCAGAAGTAATTTCTGAGAACAGAGGAAATATATTATGGTTTGGTTCTGGTGGATTTATTCATAAAGGTTTAGACATCGTAATAGATGCCGTAAAGGAGCTACCTGATATATCATTGAATTGTTATGGCATACGAAAAGAAGAGTATTCATTATTTGATAAGTTGAAAGGGAAAAATATTTTCAATAGAGGTCGTATAAATGTGATGTCGGAGACCTTTAATAGAGAGATTGTACTTAAACATAATTTTATAGTGTTTCCTTCTTGCTCAGAAGGAATGAGTACGGCGGTAGCTACTTGTATGGCATATGGCATTATACCAATTATAACAAAAGAATGTGGTTTTGCATCTGCTAGTTGTATGATTATATTGAATGACTTTCATATTACTTGTGTCAGAGACGCAATACAAAAGACATTATTAATGTCTAATGATGAAATATTGAAAATGCGTCAAGATTGTTTCAAATATGCAAGAGAACAATTCTCTTTAATGAAATTTGATGAGTCATTTAGAATAATAATGGATGAAATTCTTGGGATATAACTTTTAAAAATTTATATAAGTGTTGTCTATGAAATTTGATGTTTCCATAATTATTGCAACTTATAATTCTGAGAGAACTATAAAAAGAGCACTTGAAAGTGTCATGAATCAAACTTATCAAAACTGGGAGTGTTTGGTTATTGATGGAAATTCAAAAGATAAAACGATAGAAATTGTAAATAATTTCGTAAAACTTGATTCTCGTTTTCGTTATATATCAGAATCTGATAATGGTATATATGATGCATTTAACAAAGGGTGGCAAAAGGCAAAAGGCAAGTGGATTTATTATCTTGGCAGTGATGATTGGTTGGAGGAAGATGGTCTGCGCCTGCTTATGAAAGAAGAAGATGCGAATACTGTGCTTTTAAGTGGTGATACTAATTTGATACGTTTAGATGGTAGTATTAGATGTTTAAAATCTGGCCTTCCAAATTTGGGTTGTCATCAAGGCATGGTAATGCTGAGGGATGTAATAGAGCAAATGGAAGGTTTTGATGAACAATATCATATAATAGCAGATTATGATCTAATTGTTAGAATTATAAATGCAGGTTATAAGATGAAATTAGTACATGTCGTTGTAGCTAATTTTGTAATAGGTGGGACTTCGCAAGCTTTGAAAAATGTACCTGTTTATTTTAAGGAAAGATATGAAATTAATAAAAAGTTTTTAATGCTTAAGAATCCACTTCTTTCAACTATAAATACTGTTCTGAAGAAATCAATATCTGTCATTGTTAGGAGATTTTTTTATTATATAAAACAAATAATATGAATGTTGCAATAATTATTGCGGGAGGTTCAGGTCATCGAATGGGTCAGGACATTCCTAAACAGTTTATCAATGTGTATGATAAACCTGTCCTCATATATACATTGGAAGGATTTCAGCGACATCCTCAAATAGATGCTATTGAGGTGGTATGCATTGACGGTTGGCATGATGTTCTTTGGGCTTATGCTCATCAGTTTAATATCACTAAACTTAAATGGGTGGTAAGTGGAGGGAATACTGGTCAGGAGAGCATAAGAAATGGTGTATTCAATCTTGAAGGTAAAGCAGGTGCTGATGATATAGTTGTGATCCATGATGGTATTCGACCATTAGTGGACGAAACGGTTCTTACGGATGTGATCATGAAGGCTCAAAAGTATGGAAATGCAGTGACCTCATTGCCTTATAATGAACAAATTTTTGTAGTGGATCCTGACGACAAGAATACAACCAAACAATATATTCCACGTGAAAGTCTAAGAAGAGTTGCCACTCCACAAGCTTATCTGTTTGAAAAATTGGATTGGGCATATCATGAGGCATTTGAAAGAGAGATAGGTATTTATGGTTCTTCCTATACTAATACGATGATGGTAGAATTGGGGGAAACTCTTCATTTTGCAGCTGGTTCAGATAAAAATATCAAATTGACAACGAAGGATGATTTGGAAATGTTTAAAGGATATTTGAAAAAGGAAAAAGATAATTGGCTGAAATAATGAAACTGATAGAAAATGCATTGTATCAAGAGGATATAATGAATGTTGTTGCTCAACCTGTTCCTTGGAATAAGTTACAAGATAAGACTTTGTTGATTTCTGGGGCTACCGGACTTGTTGGTAGCTTTTTTATAGATGTTGTCATGTATTTGAATAAGGAACGAAAATTGAATTGTAAGATTTATGCTCTTGGAAGAAATGAGGATAAGGCTAAATTAAAATTCGGTTATTGTTATGAATCTTCCTTATTTCAGTTTATATCATACGATATTAATCTACCTTTTGTGAGAAATGATATAGGTGATGTGGACTATGTTCTTCATTTGGCAAGTAATACGCATCCGATAGCTTATGCTACAGATCCGATAGGCACTATAACCACTAATATTATTGGAACTCAGAATATGTTGGAGTTTGCTTGTGCTCATCATGCAGTACGTTGTGCTTTTGTTTCTTCAAATGAAATTTATGGTGAGAATAGGGGAGATGTTGAAACATTTGAAGAAAAATATTGTGGATATATTGATTGTAATACAATGAGGGCAGGTTATCCTGAGAGCAAAAGGTGTGGTGAGGCTTTATGTCAGGCTTATATCAAACAGCGAGGATTGGATATAGTGATTCCGCGTTTAACCCGTTCCTATGGTCCGACAATGTTGATGAATGACACTAAGGCTATATCTCAATTTATTTGTAAAGCTATTGTAGGGGAGGATATTGTGCTTAAGAGTAAAGGAACTCAGTATTATTCTTATACTTATATGGCAGATGCCGTATGTGGATTGTTTTATATTTTATTGGTAGGAGAAAAAGGAGAGGCATATAATGTCGCTGACAAATCCTCAGATGTTATGTTAAAGGATCTGGCTAAGATTATTGCAAATATTGTGGGAAAAAATGTCGTATTTGATATTCCTGATGCGGTGGAGTGTGCAGGCTACAGTAAAGCGACGAAGGCAAGGCTTGATAGTGCAAAACTTCAAAAACTAGGCTGGAGGGCTATGTATGATATTCAATCAGGAATACAAAGGACAATTAAAATATTGAGTAAATTATGATGGATAAGTATGAACATCTAAATGAAATTCAACGGGTTGGTCTGAATATCTTGAAAGAGATTCTTGTTATTTGTAAACGTCATAATTTGACGTATTATGTATATGGGGGAACTCTATTAGGGGCTGTACGTCATCAAGGTTTTATTCCGTGGGATGATGATGTGGATATTGCAATGTCTCGTAAAGATTTCGAGAGATTGAAGCAGTATCAGAATGAATTTCCACAATATATGTTTTTAGATACAATTCAACAGAAAGGGCATCAATGGACTGCTGCTCATGTTGTGGATACAAGGTATAAACTTGAGGTCGGAAAAGGCCTGAAAAGAGCAGAAATGCCTGTTTGGGTAGATATTCTCATTATTGACGGTGTGCCTAATCCTGGAACTTTTAAATATAAGATGTTTAGTGTGGCATATCTGACTGCTAGGTTATTTTATAAATTTTCTAATTTTAGTAATGAGGTTGATTTGGAGAAGGAACGTTCTAATATAGAGTCATTCTTCATTTCTTTTGCTAAAATTACTCGAATTGAAAAAGTAATAAGTCAGCATTGGGCAGGATGTTTTATAGACTGGGTATCTCGCAGATATGATTTGGATAAATGTGAATATGGCGCGACTTTGGGAGGACCACAGAAAATGGGTGAGACACAGCCTAAGTATTGGTTTGGTAAAGGGAGAGAACTTCCTTTCGAGGATATTATGGTAAATGGTATGACTGAAACGGAAAGCTTTCTTATTAAATTTTATGGACTCAATTATATGACTCCTCCACCACTTGATAAAAGGAACCAGCATAATGCAAAATTGATTGGGAAGAGTTCTATTTAGATTATGAATAAATATTTAAATTAAGATTCAGAAATTGATATCTTAGCCTATGAACTAAAACATTTAAAGACGTTGCGATATGGATCTTTGTATGTTTTGTTTGATGACTCCAGTGTTGGGTACTCCTATAGCTTTTTAAGGCATAGATAAGAAATTTGAAAAGTTTATGTTAGAAGCAGAAGTGCCTGAAAATTATATATGCAGTATAAATAGTCTAAATATTAGCTTGGATGACAGGAGACGATTTAAGGAGTCTTTTTTAGAAAATTATAAATGAGTATTCAATTGTAAATTTTGTCACAGAAAAAATATAGTATTTGATAGTATGATAACAGTTTCTATCGTCACTTACAAGACGAATCTAGAAGAACTGTCCAGATGCTTGCAATCATTAACCTCTTCTCTTATTTCACAAATTTATGTTATTGACAATTCTCATCAACAGTATATTGCAGACTTTTGCCAGCAATATGCCAATGTGGAATATATAGGCAGTGATAATGTGGGATATGGAGCTGGTCATAACCAAGCATTGAGACAAGTTCTTGATTCAGACAAAAAATACCATTTGGTGCTTAATTCGGATGTGTATTTTGAAC
>PPYF01672728.1_pt1 | contig 13065 bp, 8 predicted proteins | sample 1559871 | NCBI WGS metagenome assembly PPYF01 (sample SAMN08240021, study PRJNA423297) | Human gut metagenome, whole genome shotgun sequencing project. | reverse complement strand
CCAGGTGTATTGCCAGAGCGAGAACAAATGTTCGAACGAAGAGATCTATTACATTATAGATAATTTGCACCAGGCCATCTGTGACGGCTGTAAGGTCAAGTTTGCCTACAAGCGCCGGGCAGTGGATCCCAAAAATAAAAAGACCTTTCGAGAGAAGATCTTTACCGTGTCGCCCTATGCGCTGATCTGGAAGGACGATCACTACTATTTGGTTTGTAATAACGAAAAATATGACAATCTGATGAACCTGCGCCTGGATCGTATGCGCCGTATTACACCACTGAGCCAAAAGGCACGACCGGTGGAGGAGGTCAGCGCGTATAAGGGCCGTTTTGATACGGCAGACTATGCCGCCAAAATGTTCAATATGTTCTCCGGCGAGACCGCAACGGTGCGCTTGCTTTGCAAGCTGGATACCTTGGAGGAAATGGTGGACCGCTTCGGCACGGCCATTCCGATTCACGCAGTGGACGGCGATCACTTTGAGACCACTATTTCGGCGGCGGTCAGTGAGGGCATGGTCAGTTGGCTGATGCAGTACGGCGGTCGCGTGCAGGTGCTGGAGCCGCAGAGCCTGATCGACAGCGTGCGCGCCCGGGCGGAGACGGTGCTGTCCGCGTATACAAAAGAATAGAATTTTGCGCAGCAGGGGAGTCCCTGCTGCTTTTTTTGCCTGCCTATACGCTATTTGTGTATGGTATTATTGTCGATTTGCACTTGCAGAAAATGGTTGATATTTGTGCATAATTAACAGACACTGCCCTAATAATTGTCGCGTTTCCATAAAAATCCAATTAGTTAACAAATAATTTACAAATTCTATTGACAAGGAATTCTCAAGCGTAGTATAATTACTCTGTAAATGAGTGTGGGTAAGTATACCCATACGCTGCCGGCAGGATTTGGCGCCTGTGCTGTGTCGTCAGTAAACAGTGCGCGCTTTTTATCCCGCTTGGTAAAGAAAGAGATTTATGGAGGTATATTCTATGGGAAAAAAAGTATCCAAACGGCTGTTGTCTTTGTTCCTGTCTGTGCTGATGCTGGCCACCAGCCTGCCTTTTGCAGGTCTGTCCGCTTCTGCCGCAGATGAGAGCAGCAATTTGCCCATGAGCACCAGCGGTGCGTACTTGTTTGCGTATTTTAGAAATGACGCCAAGTCCACCAACGGTGAGAACATTTTTTACGCTGTATCTAAGGATGGCTATAATTACGAGTCCTTGAACGGCGGCGTGCCTGTGGCAAATGCTTCTCAGGGCACCGGCCACTCTCGCGATCCTTATATTATGAAGGCGCAGGATGGTGCAGAGTATAAGTATTATATGGTGGCAACGGATGCCAACACCACCAACAACTATAATAATACCAGTCTGCACACCTGGGGGTCCAACGACCTGATCCACTGGGACGAACTGGCGAATCCCCAGTTTGCCACGGACAAGGGCGGCGGTTCCAAGACCATTACCAACATGTGCTGGGCACCGGAGGCCATTTGGGACCCGGTAGCCGGCAAGTATATGGTTTACTTCTCTTCCAACGAGGCGGATTCTGCAGCCAACGAAAGCTCTAAGATTTGGTATTCCTATACATCTGATTTTAAGAACTTCGACGAGAAACAGCTGCTCTTTGACCCGGGCTACGGTGTGATCGACGCAGATATTACTCCGTACAAAAACGGCTATGTAATGATGTATAAGAAAGAGGCTTCCTCCGGTACCGGTGCCAAGAAAGTTTGGTACACCTTTAAGACCGGTAAGAGCCCCTCTAATTCTGACGGCGAATATGATGCTGCCAATGCGAAGATCTTTGAGTCCGTCTCCAACACGCAAGCAGAAGGCCCGCAGGTGTTCCCCATCTCCGGCACAAGCAGCTACGGCGTGCTGGTAGATTATTTCTCCGACGGCGGCTTCGGTTTCTCCTATACTTCCGATTTTGAGAGTTATTCTAAGATTTCTGCGGATAATTGCTCCATCAATCACCTGAACCCCAGCCACGGCTGCATTATTCCTATTTCCGATATGGAGTATTACAACCTGTCTCAGGCTTTCGGTAAGGCGACCTCTACCCAGACTGCTGTGAAGCCCGGCGATACCGCCAACAGCCACTTGGTTGCCCGGTACTTTACCTCTAACAATGCCCGGGAGGATGTGTCCGGCAACGGCAACCATATTGGCGCGTATAACGGCTCCACCAAGCACAACGGTAATGTGAGCAGTGTTAATATGGTGGTGCAGGACGGCCGACTGGCGGCTCGCTTTGATAACAGTAAGAAGGCCAACGCCGGTTCTGCCGCAGATAAAACCATTGATAAAGAGGTAAAGGGCGTTTCTACCGCTTGGATGAATGTGGACGGCATGTTCTCCGACACCAACATCAATCGCGGTATTACCATCTCCTTTGACTCCTATATGACGGACGCTACCGTTGCTGATACGCATATCTTTGACTTTATCGATTCGCCCAAGTGGAACTATCTGAATAAATTTGATGTTAATAGTACCCCGAACAAATTCAATCTGTTGTCCTACCAGGCAGATAACACTTCCATCGGTATGAAGAAGGGCACGGAGGCCAAAACCAGCGGCAGCTTGGCGAAGAATGAGTGGCACTCCTATGTGTTCTCCATCTCCAAGAGTTGCTTTACCGTATTTGTTGACGGCAAGCTGGTTTCTTCTTCCACAACAGGCGAGAACTTCGGCTCCGTATTGGACAGTGATTGGTTCAAGGCTGTATTCCAGAACGCCGGTGCCAATCCCTCTAAGCTGACCTTTGGCGTGAACCCCTATTGGTCCACCACCATCGGCGGCACATATTACCTGCTGGATGGTTACATCAGCGACTTCTGTATTTATGACCAGGCACTGTCTTTGGGCGATGTGGAGAATGCAAAGGCCGATCAGCTGAAGGCAACGCAGACCAACTATGACGCCAATACCACACAGGTGATCTATAAGGATCCGTGTACTGCTGCCGGCTATGCGACGGAGACGGACTCCGTGTATGGCACCTACCTGCCTTTGAATAAGTCAGGCGTGGCCACCCAGGTGGACCCGGTGAAGGATCTGACAGACACGGCTGCCGGTTATACCTATACCATGCTCTATAATCCGGGCGATACTATTGATAACGGCGTCGTATTCCGTATGGGCGGCGAAAGTGATAACTACTTCCGCGTCAATGAGGACGGCACCATCGAGTACAAGAGCGGAGATTCGTCCTTTAAGTCGGATTCTACCTTCACTTTGCCTACGGATAAGTGGAGTCATGTAACCTTGCAGGTGGTACCGTACATTAGTTATGACCGTATCTATGTTTATATTGACGGCAAGCAGGTGTATATGTATGACGCCTACAAAGCTCGCGAATCCCAGTGCAAGACGTATGCGGATAACGGCTTAACCTTACAGAGCCTGATCCACGGCACGGCCGGCGGTACCGGCGGCCAGGTGGTGTACGGCGAGGGCGCCACCGGTAAGCTCACCGATGTGAATATTTACCGTGGCTCCATTAACGCGTATGACCTGTTTATTAAGGACACCAGCGCGTACGCAGAGGCGCTGATCCGTGAGAACATGGATCTGTTTAAGTCTACAATAAAGACTTTCTCCGCTACCAATATCCTCACCAATGTGGCACCGGCTTATGAACTGTATGACAAGGCATCCCGCTATTTGGACGCTGTAAAGTTGGGCAAGACAGTGCCGGATTTGGAATATGTGGCTAAGCTGAATGCGGATTTGTATGCAGCCATTCAAAAAATGACCCCCTACAAGGCGGAATTCAGCACCGTAGGTGCCCAGGTGGCTACCGGTAAAGGTGATGGTTCAGCTTATGAAACTGTCAATGCAAAGTATTCTCAAAATCTGTTGTATGCCGGCCCCACCAGTAAGGCAAATGCTTCCAACGATGTGAAGACGTTTGTGAACAACCGGTACGAGATTTACTATAATTCCGCTGTATTTCTGTATGACGGTTCGCAGAATGACACCACCAACATTATGTGCATGCCTGTTGTGATGTCTCAAATTCGTGATAGTGGGTGGAATTCAAACGCCTTAAACGGTTTGTTCCCTGCGGAATCAACGACATCGGGGAATGCGAACCCCTATTTCCGCTTAATTTCCGATTATCCCCAAAGCAGCGGAAAACCGAATCTGCAAGCCGACGCAACCAATGAGAATTTGTTGACCACGGATCAAATGTGGAAAGGTTATTCCGAAACGAACTGGGAGTACGGCAACTACATTGCTTCCAGTGGCAAATACAATATTGCCGGTGAACGGGAGAACCACTGGAACCATACTACCGGTGAATTTGGTATGTCCAATCTCTCTACACATCTTTGGTATAATGTGTTGCAGTTTATGCCCGATCGCTGTATGGCAAAAACCGGCAAGACTTCACCGGAAGGTGTCTATACCGTACCGTGGGGTATTTATGGTGACACCAACGGGAAAAAGGATAATTACGACAAAGCAGCGAATAACTGTAAAGGCATTATCAATGATGCCACTAAGATTTACGTTGTTGATGTGAAATCTGCCAGCCCGTCCACGCTGTTGGATAAGGCAACGGAGAAGGTACAGGCAACGGAGAAATTTAACGGTGCCACCATGTACCAGCTGATTCAGAGCATCACCCGGTTCTCTGCGGATACGGCAATGGAAATCCTGTCCGGTATGGACGCTGCCACCTCTTGGAACCCGGCGACAGATCTGAACGCCACCGACGGCGGTGCGTTCTATGAGCAATTCGTGGATAAGCGCAACGAACTGACCCAGAACTTTGACACTGTGGTAGGCAATGCCATTAACGATTCTAAGGGCTTGGATGAGCAGGGCTATACTAAGCTGGACGCGGATATGGACGCCTCCACTGCCATCGGCAAAACCTATCAGGACGCCTATGACGATGTAACGGACGGCGACAGCAGCACCGGTGCATATACGGATTCCAGTGCCGATGCGTTTATCAAGGCCTTTGATGCTGCCAAGCAGCACTATACGGACTTGAGCCCGGTGGCAACGGCAAACCGTACCGATAAGAATAACCCGTATGCGGATAACCAGGCAAAGACGGCCTCCAAGCTGCATGACGATTTGGTGCTGGCTTATGCCAAGCTGATGAAGCGTGCGGATTATTCGCAGCTTAATCAGTTGTACGGCGGCTCCGATCGCGTACAGATCTCCAATAACGGTTTGACCAAAAATGTGATCAACGAGAATAACGAGACGGTACGCCAGCAGACGGTGACTGTACAGGGCACCACCACCGAGCTGTCCGAATATCAGACAGACATCAACAACAAGAAAGACGCTTTGGACGCAGCCATCAAGGGCATTGAAGTCCCGGCGGATTACACCGCGTATGACGCATTCGTGGTGGTACTGGGCACCCAGGATAAGAACGCCTTTACGGACGAATATCTGGCGCAGGCCGGCTATACGGACGGTCAGGTGAAAAATGTGTTTAAGGCACAGGAATACCAGGGCTCTCAGTCCGCTGCCGGTGCTTACAATACGGACGGTACGAATAATGACCGGGCGTATGTAGAGTACAACGGCAGTTGCTACCGCAACATCGGCCAGCCCGCTGCCGATACCGAGCAGCCCGGCCAGAAGGTACTGGACAGCACCACCAGCGCTTTGGTTACTGCGCTGAACGATGCCAACAATTCTGAAACGCTGCGCCGTCAGTTCTCTGTTACATTTCAGTATGTGGTAGACGACGCCGCGCCCATTAACGTGTTTGAGAATCAGTCTTATTTCTACGGCACCGTAGGTACCTTTACTGTACCGAAGGGCGTAGTCGGCTCCGTTTACAAGTGGTCCGTAACGGCCGGCGGCAAGGAGAAGGATGTGCTGAACTACGGCACCACCTACACTCTGCGTATGCAAAATGAGAACGCAGCCGCGGACAGCATTCTGGTAACCGCTTATTTGACTACGGATACTGCGCCTGCCGAGAATCAGGTACAGCTGTCTGTTCAGGATCAGTACAGATCCAATATTTACCAGGGCACACTGCTGCAGGATACCAATGTAACCGTATCCCAGTTGGAGCAGGTGCAGGTGGGCGACAACGCCGTTGCACTGACCGGCTCCGCGTATTACAAGTTGGCCGGCTGGCAGGTGATGGAAGGCGACAAGCCTCACAACATCAACTACGGCACTTACACTTTGGCGGAGCTGGCCAAGATTGCCGGCGGCAACCAAGTGATCCTGCGCCCGGTTTATGTGTACAACGGTCAAGATGTATTCACTGTGTCTTTGGACGGTGAGCAGTTGTGTGCCAAGGGCTACGATGTGCGTGTTACCGTTCCTAAGGCTGCCGATGCGTATGCACTGGCAGTGAAGACCGGCAGCACTTATGCCATCGCCACCTACGGCAGCGCCTATGACTTCTATATTGACGGCTCCAACAAGGAATTCTTCACAGTCAATTATCTGCCTGCAGAGAAAGACGAGCGCGGTGATGTAATCCGTGCAGCCGGGTACTATGTGACGGACGGCGGCCAGCTGGTACGGCTGGATACTGATAAGAATCGTTACAGTCTGGAGCATAAGTTCCCCACCGCATTCAGTGTTGGCATGAAGTCCAAATCTGCGGCCACCACCTTCAGCACTTACAGTGCGGCAACCACCGGTCTGCCGGCGGATGTGAAAATCACAGAGATGGGCACCCTTTACACCCGCGACGCCGCCATGGCTACCGATGCTGCGTTTACCGTAGACAGCGTACAGGCCGGCAAGAATGTTAAGATGGTAAAGGCCAAGAGCCCCATTGACTTCAGTAATCAGTTTATTCTGAATTACAAGAATGCCAATGCGGCTGCAACTGCCACTTACACCAGAGCGTATGTGAAGTTCACTTACACTTATGAAACCAAGCTTGTCACCGGCGGCACAAAGACCACAACGGTTCAATGTATTGCCTATGGTAACATTTGCGACAACAGTGCTTTCTTAGGCGCTTAATCAAAGGAGGAATTTAACATGAAAAAGCGTTATAGTACTCCTGAGATGGAGGTAGAAGCGTTCAACATCTTCACTGTATTCACCGACTCCAGCACAGGCAGCGGTGGTATTGACCAAGGCGGTGAAAATGTAGGCGACGATCCCGGCGCAAAGGGCACCGGCGGCTTTTATGACAACGATCCCACCGGGTCTTATTAAATCAAAAAAAGCAGGAGAGCAATCTCCTGCTTTTTCTTTTGCCGTGGGGTGGGGGAGATGCTGTGTTGAGACTGAGAAAATAAAATGAGCGAATCCTGTTTGTTTGCAAATCCCTCAGTCTGCACGCATGCTCGCATCCAGCTCCCTTTACAAGGGAGCCTAAGATTTTGATGCCGATCAGCCTCCCTTGTGTAAAGGGAGGTGGCAATGCCTCAGGCATTGACGGAGGGATTGTAGGGTGCGATGCCCACATCGCACCGTTTCTGTCACCCCTGTCCATTTATAATCGCAAAATGTTAATATATTATGAATAATGTAAATATACTGTGAACAAAGTGTTGACCTATTCTGTGGGAACGACTATAATATTTGCAACAAAAGAACGCAGGGCGCTGTGGGCGCAAAATACCGTTCTTTGGGGGTAATATTATGATACGATCCATGACCGGGTTCGGCCGTGCGGTGCAGGAGATTGACGGCTATGTCATCACCGTGGAGCTGAAGTCTGTTAACCACCGCTATTTTGAGTTTTCCTCTCGGGTGCCGCGGCAGTACGGCTTTATTGAGGATAAGCTCAAGTCCTTTGTAAACAGTCGGGTGTCTCGCGGCAAGGTGGATTGCTTTGTGGGCATTGAGGCGCTAAATACAGAGGCCGCCCAGGTGGCAGTGAACCACACTTTAGCCGGTGCTTACAACACCGCTTTGCAGGAGATTGCAGACACCTATGGTGCGAAGCAGGACTGGGGCGCTGCCGCTATTGCTCGCTTTCCTGATGTATTGGTTGTGCGCAAGGCAGAGGAGGACGAGGACAAGATCTGGTCCTATGTGCAGACGGTGGCAGCCGCTGCGCTGGATAAGTTTGTTGCCATGCGTGAGGTAGAGGGCGCCAAGATGAAGGCCGATGTGGCCGGGCGAGCACAGACCATTTTGGATTGTGTGGCGTTTGTGGAAGAACGCTCCCCTCAAACCGTGCGGGAATATAACGAAAAGCTGGCTGCCCGGGTGCACGAGCTGCTGGGCGATGTGACCTTGGACGAGGGCCGCTTGCTCCAGGAAACGGCCATCTTTGCGGACAAAGTGGCAGTGGCGGAAGAAACGGTGCGCCTGCGCTCCCATATTGCGCAGCTGGGCAAATTTCTGGAGGCAGAGGAGCCCATCGGCAGAAAGATGGACTTCCTGGTGCAGGAAATCAACCGGGAGGCCAACACCATCGGGTCAAAGGCCAGCGATGTAGCCATCGCCGGTAAAGTGATCGACATTAAGGCTGAAGTAGAAAAAATCAGAGAGCAGATCCAGAACATCGAATAATGCAACTGGTGAATATCGGCTTTAACAATCTTGTGAATGCAGATCGGGTGATCGCCGTTGTCAGCCCGGAGTCTGCCCCGGTCAAGCGCATTGTGCAAGATGGCAAAGCAAAAGGAACACTCATTGACGCCACCCATGGCCGCAAGACCATGAGCGTTATTATTACGGACAGTGACAATGTGATCCTGTCTTATTTGGATCTGAACAAAATTGCTGAAAAATTTTCTGCGGAGGTGCGCGATGCATTGTGAGAACAAAAAAGGCTTATTAGTTGTTTTGTCCGCACCCAGCGGTTGCGGCAAGGACACAGTTTTTCGGGCCATTGAGGCACTGCGGGACGATGTGGTTGAATCCGTTTCTGCCACCACCCGGGCGCCCCGACCCGGCGAAGTGGACGGCGTGAATTATTTTTTCAAGACCCGCGCGGATTTTGAAAAGATGATCGCGGATGGTGGCTTCTTTGAATATGCCGAGTATTCCGGCAACTATTACGGCACCCCTATTGCCGGGGTGGAGCAGGCCATTGCCAGGGGCAAGGTTTGCTTTTTGATCATCGAGGTGCAGGGGGCAAAGAATGTAATGCGTATTTGCCCGGACTGTGTGTCCATCTTCCTGTATCCGCCGAATTTTGAGATTTTGGAGCAGCGCCTGCGCGGGCGTATGTCCGAAACGGACGAAGTGATCCGCAACCGGCTGGAAATTGCCAAAGTAGAGCTTCAGTCCCGTGACTGCTACAAATATCAGGTGCTCAATGACGATTTGGACACCGCTGTGCACGAAATCAATCACATCATCTGCGATGAGCTGGCAAAGCGCAACGCAGAATAACTGCTACTGGAGGTAGAATACTATGTTTAATCCCGATTTGAAAGAAATGCTCAAGAATGTAAACAGCCGATACAGCCTGGTGGTTGGCACGGCCAAGCGCGCCCGGGAAATTCAGGACGAGGCTATTGCCAATGAGGAGCATTTGGACACCAAGACCGTATCCTTGGCTATTGACGACATCAGTTCCGGTAAGTATGTGATTGAGGAGCCGGACGAACTCAAGCAGAAATAAAGTGAGCGACAAAGCAGAGAACCGACCCATTGCCACCGTGGCTGTGGAGCGCACCTTCTTTAATCTGGACAGTGACTACGATTATGCGGTGCCCCCTGCACTGGCGGATCGGGTGCGCCCGGGCGTGGCGGTAGAGGTGCCCTTTGGCAGCGGCAATCGACTGCGCCGAGGGATTGTGCTGCAAGTGTTTGTTGGGATCAATCCGGCGCTGAAAGACATTGCCCGTGTGTGCGATTACGGTACGGTGCTGGACGAGAGCCAAATTCGCCTGGCTCGGTGGATGAAAAACCGCTATTTTTGCACCACCTACGAGTGCCTGCTGCAAATGCTGCCCCGTGGGTTCGGTAAGATCGGCGTGGCAGGGGTGCGTATGGCGGAATTGACTGTCAGTCGCGGCGAAGAGCTGCCCCGCTTAACGCCAAAGCAGCAGTCTGTTGCCGACCTTCTGCTGGACATTGGCAGCGCCACCGTGGAGGAGATTAAGACCCTTTGCGGCGTAGGCGATGGCGTGCTGAAAAATATGGAAAAGTGCGGCGTGCTGCGCTTTTTCAAAAAAGAGAAGTACAGAAATCCGTACGCGGATCTGCCTGCTGCCACTAAGGCGGCGGAGATCGAACTGTCTGCCGAACAGACAAAGGCGTACCACACGCTGTCCGCTATGCTGGATGGTGACGGCGGCAGCGCGCTGCTGTACGGCGTTACCGGCAGTGGCAAGACCCAGGTGTATATGCGCTTGATCGACCGAGCGTTGCAGCAGGGGAAAGATACCATTGTGCTGGTGCCGGAGATCGGATTGACTCCGCAGGTGCTGGGTCTGTTCCATCAACGGTACGGCCGCCAAGTGGCGGTGCTGCACAGCGGCTTGTCCGTAGGCGAGCGCAACGATGAATACCGCCGTGCTGACCGGGGAGAGGCTAAGATCGTACTGGGCACCCGCAGCGCCGTGTTTGCGCCGTTGCACGCCCTGGGATTGATCATTATGGACGAGGAGCAGGAGCTGACATACAAGAGTGAGCGCACCCCTCGTTACCACGCCAGAGACATTGCCCGCTACCGGGCAGGGGAGAGCGGCGCGCTGTTTGTGATGGCGTCTGCCACCCCCAGTATTGAAAGCTATGCGGCGGCTAAGGCGGGAAAATATACCCTTTGTTCCCTGGAACACAGATTTGGCAACGCTGCGTTGCCGCAGGTGTGTACCGTGGATATGAAGGGGGAGTTGCACGCCGGGCACCGTTCGCCTCTAAGCCGCACCCTGCAAAAGCAGATACAGTCCAATTTGGACGCGGGCAAGCAGACCATACTTTTGATGAACCGGCGGGGATACAATACATTCATTGCCTGCAACGACTGCGGTCATGTGATCACCTGCCCCAACTGCTCTATTTCGCTAACTTATCACAGTTATTCCAACCGGCTGATGTGCCACTATTGCGGCTATTCCAAGCCTCTGGACAATACATGCCCGGAATGCGGCAGCCACGCGGTGCGGTACAGCGGGTTCGGCACCCAGCGGATCGAGGATGAACTGCAAGCGTTGTTTCCCGCGGCACGGATTTTGCGTATGGATGCAGACACCACCGCAGGTAAATTCAGCCACCAAAAGCTGTTTGACGCCTTTGCGGCCCATGAATATGATATTTTGGTGGGCACCCAAATGGTGGCCAAGGGGCTGGATTTTGACGATGTGACCCTGGTGGGTGTGGTGAATGCGGATAATGCGCTGTATGACGAAAATTACCTGAGTCACGAGCGTGCCTTTGACCTGATCACCCAGGTGGTTGGGCGCAGCGGTCGGCGAGACGCTACCGGCACGGCAGTGATTCAGACCATTGATCCCTGCAATCCGGTGATCGACTTGGCAGCACGGCAAGACTACCCGGCTTTTTTTGAGACGGAGTACGCTCTGCGGCGTATTTTGACCTATCCGCCGTTTTGCGATATTTACGGTGTGTTCTTTGTCAGCGAAGACGAGAACGCGGCGGCGCTGGCAGCCAAGGCCTTTTTTGACACGCTGGTGCTCGAGAATAAAGAACAGCAGCAAAAGCTTATTGTGCTTGGTCCCTCACCGGCAAGAATATCAAAAATCAGCAATACTTATCGGTATCGGCTGGCAATTAAATGTAAAAATTCAAAATCTGTTCGCAATTTGCTCATGCAGGTGTTAAAAGCCACTGTTAAAATGAAAGAACTGCGAAAGGTGCAGATTTCCATAGATTTGAACCCCATTGACTTGGGTTAGGAGAAAAAATGGCATTACGGAATGTAGTAAAATACGGCGATCCGATCTTAAGAAAAAAAAGTCGCACGGTGGAAGTGTTTGACCGGCGTATCGCCACCTTGGTGGAGGATATGTTTGAGACCATGTATAAGGACAACGGCGTAGGTCTGGCTGCGGTGCAGGTGGGCATTCTCAAGCGTATTGTGGTCATCGATTGCGGCGACGGCCCGGTGGAACTGATTAACCCGGAAATCGTAAAGACCGAGGGTGAGCAGTGCGGTCAAGAGGGCTGCCTGTCCCTGCCCGGTCGGTACGAGACGGTGCGCCGCCCCCAAAAGGTGCAGGTGAAAGGCCAGGACCGAGAGGGCAAATGGCATGTCTATACCGGCGAGGACCTAAAGGCCCGGGCATTCTGCCATGAGATCGACCACCTGGACGGTGTGCTTTTTATTGACCGTATGGATAAAACAGTAAAGAAGGACTAAGATGCAAACGCTGCGTATCGTATTTATGGGCACGCCGGATTTTGCCGTACCGTGCCTGCAAACCCTGCTGGACAGCCCCCACAGCGTGGTGGGCGTGTTTACCCAGCCGGATAAGCCACAGGGGCGCAAAATGGTGCTGACTCCGCCACCGGTGAAGGTGCTGGCTGCGGAGAACGGCGTGCCGGTTTTCCAGCCGCAGAAGATGAAAGACCCAGCAACTTTAGAGCAGTTAAAGAGTTTGGCGCCTGATTTGATCGTGGTGGTGGCATACGGGCGCATTTTGCCCCGGGCGGTATTGGAATTGCCCAGGTATGGCTGTATCAATGTGCACGCCTCGCTGTTGCCTAAATATCGCGGCGCGGCGCCCATTCAGTGGGCCATCTTAGACGGCGAAGCAGAGACCGGCGTCACCATTATGCAAATGGACGCAGGACTGGACACCGGCGATATGCTGCTGGTTAAGAAAACACCCATTGACCCGGAGGAAACGGCGGAAATGCTGTTTGACCGGCTGTCGGCTTTAGGCGCACAGGCGCTGGCAGAGATTTTACCCAGGCTGGACGATCTGCACCCAGTGCCCCAACCGGCAGGGGATTTTGGTTATGCCAAAATGATCTCCAAGTCTATGAGTCCCTTGAATTGGAACCGCTCGGCAGCGCAGCTGCACGATCAGGTGCGGGGGCTGTATTCCTGGCCCTGCGCCACCACCACCATTGGCGGCAAGACGGTGAAGGTGCTGTCTGCTCGCTTAAGCGAACAAAAGGGGAGCACTCCCGGTGCGGTGATCGAGAGCAAGGGCAAATTGGTTGTTGCCTGCGGCGA
>PPYF01028795.1_pt1 | contig 13066 bp, 7 predicted proteins | sample 1559871 | NCBI WGS metagenome assembly PPYF01 (sample SAMN08240021, study PRJNA423297) | Human gut metagenome, whole genome shotgun sequencing project. | reverse complement strand
ACCTCCTCCTGTGCCGTAAACACGAAGTACAGGTCGTTCTCGATTTCCTTGTCCGCCAGCTGCTCCATCATCAGCAGGAGCGTCACGCAGCCGATACGGTTGTCCAGATACGGACCGCACAGCACGCCGTTCTGCTCGAACCGCGGTGCCTCGTACACAGCGAAATCACCGATCTGCACCAGCTTGCGCGCTTCCTCGGCATCCTTTGCACCGATGTCGATGAACAGATTATCCAGCGTCAAATCCTTGAGCGGCGTCTTTTCCTCGTACGAGATCACGCCGCGCGTGCCGTTGGCAAACTTCACCTGAATATTCAGCAGGTCACCGACATACAGGCCGCCGATCTGCGAAAAACGGATAAAGCCCTTGTCCTCAATATAGGTGGCAACCACGCCGATAGAGTCCATATGCGCGGCAAACAGCAGCTTTTTGCCATTCTTTACGCCTTTTTTGCGGCAAATAAGGTTGCCGAGCGCGTCCGTCGTCACATCGTCGATATACGCGCCTGCAATCTCCGCGATGGTTTCGCGCACGGCATCCTCACGGCCGGACGGGCCGAATGCACCCGCGACCGTGTTCCATAAATCAAAAATCTTGCTCATTCGTCGTCCCCTCCGAGTTCTTCCAGAAATGCGCGTGCGGCGGAAAGCACCGCTTCGCAGTCAGCTACTGCCGCCACCGAGGACGGCGAGTGAATATAGCGTACCGGAGCCGCAGCCGCGCACACGCGCACGCCTGCACGGCTCTTGTGGATACGGCCTGCGTCCGTGCCGCCGGCTACACGCGTTTTCGTCTGCCAGCGGATGCCGCGCTTGTCGCAGGCATTGCGCAGAAGTTCAAACAGCTCCGCATCGTAGATAGTCGCGCCGTCCATAAACGGCAGAACAACACCGCCGCGTACACGGCAAACAGCTTTGCCGCCTTCCACCTCTGCGAGATCAGCGGCTGTCGTGCCCTCGAGCACCATTGCGAATCCCGGGTCAAGCGCATATGCCATGCTTGCCGCACCGCGCAGACCGACTTCCTCCTGCACGGTGAAGCAGAACCAGGTGTCGATCGGCGGCTCATCCTCGATGAGCTTGAGGAGCGCGGCACAGCCGACACGGTCGTCGATCGCCTTGGCCTTGATAAGACCGTCGCCGAACTCGACAACCGCCGAGTCAAACACGCCGTAATCGCCAAGCGAAACCTTGTCCTCAGCGGCAGCTTTGCTCGCTGCACCGATGTCGATATACAAATCCTTGGTCTTGGGCATAGTGCGGCGCTCTGCGGCAGTTGTCAGATGAACCGCCTTGATGCCGATCACGCCCTGCACATCACCGAAGCGAACCGGTCGACCGATGACCACGCGCGGGTCCACGCCGCCGACAAAGCCAAATTTCAGCATGCCGTCGTCGGTAATCTTCTTGATGATAACGCCGACCTCATCCATGTGCGCACACAGCACAACCGGACGCTCGAGCGCCTTTTTGCCCTTTCGGAACACCATAATGTTGCCGATGGCATCGGTTTTCATTTCATCCGCGAACGGTTTTACCTTCTCGAGCACAAACTCGCGCACTGCATCCTCACAGCCGGACGGCCCCGGCAGTGCGCACAGCTGCTTCATTAGTTCGATCATGCGCCCACCTCCCCGTCAAATTCTCGCAGGAATTCTGCCATCAGGTCAGCGACTGCCTGCACATCAGACAGCTCCACGACCTCGACCGGCGTATGCATGTATTTTTCCGGAATGGACAGCAGACCCATTGCGATGCCGCGGCCGACGATCTGCATCGTCCACGCATTCGTGCCGGTGTTGCCCTCCATGATTTCAAGCGTATAGTCGATGTCGTTCGCCTTGGCGGTCTTGATGAGCGCCTTGGTGAAGCCGCGGTGCAGGTTCGGACCCATGCCGACTGCCACGCCGCTGCCGAGGTCGAACACACCGTCCGACGGACCGTCTGGCGTTCTGCCGTGGGTCACATCCACCGCGATGGCGTACTCCGGCTGAACCGTAAACGCGCCGGTCTGCGCACCCAGTTCAGTAACTTCCTCCTGCGTGCTGATGAGCACCGCAACATTGCATTTCAGCTTGTCCTTTACCGCGTGCAGCTGCTCCATTGCCAGCAGGATGGCGGCAACGCCCGCTCGGTCGTCAAGGCACTTGCTGCAAAGCTGACCGCCCGCCAGCTTGATCGGCTGCTGCGCGAACACGATCGGCGTGCCGACACGAATGCGACTTTTGGCATCGAGCAAACCGGTGTCGATCGCCATCTGGTCGATCGGCACAGCCTTGTTCTGCTCTCCTGCCTTGAGCAGATGCGGCGGCATGCAGGATACCACGCCGTACAGCGGTTCGTCCGCGAGAATGGTCACCTCACCGCCGAGCAGCATGCGCGGGTCCACACCGCCGACCGGCGCGAACCGCAGAAAGCCGCTCCACGGTGTCGCAGTACGGTCGGAACAGCTCCGCGACGGCCTTTGCCGCCTGCATTTCAAAGCCGCTGACCGCCGGCAGCGCGCACAGCGTCCGCAGCGTTTGTTCTAACTGCAAGGAAATTCCTCCTTTTTCGTCTTTTGTCGTACAGGTTCTATTATAACCGTTTCATTGCTCGGTTACAAGGTACAGCAAATGAAAAAGGCACCGAATCGGTGCCTTTTTCGTGTTTATCAGATTTCCTCGCCGGTCGGGAGATACAGCTTATCCATCACGCGGACACAGCCGTTTTCAAAGGTGGGTTCCATCGTGATTTCGCCATCCTGCTTGATGGTGCCGAGCGTCGTGCCGAAGCGGTCAAAGCAGGTAACAGTATGCTCATCCGTGCGGAGCGCATACACGCCTGCACCGTCGGTCGGCAGTGCGCCCGGACGGCCGTTCGGGCACTTCACGCGGAACAGAACCTTGTTCGTGCCGTCCGCGTCACAGCGGATATACTCATATTCGGTATTGCTGAGCCAATGGCTGTAAATGTTCTGACCGACCTCGTCAAACGCATTCTGATAGGTCTTTGTCAGCTTTTTGCCCTTAAAGTTGTACAGCGCGTAATAACCGGTCGATTCTGCGGCGATGTAGGTATCGCTGTACTGATTCAGCTGCAGCGCACGCGAGCTGGACGCAATGCGCTTGCCTCCTGCGATAATCGTGTACGAGGAACCGTCCCGATTTACAACAACAAAGCGGTCACCCTTGCCATCACCAGAAAGCAAAATCTCAACAGCCATCTTGCTGTGGTCAAACGCAAAATTCATGCTCCACAGGGTCTTGCCGGTGGTGTCAATGGCGGCAATGGTCTTGCTGTCCACGCGGACAACTGCCTTGCCGTTCTTGAAATCGGTCAGTGCGTCATACGTCTGCGTGCTGCTCGTGCCATCGGCATAGATAATGCGGTCCTTGCCATAAACCTCACCGCCATTCTCCGGAGACGGACGCAGCCAGCCGGCCTGCTCGCCATCCGTGCCGCTAACAGCGTAGTTTTCCAGTGTTTCGCCGGTCTTCATGTTGTGCACATCATGCTTATAAGCCACGGTTTCTCGCAGCGTGACCCACTCACCGAACAACTCAATATCGTAAAATTCACCTTTGGTGTTCTTGTAATCTGTCAGCAGGCGATTGCCCTTTGCATCCTCCAGATATACCTGCGACACACCGGCACCGACAGCTCCGTAAGTAATACGATATTTGCTGCCGATGTTACTCGTGCTGTCGTCCTTGACAGCATACTTGGTATCATACAGGCGCAGCATGGTCGCGATGGACTGCTCGTGCGTATAGCTGTTATTCGGTGCAAAACGATTGCCGCTGACGCCGTTCATCACGCCGCTGTTGTACGCCCAGTACACATCGCTGCGTGCCCACGCCTGAATGTCCGCGCCGTCCGCGAAAACGTGCGGCATACGGTCCTTCACGCTGTCCTTGGCATTCTTGCGCAGATTGCCCAGACGGTGCAGCATGCTTGCCGCCTGCTGACGGGTCAGCTGCTGCTGCGGTGCAAATTTGCCATTGCCAACGCCGTTCACCACGCCCAGAGACGCACAGAGCAGCACGTCCTCGTCCTTGGTATCCGAGAAGGAAACCGTGGTTCTCTCGACGGATTTTACGTTGCCGCTCTTTTCCCAGGTGCGGTAAACCGCTGCCGCCAGTGCGCAGAAATCCGCTCGGGTAATGCTCTGCGTGTACGCCTGATCGACCTGCTCCGGCACAATGCCCGCGTTCCGCGCGGTATCCACCGCCGACTTGGCCCAACTGCTCGGCGCTTCCGCTGCCGCAGCTGCCGTTACCAGCATAGCCGCAGATAAAATCGCTGCAATCGTTCGTTTCATAGAAAATCCTCCTTTTAATTCAGCGGTCAGTGATTTTTTCTTTGTTTTGGATATTGCGCGCGCTGTTTTCTGATCGCTGCATTGTATTTGACGTTGGGTATCTGCAAAAGGTTCCCAGATTTATCGGGTAATGTCAAAAAAATCATTGACGGTGCAGGTCTGTAGAATACCGTCCGGCGTGTAGTATTCATCCCGCAGGACGCGCTGCTGCTCGTCATACCATATTTTCTCGGTTACGCCATCCTCGCTGACGCAGACTGCGGTGCGCTCGGTGTCGTCGTATGTCCACTCGTTGTCCTGCATCATTTCGTAATTCGGATCATGCACATTGTTTTCCATGCACAGTATGGAACCGCGTGCATCCTTCACCGTGATCCACGTACCGGTCAGCACGCCCTCGAAAATCGTGCTGGTTCTGGTCGTTTCTCCGGTTTTGGGATTGTATTCCGACACTGTCTGTGACTGCATGTTGCCTGCCGTGTCGCAGCTCTGCTCCAGATACGGTTCTTCCTCGTCTCCGCGATAGGTGTAAGTCTCTATTCCGTCCACATTCGCTGTGCGAATGATACGCCCCTGCTCGTCATACTCTGTGTAAGAAACCGTCTTTACACCGCAGGTTGTGGAATACCATGTCATTTTGCTGCCGCTGTAAACCTTGCGTTCGCTAGAACTCACGCCGAACGGACGCTTGCAATTCAGCGACCAGATTTCGCGGTTCTGTGCATCGTAGCCGGTGATTCTGAGATAGGACCATTCCTTCTCATCCGGTATCACGCGCGTTGTCTTTTGCTGTTCAATCCGAGCAGCAGGCTGCATATACGCCAGAAACGTCCAGTTTTCCGCCGTTGGGCGGACATACCGCAGGCCGTTGAGCGTTAACGCGCCGAAAATTCCGCCGCAGCAGACCGCAGTGCTTGCCGCCAGCATTCCGGCTCGTTTAAGAATGTTCAGCTTCACCCAAACACCTCCTCAGCGGGTGACATCGGTGTATGTTGTTGTAATCTCACGCGAAAAACCATCCTCCGAAAAGCTATATGCATTTTTTATCCAGCGTCCCTGTTCGTCATACCAGTATTTCTCGGTCGTGCCCTCCGCCTCGTCCACACAGGTGGCCGTGCGCGCGGCATCGTCATACGTCCACTGATAGTCACAGGTTCTCATCTGTCCGCCCGCGCTGACATGCACTTGCTTTACGATGTTGCCATGCGAATCCAGTATGCAGTACTGCGAGGCAAGATAGGTACCATCGTCTTCGTATATGTCCATATTGGTGACGGTACTGCCTGTTTGCGGGTCGGTTTCGGTGATCTTGCGGCCGGTCAACGCGCCCTGCGCGTTGTGCGTTTCCTCCAGATACGTTTCAGTCGCATCGCCGCGGTAGTAATACGTCGATATGCCGCCATAGTCGGTTTCCATACGGATAAGCCGTCCCTGTTCATCATACTGGCAAACCGAGTCCGCTTTTCCGCCCTGACCGAAGAAATACCGCGCCGATGTATTGCCGATGTACACATCACGGCTGCTGCCGACCGATGCCAGCTTGCCGAATGTCGTGCGCGACCAAATCTCGCGGTTCTGTGCATCGTATCCGGTGACAGTGTAGGTCGGGTCGCCCTCACCGAAGTCCATAACGCACTGCTCGATGCGTTCCGCCGGTGCGACCCACGGCAGCAGCCACCAGTTATCTGTCGTTGGCCTCATGTAGCGTAAGCCATTCATCGCCAGCGCCCCGAAAACACCGGCTGTGCAGGCGGCAGTTGCCGCCGTCAACATTCCCACACGTTTGAGCAGATCTCTGTTCATAAAACCCCGCCTTTCTCTATCCAATTGTCCTGCCTGTCTTATCTGGTTTCAGTATAGCATAAATTTTTCCGGAAGGATATATCTCTTTGCATTTTGAAGCAGAAATGTATCATGCAGCGGCAAAATCGTTTGTCTGCGCCCGGTTGGCGACGGTGCGGGAGCACAGTGTGCTCCCCCTACGGTTGCGCGTGTGCAGATGAATTTACAGGTGCCGTCCGCAGACACCAGACCACCGAGTTGCGCAACACGGGTATCCCCCAGGGGACCTTCTCTTGCCTTTCGGGCAATTCACCTTGTGTTGCGCCTGCGTAGAGCAAACCGCATGTGTAGCAGTAAAGTATCTGGCATTGAGAATAGGTAGGGAAATGGGCGCACACTGTGCGCCCCTACGGAAGAAAAAATCCTCTGCCGTTCCCCTATAGTCTCAGTTCTGCAAATTTCGCCGTGCTATCTCAAAAGGAAACGGGATTCAAAAGGGTGGAAACCTTGGTGTCCATCCTTTTGCCCACCGCCGTGGGTACGGAGAACTCCTGCGCTCCGCAGAGCGCAACTCTCCGCTTGATTAAAGCGCAAAAAAATCCCGCAGAGAAAACCTCTGCGGGATTTATTATGCTATTTCAGCAAGCGTTTTGCGCGATCTTACGCCTCGGGAGCGTACAGATCCTGCAGGCGCTTCAGGTGAGCGTAACGCTTGGTAGACTCTACCTCGGAACGCTCGAACAGGCCCTCTGCACGATCCGGGAATGCACGGGTCAGTGCGGAGTAACGAGCCTCGCCCATCATGAACTTGCGGTAATCCTCGGTCTTGGGCTCCTTGGACTCCAGAATGAACGGGTTCTTGCCCTCGTCAGCCAGCTGCGGGTTGAAGCGGAACAGGTTCCAGTAACCGCAGTCAACAGCCTTCTTCATCTCAGCCTGGCAGTTGGTCATGCCGCCCTTGATGGAGTGCATCTCACACGGAGCATAGCCGATTACCAGCGACGGGCCCGGATAAGCCTCAGCCTCAGCGATGGCCTTCAGGGTCTGAGCCGGGTTAGCACCCATAGCTACCTGTGCAACGTAAACGTAGCCGTAGCTCATAGCGATCTCAGCAAGGCTCTTCTTCTTGGTGGTCTTACCGGAAGCTGCGAACTGTGCAACAGCGCCGATGTTGGTAGCCTTGGAAGCCTGTCCGCCGGTGTTGGAGTAAACCTCGGTATCGAATACCATAACGTTTACGTCCTTGCCGGATGCCAGAACGTGATCCAGACCGCCGAAGCCGATATCGTATGCCCAGCCGTCGCCGCCGAAGATCCAAACGGACTTCTTAGCGAGGTATTCCTTATGAGCCAGAACATCCTTGCAGTCCGGGCAGCCTGCTGCTGCGCCCTTTTCGAGCTCTGCAACCAGTGCCTTTGCCGGCTCAGCGTTAGCAGCGCCGTTGTCCTTGGTATCCATGAAGCTGTTAACAGCGTTCTTGAAGCTGTCGGTAGCGTTCTCAGAGCCAGCCATAACTTCCAGCTTGGAGATCAGGCGCTCACGGAGAGCTTCCTGACCATAGTACATGCCAAGGCCGTGCTCTGCGTTATCCTCGAACAGGGAGTTAGCCCATGCCGGACCGTGGCCGTTTGCATCAACGGTGTACGGGGAGGTAGCAGCCGGGCCGCCCCAAATGGACGAACAGCCAGTAGCGTTGGAGATGTACATACGGTCGCCGCAAACCTGAGTGATCAGGCGGGCGTAAGAGGTCTCTGCACAGCCTGCGCAGGAACCGGAGAACTCAAGCAGCGGCTTCTTGAACTGCGAATCCTTTACGGAGTTCGTGGAGATCATGTCGGCCTTCTCGGAAACCTTTGCTACGCAGTAATCGAATGCATCCTGCTGAGCAGCTTCCTCTGCCTGCGGTACCATCTTGAGGGACTTGGTCGGGCAGACGCCGATACATACGCCGCAGCCCATGCAGTCCAGCGGAGATACAGCCATGGTGTACTTGTAAACGCCCTTGCCCTTGCCTGCCTTGATGTCAACCAGCTTGGTGGAAGCCGGTGCAGCAGCAGCCTCTTCTTCGGTCAGTGCAAACGGACGAATGGTAGCGTGCGGGCAGACGTAAGCACACTGGTTACACTGAACACAGGTAGCCTCGTTCCACTGCGGAACAGTAACTGCTACGCCGCGCTTCTCGTAAGCAGCTGCGCCGTGCTCGAAAGAGCCGTCAACATGCTCGCCTGCGAATGCGGATACCGGCAGGGAGTCGCCGTCCATGCGGCCGATCGGCTCCATAACGTCCTTGACCATCTTGACAACTTCCGGACGGCCCTGCAGCTCGCGAGTATCAGCCTCGTCCTGTGCGTCAGCCCAGTCAGCCGGTACGTCGATCTTCTGGTATGCGGTAGCGCCGATGTCGATAGCCTTGTGGTTCATATCAACGATGTCCTGGCCCTTCTTCAGGTAGGACTTGGTAGCAGCGTCCTTCATGAACTGGATAGCCTGCTCGCTCGGCATTACCTTAGCCAGTGCGAAGAATGCAGACTGCAGAATGGTGTTGGTGCGCTTGCCCATGCCGATCTCGATAGCGAGGTCGATTGCGTTGATGGTGTAAAGCTGAACGTTGTTCTTAGCAATGTAGCGCTTCTCGGAAGCTGCCAGATGCTTGCTCAGCTCTTCCGGAGACCACTGGCAGTTGATGAGGAATACGCCGCCCGGCTTAACGTCACGCACGATCGGGAAGTGCTTGGTGATGTAGGACGGGTTGTGGCATGCTACGAAGTCAGCCTTGTTGATGTAGTAAGGAGAACGGATCGGCTTGTCGCCAAAACGCAGATGCGAAACGGTTACGCCGCCGGTCTTCTTGGAGTCGTACTGGAAGTAAGCCTGTACGAACTTGTCGGTGTGGTCGCCGATGATCTTGATGGAGTTCTTGTTCGCACCAACGGTACCGTCGCCGCCGAGACCCCAGAACTTGCACTCGGTCGTGCCTTCTGCTGCGGTGTTCGGTGCCGGCTTCTCCTCGAGGGAGAGGTAGGTAACATCGTCGTTGATGCCCAGGGTGAACATCTTCTTCGGCTCTGCCTTAGCCAACTCCTCGTATACAGCGAATACGGAGGACGGGGGCGTATCCTTGGAACCCAGACCGTAACGGCCGCCGGTTACTACCTTATCGGTGATGCCTGCATCAGCCAGAGCGGTAACAACGTCCATGTAAAGCGGCTCGCCCTGGGAGCCCGGCTCCTTGGTGCGGTCGAGGACTGCGATCTTCTTAGCGGTCTCCGGGATAGCTGCGATCAGCTTGTCAGCACGGAACGGACGGTACAGACGAACCTTAACCAGGCCGACCTTCTCGCCGTGTGCGTTCAGGTAATCGATAACTTCCTCTGCAACGTCGCAGATGGAGCCCATAGCGATGATAACGCGGTCAGCGTCAGCAGCGCCGTAGTAGTTGAACAGCTGGTAGTTGGTGCCGAGCTTGGCATTTACCTTGCCCATGTACTCCTCAACGATGCCCGGAACAGCTTCGTAGTACTTGTTGGCAGCCTCGCGGTGCTGGAAGAATACGTCGCCGTTCTCGTGAGAGCCGCGCATCATAGCGTGCTCCGGGTTCAGTGCGCGCTTGCGGAATGCTTCAACAGCATCCATGTCGCACATTTCCTTCAGATCCTCGTAATCCCAAACCTGGATCTTCTGGATCTCGTGGGAGGTACGGAAGCCGTCGAAGAAGTTGATGAACGGAACGCGGGACTTGATGGTAGCCAGATGTGCTACTGCAGAAAGGTCCATAACCTCCTGCGGGTTGGTCTCAGCCAGCATAGCGAAACCGGTCTGGCGGCAAGCCATAACGTCGGAATGGTCACCGAAGATGTTCAGTGCATGAGATGCAACGGTACGAGCGGAAACGTGGAATACACACGGAAGCAGCTCGCCTGCGATCTTGTACATATTCGGGATCATCAGCAGAAGACCCTGAGATGCGGTGTAGGTGGTAGTGAGCGCACCTGCTGCCAGAGAGCCGTGTACGGTACCCGCCGCACCTGCCTCGGACTGCATTTCGATTACCTTAACGGTAGTACCGAAAATGTTCTTCTGACCTGCGGCAGCCCACTGGTCAACGCTGTCTGCCATGGGGCTGGACGGGGTGATCGGATAGATACCCGCAACTTCGGTAAACGCGTACGATACGTGCGCGGCCGCAGTGTTGCCGTCCATGGACTTCATCTTTCTTGCCATGTTGATGTCCTCCTATAAAAAATTATAATTCTCAATCGGAATTAAAAGCCCTCGTTTTGGTGTATTTTAACCTAAACTAAGCCTTACCTGCCCCTTCATTGTAGCACTCACGCACAAAGTTGTAAACAGTAAATGTACTATTTTCCGCACTATTTTTCAAATTTTGATAAGATGTTTCATATTATGAAACGCATGCAAACTTTTTATCATGGAGTTTCTGTGTTTTTTCCGTGTTTTTTATTGCGTAATCTGATGACACATAGTATAGTATTAGATGTATAGTTATATGGTTATGCCATAAGTATCGGAGGGATCGGCATGGTATCTCGCGTATTCTCCGCAGGACTGAGCGGCATTGACGGCTACATTGTCACCGTCGAGTGCTTCCTCTCCGGCGGTCTTCCCCGGCTGGATGTCGTCGGTCTGCCGACCGGCGCGGTATCCGAAGCCGGAGAGCGCGTCCGTGCCGCCGCAAAGGCCTGCGCCTTTGACTGGCCCGTGTCCCGACTGACCGTCAACCTCGCACCTGCCGACACAAAAAAGGCAGGAACAGCATACGATCTGCCCATTCTGCTTTCCATTCTGGCGGCAGCGGGCGAGATCGACGCACCGCCCGACAACGCTCTCTTCTTCGGCGAGCTTTCCCTCACCGGAGAGCTGCGGCCTGTCTGCGGTGCGCTTTCCATGGCGCTTGCCGCGCGTGATGCCGGTTTCAAAACCGTGTTCGTTCCCGCGATGAATGCCGCTGAAGCATCCTATGCTTCCGGTGTGACGGTGTTTCCGATCCGTACATTAAATGAGCTGCTCGGACATTTGAACGGCAGAAAGCCGCTCACGCCGTGTGCTCCTCCGCCCAGACCCGAACCGCAGGACGATGCGCTGGATTTTGCGCATGTGCTCGGTCAGCACGCGGTCAAACGCGCGCTCGAGATCGCGGCTGCAGGCGGACACAACGTGCTTCTTTCCGGACCGCCCGGTTCGGGCAAGAGCATGGCTGCAAAGCGCTTTTCCACCATCCTGCCGCCGCTGTCTGACAGCGAACGGCTGGAGGTTATCCGTGTCTGGTCCGCCATCGGCAGAGGACAGGAGGCGGTCGAACGTGCCGAACGGCCGTTCCGTGCACCACACCATAATTCCTCGGCCAACGCGATGGCAGGCGGTTCGGGTGCCGCAGGGCGGCTGCCCGTCCCCGGCGAGATCACGCTCGCGCACCGCGGTGTGCTGTTTCTGGATGAATTTCCGGAATTCCGCCGCGATGTGCTCGAAACCCTGCGCCAGCCGCTTGAGGACGGCAGAGTTACCATCTCGCGTGTCGCCGGTCAGGTGACGTATCCGGCACGGTTTCAGCTCATTGCCGCGATGAATCCCTGCAAATGCGGCTGGTACGGCACGGAACGCTGCACCTGCACCAAGGCTGCCGTTCAGCAGTATCTGCACCGTCTGTCCGGTCCGCTGCTCGACCGAATCGACCTGCAGGTTGCTGTGCAGCCGGTTGAATATGCCGCGCTTGCCGCACGAGGTCAGGCCAGTGAGGAACACTCCGCCGACATTCGTGCCCGCGTGCTCGCCGCGCGCGAGCGGCAGTATACCCGACAGGGCGCCGACGTGTGCAACGCCGCGATTCCGCCGCCGCAGCTTGCCGAGCACTGCCCGCTGAGCGCGGATGCGTCTCGTATGTTTGCGGCCGCATTTCAGCGGCTGGGGCTGACCGCCCGTGCGCATGACCGCGTACTGCGTGTTGCCCGCACGATCGCCGATCTGGCAGACAGCAGCGTCATCGAGGCTGAGCATCTCGCCGAGGCTCTGCAGTACCGTTCACTCGACAGAGCCGCGGGTTCTTGACAGCTTGTGGAAAAGTCTGTGGACTATGTGTATAAATTTACAATTACTGTAATTTCACCTAAATTCGACCATTTATTGACATACTGGTTTGTTTTATCGCAAACCAACAACCAGTCAGGAGGAAAATTCAATGTCTCATCCTATCGCTCGCCGTGCCGGTATGCTTGCGCTGACTGCCGCAATGCTCATGCCGAGCGCGGGAGCATTATCCGATGTGTCCAGCTGGGCGCAGGAAGGCGTTGCCGCTGCGCAGAATGCCGGTCTGGCACCTTCGTCCCTGTCCAACAGTGCCGCTTCCGGCTCTATCACCCGCGCAGAGTTCTGTGCCGTTGCGCTGAACGCCTACAAGGCTGTCAGCGGCAAGGCTGTCTATGTTTCGGGCAAAAAGCCGTTCGAGGACTGCTCGGACCCCAATGTCACTGCAGCTTACCTGCTCGGCATTGTAAAAGGCCGCACCAACGGCAATTTTGATCCGGATGCCAAGATCAGCCGCGAAGAAATGTGCGCCATACTCGACAACATCCTCGCCGCTGCCGATATCGAAGCAACCGAGATCGCCGGTGATGCCTGCATCGAGGATTACCCCGATGTAAGCATGATCAGCGATTACGCAATGCAGCCGGTCATTACCATGGTCGATCATTCGGTCATCAACGGCATCACCGATACCAGCACGGACACCACCATTCTGGCTCCGTCCGGCACCACCACCCGTGAGCAGGCGCTGATCATGGCAAACCGCTTCTGCACCGCCTTCAAGCCGGATAAGACGCCGATCGCAGCGGTTGACGGCTCCGCTAACCTGCCGACCACCGCCGGTTCTTCCGCCTCTGCCGCAACCACTATCGCCGGTCTGCCGCAGACCGAGGCTGAGAAGATGACCTACGTTTACGGCGCAGGCAACGGCAAGTACCAGTCC
>PPYF01000426.1_pt1 | contig 13067 bp, 8 predicted proteins | sample 1559871 | NCBI WGS metagenome assembly PPYF01 (sample SAMN08240021, study PRJNA423297) | Human gut metagenome, whole genome shotgun sequencing project. | reverse complement strand
AGCATTTTAAACACAGCGACTACAGAGCAGATGGGATAGGGCAGTATTTCTTTTTTCGTCTACACGAAATCTACAAATTAGTATTTTAAGTTTTCTAAAACTTTTTGTGGAACTTCCATTTCTCCCTGACCTGTGAAGAGGGAAATGTGTGGTTTATTCTGACCATGGAAGTCCGTTCCGCCGGTTTCGATGAGTCCCCACTGTTTTGCAAGTCCTGCAGCGTATTCTTGTTCGACCGGTGTGTAAGTGTTGTAATATGTTTCGATTCCAACGAGACCGGCTTCTTTTAATTCTCTAACTAAAGCTTCTTTCTGGGAAGAGTCCAGCTTTTTATAGAGCATGAGGTGAGCAAGAACAGGGATGCCGCCGCTGTTTTTGATCAGATGAATAGCTTCTTCTGGAGTAGGCATGATGCGTTCTACATAGCAGCATCTTCCTTCTGCAAGGTATTTGTCAAATGCCTCCTGAACGGAAGAAACGTATTTCTTTTTCATGAGAAGCTTTGCGATATGTGGGCGGGCGATTGTTTCGCCGGGTTTATCCGGTTTGATTTCATCCATAGAAATTTTAAAGCCCTGTTCCTGAAGCTTTTGGATTATCTTTTCATTACGTCCGTCACGACTTTCACGGCAAACGGCAAGACGGTCAAGAAGTTCTTTATTATGTATGTCGATATTGTATCCGAGTACATGGATTTCAACACCATGGTAATCTGTAGAAATTTCAAGACCGGAAATAGCTGTCAGCCTGTCTTTGTGTTTGGCGGCAGCTTTTTGGAATTCATCGATTCCGGCAACAGTGTCATGGTCTGTGAGGGCGATGACAACAGGGCTGTCTTTTTCTGCGAGTTTTAAAGCTTTATTAACAATTTCTGTTGGGGAAAAGGTTCCGTCAGAAGCTGTAGAATGGATATGTAAGTCAATATAAGTTTTCAAAAAAGTACTCCTTTCTTTAATTTAATCGCAAATTACATAATGCTATGTACGAGCGTGATCATTAATCAACTATTTATAGTATCGCAGACTTAGTTAAAAAAAGCAATGTTTAGAACAATTTTTTATAGGGATTGAAGGAAATTGACGGAAAAGATGTAATAATACAATAGTTGTTTGTAATAATCGCATAAAGGTGTTAGAATAGCTTTATATGATTTAGAATCTGAAAAGGAAGACAGAGGATATAACAACGGAGGTTAATTATAATGGAAGATATTATGAAGGCATTGCTGGATGTGGTGAGAGCACAGCATAGCGCAACAGAGGGAAGTGAAGAGAAACCGTTTGATATTAATGATATTATAGACATGGCTATGAATATTACCGGACGACCGGAAGAACCGGCAGAACAGCAGGAGTTATCAGATACGATTCAGAAGATGGCAGAATCAATGGCTCCGGATATTTTTCCTCCAAAGACATTTGAGGAGATGGACGATTCTGAGAGAGCAGTTTCCGCAGTGAATATGATAGAAGAACGTTTGAAGAATGGTGGAAAAAGAAGAGAAGCAGCACAGCAGCCACAGCCGGTGCAGCCAGTACAGGCATCGGAGGCGGTTTCACAGCCAGAACCGGAGCCGGTACAGCCGCCGGTACAGGCAGAGGCAATTCCTGCTTCACAGCCGGAAGTAGAACAGCAGACATTTAATAATGAAGATTATGGGAATGGGAATGCCTATGATATGTTTGGACAGGATGATGTGAATCCGCAGGAGGCAGCGAATCTGAATGATTTAATTTATAATAACTTTATGCAGATGATGGGATTGAATGATCCAAAAGTAGAGTATCCGTTTGACCGTTCTCAGATTCGCTATGGAAGAGAGAAGACAGCAACAGAGATGCTTGCGGAGGATGAAGCGAATCAGGCAGAAGAAAGAGCATTAGAAGAACAGAGAAGGAGACCGGTTTCTGCATGGGAGCTGGCGCAGGCAGCTGTCGATAAGGATGAAGAAGCGCACCAGAAGGAAGAATATGAGCCGAAAGAGATGCAGATGCCGGAAACGAAGTCGGCTTCCCAGTTAGCAGCAGAGGCAATTGCCAAAGCAAGGGAAGAAGATCAAATGAAGCTTGAAGCGGAAAAGAGAGCGGAACTTCTTATGGAAGAGGCAAGAAAGCGTGGAAAGGATCCGATGGAATTTGCGCTTCATCAGCAGGAGATTCTGAATTATATGGAAAAAAATAGTGATGAATTGGTTTCATTTGAAGATTATGAAGATTTATCTCCGGAAGAAAAGTTAGAAATCGAAAGAGAGCTTTATAAAGAAAAGCAGTTAGAAGCAGGAGTTGCACCGGAAGACATCACAGATGTGCCGGATGAGATTAAGGAACAGGTTGGTGTTTTACCAGTGCAGGCACAGGGTTCACAGGCTGAGCTGCAGCAAGAAGGAACAGGAGAGGCAGCAAGTGATGTCGGGGCGCAGGGAGCAGAGCAGATACCAGCATTTTCAGATGATATGCTTCGCATGATCAGTCAGGAAGTTGTGCAGGAGAATGCAGATATGATTTTATCTGAGGATGCGAATGCAGATCTTGGTGTAATTAATGAGACGATTTTTGAAAACCTGAAACGAATGATGAGTCAAAGTGGTGGTACAGTAAGTCAGGAAGATATGGAATCTCTGATTGGGGAAGTAATTTCAAGAAATACTTCGGAGACACCAAGTGTAGAAGAAAGTAATGTTTTACCAGAAGAACCGGAAGTGGCTGCAGTACCGCAGGAGACACCAGAAACAGGGACAGTATCTGCTGTAGAACTTGCAAGAGCTGCACAGCAGGCAGCAAGACCAGAGCCGCAGGAAGTAAGAGAGACTAAGTCGGCTGTCGATATTGCAAAAGAGGCGCAGGAGATTGAGGCACTGAAAAAAGCGTTGGCAGCTCAGGAAAAAGAGGAGGAACTTATCGAGGATGATTTAAGCTTTGATGAGCTTGATTTAGATGATGATTCAGAAGATACAGTTGATACCGTTGTAACACAGCCAGAACCACAGACAGAAGCTTTAGAGGAAGTATCCGAATCCGAGCAGAAACCAGATGAAGAGCTGGAAGTGGAGCAGGAAGCAAAAGTGGAGAAGAAACTAGAAGAGGAAACAGAAGAACAGAAAGAAAAAGAAGAATCCGAACAGGAAGCAGAAGCCAGAACGCAAGGCAATCTAGTAGAACCTGTAGAAGCAGAAGAGGTTGTTTCAGAGACAGAACAGCCGGAAGAAACTGCTTTAGTTGAAGAGGAGCCGAAAGAATCCGATGAATATGAATATGTTGATCCGGGTGAACTGGTTCTTGGGGAACATACACAGGCTGAAATTGATGAAGCACTCGACAATCTTGCTTCCCTTGGACTGGAAGGCGAGGTGTATGAAAGAGCGAAGAGAATGCTCTTGCTTGAATTAGCAGGCTCAGAAACAGTACTTGATGCATGGTTAGAAGAGCAGGAGAATGGTAAAAAGAAGAAAGCAACCGTTTCCGCATTAGATAAGGAAGAAGATGCGTTAGGAGACTTAGAAGATCTTGATGAAGATGATCTTGAAAGAGAACTTGAGATTGCCATGGATGAAGATTTTGTAGAGGAAGAACTTGAAGAGGACAGTACAGAAGATTCCAAAGAGCCTACTGTAGAAACTATTGACAATACAGAAGAAACTGGTGTACAAGATAATACGGATACAGAAGAGGTAAATACAGAATCAGTAAATACAGAACCAGCAGATCAAGAAGATTCTGAAACACCAGAGAATAGTAAGGACTCAAAAGAATCCGAAAGAAGTGCTTTTTCAGATGATGAGGACGAAAAAGTAGAGGATGAGACAGTACAAAAAGACGTAGAAAAAGAGAGCGAGACAGCGGAATATATTTCTGAATCGGAACATACGATTCAGGTAGAGAAGACAAGACCGGCAAAAGAAGAAAAGAAATCTGCACGAGTGAAAAGAGATTCTCGCAGTGAGCGCAGCTTACATTCCAGAAAGCATAAAAACGTGGTAAAACGTAAAGAAAAAGCAGCACCAGAAAAAGAAGAAAGAGAATTTACTGCGGTAATCCCTGCCGGAAAAACAGTAGAAGAAAAAGAATTCCAGGTAAGTGTACGTAATCCATTTGTTCTCAAAAACTCTGCAAGTTTCATGGATAAGTTTGAAGAATATATTGTGGATACTCAGGAAAACCGTAAGTTAAGCACAGGGTTTAAGCGGTTAGATGCGATGCTTCGTTACGGCCTTCATAAAGGAAGTTATTTTGTAGATTCTATGCCACAGTATTTAAAGAATGGATTCATGCAGCAGATTGCAGACAGAGCAGCGGAGAGCGGCGTTGATGTACTTTATATTTCTACAGAGCTTTCCAGATATGATCTGATGGTAGATACCGTTTCACGTTTAAGCTATGAAATGAATAAAAAAGATGAAGAAAAAGCCGTATCTTCTATGGCAATCATGACCGGAGAAAAAGGTGCAGATATTCGTTCCTTAAAAGACGAATTAAACTGGTACAGAGGCAGAATCAGCGAGCATCTTTTCGTACTTGATCAGGAAGCCGTATCGGAATATGTAGACAATATGGAAGATGCTTCAGCAAGCGATATTTTAGAAGAATTAATCCGCTCTATTGTAACAGAAGGAGCACATAAGCCGGTTGTCTTTATTGATAATATCGAAAATATACTTTCAGTTGAAGACTCCGAAGATATGAAACCTCTCATGGATGGTATCCGTAAACTTGCAAAAGAATTAGGAATTCCGATTCTTATGTCCTATGGATATGCACAGGCTGAAAGCGAAAGCGAACTAGACCCTGACGAAATAGAATTCCATGAATCACTCGGAAATATGTGTGATGTATATCTCGAATTAAAATATGCGGACATGATTACAGAAGATTACGAGGAACTTACAGAAGAAGACATTGAAGAAATGGTAGAAAACGGAGAAATGCTCCTCATAAATGTTCTCCTTCACAAAAACAGAAGAACAATGAAAGCATCCTGCCAGATACAGGCAACTCCGAAATTTAACTACTACGAAGAATAAAAACATCCCAATCACAGCCAAAGGCAAATGCTTTAAATATAAAGGAGCCAGCAAACAGAAAAAACGAAATCCTGGGTATAGCAAATGTAATGTCAGAGCAAGTAAAAAAGCAGGACAGACAATTTCTAGGTGCGAATACCCCAATCACAGCCAGACAGATGCTTTAAATATAAAGGAGCCAACAAACAGAAAAAACGAAAGCCGGGATATAGCAAATGAAATGTCAGAGCAAGTAAAAAAGCAGGACAGACAATTTCTAGGTGCGAATACCCCGATCACAGCCAAAGACAAATGCTTTAAATATAAAGGAGCCAACAAACAGAAAAAACGAAATCCTGGGTATAGCAAATGTAATGTCAGAGCAAGTAAAAATGCCGAACAGGCATTTTCTACGCTGCGATATCTTTACATTTGCTATACCCAGGATTTCGTTTTTTCGTCTATGATTATATTAAAGCATTAATCCGTTAATCCTATGTCGTCAGTTACTATTTTTATTTTTGCACTGATTTTCTGTAACTCATCGGTTGGTTCATAGTTCTTTGTACCAAAGAGGTATTCGTGAGCCTTGATCGCATTCGACTTGGCAGTGATAGGAAAACCATAATAAATACCGCCGTATCGCTCATCTTCTGATTGAAACGGGTAGGCCTGTGAGTCTGTGATCGAGGAACGGGCCATGGAAAATGTTAACTTTGTAAGGTCGCTATCGGACAGGCTTGTTTTACACTGTGGGAGGACGGTACTGATTAACTTTCCAAGTTTGAATGGCTGCTTCTTAGCGGCGTTCATAATACCTTCAAGAACAAGACGCTGGTGGTTTGCTCTTGCGTGATCTCCGCCTTCCATGTAACGGATACGGGAGTAGGCAACAGCCTGGTTTCCATCAAAGGTGTAGGTTCCGACTTTGTCGAATTTAGGAGAATTCCCTCCGTTAATATGATTCATATTTCCAATATAATCATTCAGGTTTTTCAGTTCTTTCTCGGAAGTGATCGTAAGAGGGATTCCACCGAGTACATCTACTGCGTCAGCTAATGCTTTAAAGTTTACGGTGGCAAAATCGGTGATGTTCAGGTCAAGATTTCGATTGATAGTGCGGAGTGCTAATTCCGGACCACCGTAGGAATAGGCGGCATTGATCTTATCATATTCTCCATCGATGCTTACATAAGTATCGCGGTAAATAGACATTAGCTTTACTTTATGATTTGATTTATGGATGCTGGCGATGATGATACAGTCTGTTCGGGAACCGGTGTCTGTAATTTTGTTATCCTGGCTGTCTACACCAAAAAGAGCAATGTTTTGATAATCTTTAATGTTAGCATCCGTATCATTGACAGTCACATTTGATTTATCCAAAGGGTACTTTTTGATTTTAGAAAAAGCCCCTTTTACCGAAAAACGAAAAGCGAAAAAGGCAATAATTCCGATCACCACAATAAAAAGAAGCAGAGGAAACAGGCAGCCATGTTTCTTTTTCGATACTTTTTTCGGTGGATGATTCGGTTCATGCTCATTCATACGTTTGGTTTTCTTTCCAGAGGAAGCAGCGGAAACTGGCTTATAAGAAGCATTCCTTGTTTTAGAGGTACGGTAACTTACAGAACTTTTATTGGAAGTCTGTCGCTTCTTCTTATAATTATCTGTGTCGTAAAATGAATCATTTTTCATAATAAATATGCGTCCTTTCTAGGCTTAATTTTCGCTGTACTAGTAAGCATTTTTATTGACAAATCCTTTAAATACAGTGAGGAATAAAATCTTGATATCAAAAGAAAGTGTCCAGTTTTCAATATAGAAAATATCATGTTCGATACGGCCTTCAATAGAAGTATCTCCACGAAAACCACAAACCTGTGCCCAACCGGTCATGCCGGGACGAACCTGGTGCTTTATCATATAGCGTGGAATCTCTTCTTTGAACTTTTCAACGAAAAGAGGGCGCTCAGGGCGAGGACCGATCAGACTCATATCTCCCTTTAATACATTAAAAAGCTGGGGAAGTTCATCAAGGCTGGTCTTACGGATAATCTTTCCTACCGGTGTGACACGAGGGTCGTTATGAACAGTCCAGGCTTTTTGTTCTTTTGAGGCGGACTGTACACCCATAGAACGGAACTTGTACATTTTAAAAGGTTTGTTATGAAGACCGACTCTTTCCTGACAAAAAATAATCGGGCCAGGAGAACTCTTCTTTACAAGAACGGCAACAACAGCCATAATCGGTGAAAAGAGAATGATGCATACGAGAGATCCGACAATATCCATCAGACGCTTGATACACTTATTCACTGTATTTGTAAGAGGAACATTACGGATATTAATAACCGGAAGTCCATTCAGATCTTCTGTTACCGGGTTAGTAGAAATAAACTTATAATAATCCGGGACAAACTTTGTATGCACACCGGACTTTTCACAGACAGCAACCATTTCCCCAAGCTTATAATATTCCTTCAGGCTTAATGCGATAGCCACTTCATCCATGGAAGTATTCTGCAAAAACTTTTCAACATCTTTTAATTTGCCAATACAGAAGGTATTACGATAAGAAAAATCCGATCGGAGATTATCATCGAAAATACCATGGATCGTATATCCCCACTGCGGGTTGGACTTAATACGATCAATATAAGCTTCTGCCGCAGCACTGAATCCAATAACAACAACGTGCTTAAGGTTATATCCTTTCCGGCGGGTCCTTTCTAATGCATAACGGATCGCTGCACGTTCTGCAATTGTAAGAAGCATGGAAAGCACATAGAACATCAGTTGCAGACTTCTTGAGACATGCGGAATCTTCATAAATATAATATATATAAAGAAGAAAACCATTCCAATGGAGTTCGCCTTAACAAGATTGGCGTACTCAGCAGTCTGATTCTGAAATCTTTTTGGTTTATATAAGTTAAACTTTGCATATAAAATAAGGTATACAGGAATCAGAACAAGAAGTATACCCTGGTATTGCCATAGCTGTCTCCAGTAACCAAAACGAGGAAAAAAATCCTTGAAAAGAGGACATATATATCGAATATAGTAACTAAGACAGAATGAACAATAAATAACCAGTGCATCTAAGACGACGTGAAACCGGTTAAGATATTTTTGATTCTCTTTAATCATAAAAGTGTACCTCCATCACCAGTAAAGTTACGTATATATATTACTGGGATAATTTTCTAACTTATTATACAATAGAATAAGTCATTCTACAAGGTCATTTCTTTTCGCCGATTTACGAAAAAAGTGTGAAAACATACAAAAGGGTATAAATCCATAATTTTTCCATAAATACAACACAAATTCATCACACATCGTTGCTAATATAAGGTTACAAACTTAGAGAAAGGGGAGAACATTATGAACGAATTTGAAAATAATAACGGATTCCATAATGAGAATGTAGAGAACAATCCGATAAATGAAGTAAATAGTAATGAAGTAAATAGTAACGGAGGATATAATAATGGAGGGCTTACTGTAGATGTAACACCGACAGAAGAAACGGCAGTACATGAGCAGGCAGAAAGTCATAGATATTCTTATAAAGAACAGGGAACCGGCGGAAATTCCGGTCGATATGATTATGGCAATGACAGTCATTATGGTAACTCTTATAATGACAGTTATAATGACAATTACAGAAATACTTACAATAACGACAGTAATTATTATAGTAACATTCCACCAGAACCGGATAAGAGACGAAGAAAAAGAAAGAATGACGATAATAATAAAAATGGAAGTGGAATAGGTAAAAAGATTGCAAAGCTAGTTGCTTCCGCAGCAATTTTTGGTCTTGTAGCAGGAACTTGTTTTGTTGGTGTTTCTGTAGCAAGGGATAAGTTTTATCCTTCCACTGCAGATAAGATTGAGACAACATCAGGAACAACAAGTTCTAAGAAAGAGACGTCTTCCGGAAGCAGTTCAAACAGCCAGAATGTTGCAAGTGTAGTTAATGAAGTAATGCCATCCGTTGTATCTATTACAAGTACGATTCAGTCTTCAAACTACTATGGATTTGGAACACAGGAATCAGAAGGAGCCGGTTCTGGATTTATTATTGCAAAGACGAAAGATTCCCTTATGATCGCGACAAATAATCACGTAGTATCCGATGCAACAACCCTTACGGTAGGATTTGTAGATGATACAACAGCAAAAGCTACAGTTGTAGGAACAGATTCCAGTGCAGACCTTGCAGTTATTTCTGTAAAGATAAAGGATATCAAAGACTCTACAGCATCAAAGATTAAAGTTGCAACACTTGGAAGTTCTGATGATTTAAAAGTAGGAGAAGAAGTAGTAGCAATCGGTAATGCATTAGGATATGGCCAGTCTGTTACGACAGGTGTAGTCAGTGCAAAGAATCGAGAAGTATCTTTAACAGATGGCACAATGAATCTTTTACAGACAGATGCAGCAATTAACCCTGGTAACAGCGGTGGTGTACTTATCAACATGGATGGTCAGGTAGTTGGTATCAACAACGCCAAACTAGAAGATACATCAGTAGAAGGTATGGGATATGCCATCCCGATCACAACAGCTAAAACAATTTTAACAGACTTAATGAATGCCGGCAGCGTAAGCACAAAGGATGCTGCATTCCTTGGAGTAGTAGGACGTGATATTAACGAATCTTATTCAAGTGCCCTTGGAATTCCAAGCGGAATTTACGTATCCCAGGTAGTAAGCGGCTCTCCGGCAGAAAAGGCAGGAATCTCAGCAGGAGATGTTATTGTGAAGTTTGAAGGTAACAACGTTTCTACTATGTCTGGCTTAAAAGAAAAGCTTGCGATCAAGAAAGCAAATACAAAGGTTAAGATTACATTTAAGAGAGCAAATCAGAGCGGAACTTACGAAGAAAAAACAGTAACAGTAACACTTGGTAAAAAGAGTGATTTCAAAAATGTAACAACGGATAATTCCAGTGACAGCAGTGAGTCCGACGATAGCTCTAACAATGGAAATTCTAACGGAAACTCCAATAATGGAAACAATAACGGAAATTCAGGAAACAGCAATGGCAATTCCGGTAATGGTGGTTATGGATATGACAATGGCAATGGTGGAAACAGCAGTGACGGCTATATGAATCCATATGACTATTTCTTTGGAAATAATTATTAAATAAAAAGTGTTTTTCTGTATCCAAAGTCAGAAAGTTAAAATCTGCGATATTATAAAAATGCGCCTTAGAGCAAGTTCAAACTGCAGTTGAGCAGTTTGGACACAGTGATACGAAGCATTTTATAATATCGCAGATTTTAACTTTCGTCTCTTTTTTCAAAAAAACACTTGACATCTCATTTTACCCATGCTATTATACTAAAGTATGAACGCCGAAGACAGCAGGTGCCGTAAGGCATAAAGTGAGAACACCTGCCGAGGAAGTTATATTCAGATATTTTTATTCTTAGAATATTTCTGCTCTTTGTCTTTGGACAGAGAGTTTTTTTATTTCATCGAAAGATGATCTGACGGCGGTACACACAAATATTTAAGGAGGTGCACCAGGAAGATGGCTAAAGTAGAATTAAAACAGCCTATTGTTGACGAGATTAAGGCTCAGCTTGACGGAGCGAAATCTATGGTAGTTGTAGATTACCGTGGAATTTCCGTAGCTGATGTAACAGAACTTCGTAAACAGTGTCGTGAAGCAGGTGTTGTTTATAAAGTTTATAAGAACACTATGGTAAAACGTGCTGTAGAAGGTACAGAATTCGAAGGCGTTGTAAAAGATTTGGAAGGAACAAACGCATTTGCAATTTCCAAAGAAGATGCAACAGCTCCAGCAAGAATCGTTGCTAACTTTATTAAGAAAGCAAAATGCTGTGAGTTAAAGAGCGGTGTTGTAGAAGGTACTTACTACGATGCAGCAGGTATTGCAACAATCGCAACTATCCCATCAAGAGACGAACTTATCGCCAAATTTATGGGAAGCATTCAGTCCCCAGTTACAAATTTTGCCCGCGTAATCAAACAGATCGCAGAGCAGAAAGATGGTGGAGCTGCAGAATCCGAAGCAGCAGCTGAATAATTAATATTATAATATAAAGATTTATGGAGGGAAATAAGATGACAACTCAGGAAATTATCGAAGTTATTAAAGGTTTATCCGTATTAGAATTAAATGATTTAGTAAAAGCTTGTGAAGAAGAATTTGGTGTATCCGCAGCAGCAGGTGTTGTAGTTGCAGCAGGAGCAGGTGCTGGAGAAGCAGCAGAGGAAAAGACTGAATTCGACGTTGAGTTAACAGAAGTTGGCGGACAGAAAGTTAAAGTTATCAAAGTTGTTCGTGAAATCACAGGATTAGGATTAAAAGAAGCTAAAGCTGTAGTTGATGGTGCTCCTAAGACACTTAAAGAAGCAGTTTCTAAAGAAGAAGCTGAGGACATCAAGAAACAGTTAGAAGAAGTTGGAGCTAAAGTTACAGTTAAATAATTGTATTTTTCCAATATTTAATTTCTTGAATGAACGCTCGGAGGGTGTAAGCTCTCCGAGCTTTTTTCGTTTATGCAGCTGGAGGTATATGATGAGTAAAAAATGCCCTTATGAAAAGAAATGTGGCGGTTGTCAGTATATTGATCTGCCTTATGAAGAACAATTAAAAAAGAAGCAGAAAGAGACAAATAAACTTTTAAGCAGTTTTGGAAAAGTAAAGCCGATCATCGGAATGAAAGATCCATGGCATTACAGAAATAAAGTGCATGGTGTTGTAGCAGGAGACCGTCATGGAAACTGCTTTACAGGAATTTATGAGAATCGAAGCCACCGTGTTATTCGTGTAGATTCCTGCCTGATCGAGAATCAGAAGGCAGATGCTATTATGAATACAGTAACTTCTCTTATGAAGTCATTTAAAATGCGTCCGTACAATGAGGATACCGGATATGGCTTTTTACGTCATATTTTAGTTCGAACCGGCTATCATACCGGACAGATTATGGTTGTTTTAGTTACTGCATCTCCGGTATTCCCATCAAAGAATAATTTTGTCAAAGCGCTTAGAAAAGAACATCCGGAAATTACGACAATCGTGGCAAATGTAAATAATAGAAATACAAGTATGGTTCTCGGTGATAAACAGCAGATCCTTTATGGAAAAGGATATATCGAGGATGTCCTTTGTGGAAAGACTTTCCGTATCTCATCTAAGTCATTTTATCAGGTAAATCCAGTACAGACAGAAGTACTTTATAATAAAGCGATTGAATTTGCAGGACTTACCGGAAAAGAAAGAGTGATTGATGCTTACAGTGGAATTGGTACGATTGGAATGGTGGCGAGTGATAATGCCGGAGAAGTCATTTCTGTAGAATTAAATGGAGATGCTGTCCGAGATGCCGTTTTTAACGCGAAGCAGAATAAAGTAAAAAATATTCGTTTTTATAAAGAAGATGCCGGAGATTTCATGGTAAAAATGGCATCACATAAAGAAAAAGCAGATGTAGTATTTATGGATCCTCCGCGTGCCGGAAGTGATAAAAAATTCTTAGATTCACTTCTTCGCTTAAAGCCAAAGAAAATTGTCTATATTTCCTGTAATCCGGAAACACTTGCTCGTGATTTAAAACATCTTACAGGGAATGGATATAGTGTCAGACAGATTCAGCCTGTAGACATGTTCCCTTCGACTGGCCATATAGAGACGGTTGTGTTAATACAGAGAAAGACTATGTAGAATCCTTGAATTTAAGCACTCTGTGGAAATTTGTAGTTTCAAAATAGCAGGAGAAAATCAGCGAGAAAAAATACTTGTGAAAGAGATAACTGTTGTTGCGTTAGGTCTCGGTGCTGAATGATAAAAGGGGAATATCAGTTACTCTTTACTATAATTGTTTTCTTTCTTTTAGATACAATTTCTGGTTTTCGTTTCTTTAGTCCCTCAAATTAATATTTAATTCCCCATTCTAACCAACTGTAGATTTGGATAGTCAGAAAAAAGAAACAATACCATATCCCAGATGCGGCTTCGGAGCGTGTTTAAGATGCGAATGAGCATTTTAAACACAGCGACTACAGAGCAGATGGGATA